>Ga0247808_10001296_pt1 | contig 12112 bp, 9 predicted proteins | sample UWRJL089202R1_FD_179914 | JGI IMG/M metagenome (GOLD analysis project Ga0247808, IMG submission 179914) | Plant litter microbial communities from Arlington Agricultural Research Station in Wisconsin, United States - UWRJ-L089-202R-1 | ecosystem: Environmental > Terrestrial > Plant litter >... | reverse complement strand
AACTGAGCGCCATTCAGCGTTGCCCAGCCGAGCAGGGTAGTAAAATCGATCGCTTTACGTTCCTGAAGCACCTGCATTTCTTTTACTATACTCAAAGCGGTATTACTTGCCAGACTGTCTGTGCCAAGTGTGATCTTCAGTCCCTGATCCCTGAACAACTCCACATCAGGCAATTTATTTTCGATGTACAGATTCGCATTCGGGCAAAGACACCAGAACAGTTGGCTATGCTGTTCCTTTGCAAACGTGATATCTGCCAGATTACTTTCTGTATTGTGCACCAACAGGGTTTTTCCTGCACTCAGGTTAGGGAGGATGGTTTGCAGTGACGACTTTCCGGAGGCGGCATAAAAGGAAAGATCAAGGCCTAAAAAAGTATGTAATTTTAAAAAACTGCCAGTTTTTCTTTCAAAAAATTCGTTTTCAGCAGGAGTCTCCTGACTGTGGATAGTTTGTATCTCATCATTGACCGCGGCGGCTTCCTTAATCAGGGAAAAAAGGTCAATAGACACAGAATAGGGCGCGTGGGGCACTACAGTGGCATTTAATGGCTGGAAATCTTTTTTCAGCTGCGCTGCAGCTGCATAGATCTCCGCTGCCCTGCCAGGGTTAAAACCCATGGCCTCCACAAATGTATAATAGTACAGCGCACTTTTTAACTTAACGGATTTGGAAGAAATGAGATTGGATATATCGCCTACGGCGACAATTCCGTTGCTCAACATTTCCTGATCAGCAGCTTCCATTGCCGCGGCAGCAAGCGCTTCATCAAATCCCCGATAGCCAATTACCTGTTCTACAAAAGCAGGCAAACCGGTGTGTTGTTCAATTTTACCGCGCAGGTGAGCAAGTTCCAGGTGACAATGGGTATTGACCATACCGGGAATGAGCACGCCCTGATAAAAAGTTACAGGATCATTGCGGGAAGAAAATGCCTCAGCACTGTAGACAACAGCTATGGTACCGTCAGTTTCAACGGCAAGAACTCCATTGTGCAATGGTTCAGAACTTACAGGATAAATTGTAGATGCAGAAATATAGGTCAGCATAGCTGCAAAGTACGGCTATACAAGCCAATCCAGCAAATTATGCCGCTACCCTTTGCAAAATAGCCTTGCAGGGAATTTCTGAAGTGATGATCACTTCATGTCCAACATGCAGTGGAATCTGGAAAAAGCTACCGGCCTTCAGGGGATAGACCTTTCCTTCCATATGGATATCACAGCTGCCTTCCAGGATCAAAAATCTTTCGTACTGATTATGATGCACCTCCTGAGGTGCCAGGGTTTTAATCCATACAATGGCAGTCATTGCTGCTCTTGTGATGCTGATAATCTTCGCAAAAACATCATCCAGCTCTGCCGGAGGAACCATGTCTGCCCTATTAAGCCAAATATCAAAGTCAGCCGGCGTAGACTGTGCATTCAATAACGGCGCCTCTGATAATACTTCACCTCCTTTAATGCGATCTGTCACATCAATTGTAGAGAACAGGAAAGGTTTAATAATTGGATCGGGCTCCACAGCATCAAGTAATGCCATTTCTTCAGCAACAAGTTCTACAAACAAAAGGCCTGCACGTACCTGCGCTGAGGATTTCAATGCGGCATGGACTGCGCTACATTCTTCTTCAGAAGCCTCACCGCAGACATAACGTTCCAAAATGCCCGTAGACAGAAAGTTTTCATGATCGAAACTTTCGTCGTTAGAACCTCCATCTCTGGAAGAAAAATTATCGGACATATTGTTCAGCATAGGTTCTACAAAAGTAAACAAATTTTTGCTATTTTTTCAAGCATAGCTTGTACTAAGGTAAAAATAAAACAAAACTTTTCAAGGCCTAACGCTGTATATATTAGGCACCTGTGAAATTCATGATGATCAAACACTATCAATTGCTGCTTTGCAGCCTCCTTACCGCGTTTTTTCTGAATTCTTGTAAAACCGGACCGGTAAATTTATTCAAGACCGGCAGCCCTCATGAGCTTTATCAACGCAAACTCAGCTCAGCGGGATTAGACCAAACGGCAATGGGCAGGGCATGGATCAGCGCTTCGGCCCAAAGTCTGTCCCAACCCGCCGCCATCAAACTACCATACCGGGAAAGTGGATATTTTGCCGCTGAACGTATACCTGCTGCTACCTATAGTTTTGAGGCGGTAAGGGGTCAGCAGATCACGCTCACACTGAGCAAAACCCCTGCAACAGATTTCATGATTTATATGGATGTCTGGATGCTGCAGGCTGGAAACGGCCAGAAACGCATTGCAGCTGCAGATACGCTCAACAATCCGGTCGTTTTTGAAGCAGAACAGAGCGGCCAATACCTAATCCGGCTGCAGCCTGAACTACTCAAGAGCGGCGCTTACACGCTGGAAATTACCAGCGGTCCTTCCCTGAAAAACCCGATAAGGGCCATGCGCAGAAACCAGATCCAGAGTTACTGGGGCGATGGACGCGACGCTAATGCCCGCAAACACGAGGGCGTAGATATTTTTGCACCTTTCCGCACACCGGTAATTGCAAGCGCAAATGGCACCGTTACCCGTGTTGGCGAAAACACACTGGGCGGCAAAGTCGTGTTTTTACGTCCGTCTGGGAAAGATTACTCTTTGTATTACGCCCATCTGGATCAGCAAATCGCTACAGAAGGTCAGCAAGTTGTTGTTGGCGATACGCTGGGCTTAATGGGCAATACAGGCAATGCCCGCACTACCGCGCATCACCTGCATTTTGGAATTTACACCAGCGCAGGGGCCATAAACCCCCTACCTTTCATTGACCCCTCAGTTTTACCACTGCCGCCTGTTACCGCTCCGCTAAATCAGCTCAACGCAACTTTACGCACGGCTGCTGCAACGAATCTGCTCAGCAGTCCGGAATCCGGTAGTGTTAACCAGCAAAAATTACCAGCCGGAGTTGTGGTGCACATTGATGCTGCAACCAGCGCTCAGTATAAAGTCAGCCTGCCGGATGGCAAAACAGGTTATCTCAGAAGCCGGGATTTAAACCCGGCAAACAAGGCGCTTCGTAAAATTCGTATTGCTGAAAGCCAGTTGCAACTCTATGATCAGCCAGCCGGTCTGGCAGCAATAAAGAAAACTTTAACTGCCGGCAGCACAGTAGATTTGCTGGGCAACTTCCAGGATTTTTATATGATTCGTGATGCCGCCCAGGATATCGGCTGGGTAAAAGCCAACTAATCAAAGTTTTATTATATTTGTTTCAAGCCATTGAAACAGCATGAACCGCATCGATCGACTTCTTGGGATATTAATTTTACTGCAATCCAGGAAATACGTTGCTGCAGAAAAGATTGCAACACAATACCAGATTAGTATCCGTACCGTTTACCGCGACATCCGGGCGCTCACGGAGCAGGGCGTACCGCTGAGTTTTGAGCCTAATAAAGGCTACTATATTGTTCAGGGATATTTCCTCCCCCCAGTCTCATTCACTAGTGCAGAAGCCAATGCCTTACTACTAATGGAAAGGCTGGTATCCGGCTTCGCCGACCAGTCCATACAAACACAATATACTGCTGCGCTCAATAAAGTAAAATGCGTCCTCAAGGGACAGCAAAAAGCTGCGCTTGAACAACTGGAGCAACACATTAAAATTCAACTTCCACCCTGTGTAAGCAATGAATTCGAATATCTATCCGTTTTGCAGGAGGCCATTTCAGCCAGAAAGATCCTCAATATCGACTATGTAGATTCACAGCAACAGCTCAGCAACAGATTAGTTGAACCCATTGGCCTGATCTTCTACGCCTTCAGCTGGCATTTGATTGCCTGGTGCCATAAGCGTGCCGCCTACCGGGATTTTAAAATATCCAGAATCACACAAATTAACCCTACTGATGAACCTTTCCGAATAGACCAGCATATCGCGGTGAGCAGCTACATGAGCCAGCTTCCAGTAACCTTCTAAATTAATCCCTATGCTCAGAACACTGAAATTCATTACCCGCCACCCGCTCACAAAAAACCAAAAAACTTCGGCAGTCCTCAGCTTCCTGAGCTGGCAACTTGGCTCACGACTCCTTAAAAAGCCATCCATCTGCACTTTCACGGCCAGTACAAAGCTCATCGCCTGGCCGGGATTAACCGGCGCCACAGGTAATGTATATTGTGGATTGCATGAATTTGAAGACATGGGTTTCCTGCTGCATTTCCTGCGGCCCTCAGATCTTTTCATTGATATCGGCGCCAATATAGGCAGCTATACCATTCTCGCTGCCGCGGATATTAAAGCTTCCGTGATGGCGATAGAGCCGCATCCCGAAACGTTTACGCTGTTACTGCAAAACATCGCCATCAACCAGTCAGCAAAACGGATTGAAGCATTAAACATGGCTCTGGGTGCAAGTAAAGACATACTTAAGTTTACCAAAACGCATGACACCGGTAACCATATCGCTGTTCCCGGAGAAAAAGATGTTGCAGAGGTTTCCGTCAACACGCTCGACAATGTGTTATATGGCAAAGTACCTGCACTTATCAAAATTGATGTAGAAGGCTATGAAGCTGAAGTACTAAAAGGAGCTACCGCTACGCTGAATGATCCGGCGCTCAAAGCCATCATTATTGAATTAAACGGCAGTGGCGGAAGATATGGACACAGTGAAGAGAAAATACACAACGACCTGCTGGCGTATGAATTCAAACCCATGCATTACAACCCCTTCAAGCGCACGCTCAGCGAAGCGACAAACTTTGGCACCCACAATACCATTTACACCAGAGACCTGGATTTTGTGAAATCAAGAATTCAGCAGGCCATGCCTTTTCATGTAAAAGGTCAGCATATTTAATTCCCGAAATCAACTGACATAGGGTTGTCAGTGGACGGTGCTTTCTTCGTTTAAAATTTAAACGACATGAAAAACTTAATCGAAATCTTCAGAGAAGAGCTGGAAAATGAAGCGCTGACCACCAGAAAAATGCTGGAGCGCGTACCAACCGACAAATTGGGCTGGAAACCCCATGAGAAAAGCATGGAAATGCGGGCACTCGCTACACACATTGCGGAACTGCCAACCTGGATTACCATGGCGCTGACTACCGATGAACTTGACTTTGCTGCAAATGCCTACCAGCCCACAGAAATTAAAAACACCGAAGAATTGCTGCAGCATTTTGAAAAAAGTCTCGAAGACGGACGTTCCCAGCTGCTGCCGGTAAAGCTGGATCACCTGGAGGAAAACTGGACCTTGAGAAATGGGGATGAAATTTACAGCGTTTCTCCAAAGTATGCTGTCATCCGCATGGCGCTCAATCAGATCGTCCACCACCGTGCTCAATTGGGCGTTTACCTGCGTTTACTCAACATTCCTATACCCGGAAGTTACGGGCCCAGCGCTGATGAAACTGATTTTTAATCAGCCACATTGCATATTTTGATAGTTAATATGGGTATAAATTGATTTCTTTGTATATTAATTCAATTTATACCCATACTATGCCTGATTTGACAACAAGATTAAATAAATATATAAGTGAGAGTGGTCTATGCTCCAGAAGAGCGGCCGACCGGTACATCGAGCAGGGAAGTGTATTTATCAATGGCAGAAAAGCTAAAGTTGGAGATCAGGTTATTTTTGGTGACGTCGTGACTGTAAATGGTCAGAGCATCGATCCTAAAGAAGTAGACAATTCTATTCTGATTGCTTTTAATAAACCAGTTGGCATTACCAGTACAACAGAAGCAGGTGTAAAAAGCAATATCGTTGATTACGTGAACCACAGCGAAAGGGTATTCCCAATCGGGCGACTGGATAAGGATTCACAGGGACTAATTTTCCTGACGAATAATGGCGACCTGGTAAACAAAATCCTAAGGGCTGGTAATAACCATGAGAAAGAATACCTGGTAACAGTCAACAAACCCATTACAGAACAGTTCATTGAAAAGATGCATAAGGGCGTTCCTGTCCTTGGCGTAATGACAAAGAAATGTAAAGTTAGTCAGGAAAGCACGTTTATTTTCAAGATCACATTGATACAGGGACTTAACCGTCAGATCAGGAGAATGTGTGAATTTCTGGGTTATGAAGTAACCAAACTGGAACGCGTAAGGATCATGAACATTAGTCTGAAAGGTATCCCTTCGGGCGAGTGGCGGGAACTTACACCAGAAGAACAGACAGACATTTTTAACCTGGTAGCTAAGTCAAGCTCATTGGAAGCAGCCTCTAAACCTAAAAATACGGCTAAAAAACCCGCTTCAGCAGCTCCGGCAGAGAAAACACCCTATAAAAAACTGGCCTCCAAAAGAGCCGACACCAAAAGACCTGCACCAAAAGGAAACAATGAAGATAAGCGTGGCGCTTCGCGCAAAAGTGCAGCAAGTACGGCTACGCCAGATTGGAACAAGACGAACGGCCCGGCCAAGCGTCCTGCAAAACCAGGAAGAGGCAAGCCTTCTGCGCCCTTCAAAGGCAAAGGCAGATAAATCAAAATTTTGGTTACCTTTGTAGCCTAATGGTTTCCACTAAGAAAACAGACATCCGGGCGCTCGATTTGGCGCAGTTGCAGCAGCATTTCACTACCATGCAGGAACCCGCTTACCGGGCAAAGCAGGTATATCAATGGCTATGGGAAAAATCTGCCCGTAACTTTGACGAAATGAGCAACCTTTCTAAAGACCTTAGAAAGAAACTTGATGAAAACTTTGCCATCAATGTTGTCGAGGTTAACAACTCGCAATTCAGCAATGACCATACCATCAAAAGTGCCTTCAGGTTATATGATGGAAACATCGTTGAAGGTGTACTGATTCCGATGGAAGAACGGATGACCGCCTGTGTCAGTTCTCAGGTTGGCTGCAGCTTAACCTGCAAATTCTGCGCTACAGGCTATATGGATCGCAAAAGAAACCTCAATGCTGATGAAATCTATGATCAGGTTGTTCTGATTGATCAGCAGGCAAAGAAAAATTACAATACTCCTTTAACCAATATCGTATACATGGGTATGGGCGAGCCTTTGCTCAACTATGCCAATGTGATGAAGTCTATTGAACGCATCACAGCGCCTGATGGACTGAATATGGCTTCCAAAAGGATTACTGTATCCACTGCCGGAATTGCCAAAATGATCAAAAAGCTGGGTGATGACGGTGTTAAATTCAACCTTGCCCTATCACTCCATGCTGCCAATGATAAAAAACGCAATGAGATCATGCCTATCACGGAGCACAACTCACTTAAGGCACTGGCAGAAGCACTGAAATACTATTTCTCTAAAACGAAAAATCCGGTAACTTACGAATATATTGTATTCAACAATTTCAATGACGAAATTGAGGATGCCATGGAGCTTGCTAAATTCTGTAAACATGTGCCTTGCAAAGTAAATTTGATTGAATACAACCCAATCCAGTTTGCTGATTTCATCAATGCCGAAGGTGATAAAATCGATGCTTTTTCAAAATACCTCAAAAGCCAGGGCGTAAATACCAATATTCGCCGCAGCAGAGGTAAAGACATTGATGCCGCCTGCGGACAGCTCGCCGTTAAAGAAGGGCATAATACCTCGGGCGTTGCTGAAGCCGTTTCCTGATCATTTTGAAATAAACAACCATTAATTTCCTGAAGGGGTATACATTAGCAGATGTATATCCTGAAAAATCTGGCATCTGATCTGTTTAACCTGCTCTTCCCAAGGCTATGCTGTGCCTGTGGCACTCCCCTGTTTAAAACAGAACTCCAGCTCTGTCTGCACTGTCTGTATGACCTGCCTTATACCGACTATCACCTCTATCAAGACAACAGGGTTGTCAAACAACTATGGGGAAGAATCCAGCTACAATCAGGGATGGCACTATTGCACTTTAAAAAAGGCAGCAGCACCCAGCAAATCATCCACCAGCTTAAATATAAAGGACAAACCAGCCTTGGGCACCAGCTTGGTGAACTCATTGGAGCCCGCATGATCCAAAACCCGGAATTTATCATACCAGACTGCATTATTCCTGTGCCGCTGCACCGCTCAAAGCTGGCCCAACGGGGATATAACCAATGTGACTGTATTGCCGGGGGTATATCCGCTGTATTACAAATTCCAGTGCTAAACGATACACTGATTAAACATAAAAAGACGGGAAGTCAAACCCGAAGAGGCCGCTTCAGCAGATACGAAAACTTAAGTCATGCGTTTGCCGTTCCAGATGCTGCGGCCATCCAAAACAGGCATGTACTACTGGTCGATGATGTGATCACTACCGGAGCCACTATTGAAGCCTGTGCATTGGAACTGTTTAAACAAGGAATAAAAAGCCTCAGCGTAGCGGCAATTGCCTTCGCAGACTGAAACAATACACATAATTTTAAAATTATTTTGCTCGTTTTAAGTACATTAGGTAAAAAAGTGAAATCTTTTACAACAAACGTATACCAGATGCGTTAATATTACCGAGAGCGTTAATTTAGATGGTGAGGGTCGATATTTCCAAAATATCGGCCCTTTACTTTTCAGAGAGAAAAGTAATCAGGACTTTCTTGATCTCTTCCGGATTGAACGGCTTGAGCAAATGCCCGTTCATGCCGCTCAGCTCAAATTTATCGAAATCATTGTGCAGTGTCGATGCCGTAAGCGCAATAATAGGCAGATTCTTATAATAATTCCCATCGAGCTCTCTTACAATTATTGTCGTTTCGAAACCATCTATTCCCGGCATTTTGATATCCATGAACACAAGGTCGTAGTTGACCGTCGTGATCTTATTGATGGCCTCATGACCGTTGGCAGCCGAATCAATCTCCAAACCCCACTTGCCTAAAATACGGCGGGCAATCAGGATATTGATCTCGTTGTCATCAACTACCAGAATCTTTTTACCATTGAAAGTTATTTTGTTACTCCCTACCCTGTTTTTATGCTGCTCCTCAGACAATTTCAGGAAGCTGATCGGAAAAGAGAACGTGGTACCTTTACCCTCCACACTTTGCACCTGTATATCTGAATTGTAGAGCTGCAGCAGCTTTTTAGTGATAGCCAGGCCCAATCCTGTACCGCCATACTTTCTGGAAATATCAGTTTTTGCCTGTGTAAAAGTCTCAAAAATATAGGATTGTTTATCTTCTGCAATACCGATGCCGGTATCCTTTACATGGAAAACAATGCTGATCTGTTGATCATCTTCCTGCGCAAGTTCCAGAATCAGTTCAACTTTCCCCTTGTCGGTAAACTTAAGTGCATTGCCCAGCAAATTCATCAGGATTTGATACAACCGGGTTTTATCACCCAGCACCAGCTCCGGAATCTGTTCATCAAACACCAGCGACAACACGTTATGGTTTTTACCCACATTCACCTGTAGGGAATTGATGATATCTGTAGCAAGCACCCTCGGACTAAAAGGTATCACTTCCAGCTGCAGGTTACCGGTTTCAATTTTAGTGAAATCAAGGATATCATTAATGATATGCAGCAGATTCTCGCCCGAAAACTTGAGGATATTCAGGTCTTCAACCTGGGTAGGCTTCGGATCGTTTTCCAATAGCAGATGGGTCATCCCGATCACTGCATTCAGCGGTGTACGGATCTCGTGACTCATCACCGAAAGAAACATCTCCTTGGCATCACTCAGTTGTACGGCTTGTTCTTTCGCTTCAAACATTTCCCGCTCTACCTGCTTGCGCTGGGTAATGTCTGCAATCAAATCAATCTGACGATCCAGCTCGCCCCGGGCATTCAAAACAGGTGTATTGGAAACAGAAAGCCAGATCGGCGTACCATCCTTTTTGATGGCTTCTACCTCTATGGAATAAGATTCTTTATTTAAGGCGCGGTTGCGCGAAGACTCTATGAGCTCCCGGTCGGATGTATCCGCAGATACAATATCGCCCAGCAGCTTACCCTGGATCTCTTCCAGACTATAGCCTGTCAGCTTTTCCAGGCTTTCATTTACCCAGGTGGTATATCCGTTTTTGTCGGTGATGTTTACACCGGTATCGGTTTTACTAGCCACCAAGGATAGCACCTGCAATTCCTGCTCGGCTTTTTTCTTATCCGTAATGTCGATGATAATTTCCACTTCCATGTCTACCTTGCCGGCATCGTCCAGCACTATAGTATTATACACAGAAAGCCAGATGGGTTGCTTATCCTTGCGGTAAGCCAGAATATCAACAGTGAACGATTGATTCTTTTTGATCAGCTCCCTCGCCTGCTTAATCAATTGCTGGTCAGTCTTAGGGCCGGCAATTAAATCACCCAGTCTTTTACCTTTCAGATCTTCCAGGTTGAAGCCCGTGATTTTCTCAAAAGCATCGTTCACCCAGCTCACGTGGTTGTTGGCATCATTGATCACTACACCGTTATTGATCTTACTGGCCACAAAAGAGAGACGCATCAATTCATTCTCAACCCTTTTGTTATCCGTAATATCTCTGCCATAGGTAAACCAGCGGTCGTTTTTGGCAACCATACTCCAGCTTAACCAGCGTATGATGCCACTTTTGCTAACAATCCTGAATTCTATCTTAAACTCCTTGCGTTTGTTGCGCAGGCCATCTTCAATTGCTGCAATCAGCCTGGGGACATCTTCTTTATAACAGACTTCCCACATATTTAAGCCGGTGGCCTCAGCCACAGTATACTCCAATACTGCAGTTACTGCTTCGTTAATGAACAGGATCTTACCTGTAACATCAAGCACACAATGGATTTCAGGAGATACCGCAGATATATTGAGCAGTTCATCAAAATGCTTGGTTTTCCTGTCCAGCTGAAGGCTTTTCTTCCTTACAGTCAGGTGCAGTAAAACCTCAGCAGCAAGGGTCTGCAGCATGTCCTTTTCCTTTTCAGAAAGCACACGCGCCTTTGTATCCAGGATACACAAGGTACCCAATACAAAACCATCTTCATCAATCAGTGGTGCTGCAGCGTAAAAGCGGACGAAGGGTTCATTGCAGACATTCGGATGTTTGGCAAATCTAGGATCAACTGAGGCGTCGGCCACTTCCGTAACCCCGTTCTCCAGCCTGGCAGACTCATCAAATGAACCCTTACGGGGAGTTTCCCTTACCGGCCCTCCCACTACAGCCTTAAACCAGAGCCGGTCTCTGTCTATCAGAGACACAAATGCAAAAGGGACGTCGAAGAGATGCGCAGCCAGTCGGGCCAGGTTATCAAAACCTGGCTCGGCCGGGGTATCCAAAACCTCATAAGCATACAAAGCACTTAAGCGCGCCTCTTCAGTATGCAATGGTGTTCCGGTGTCTGCTGTCATTTTTTATTTATATAACGGAAATTCTGCTGCTAACGCACGTACTGCCTTTTTTACTTCAGCCAGATTGGCTGCATCTTCGGCATTTGTAATCACGCGGTCTATCAGCGAAACGATTTTCTCCATTTCTGTTTCCTTGAATCCTCTGCTGGTAATTGCCGCTGTTCCTACACGGATACCAGAGGTTACAAACGGAGATTTATCATCAAAAGGAACCATATTTTTATTTACAGTAATATCTGCCTGTTCAAGGGCATTTTCGGCAAGTTTACCGGTAATGTTCTTATTCCGCAGGTCGATCAGCATCATATGATTGTCTGTTCCGCCTGAAATGATCCCATAACCCTTATCCATAAAAGCTTTAGCCATTGCCTGTGCATTGGTTTTAACCTGTGTAATATACGTTAAATATTCATCACTCAAAGCCTCGCCAAAAGCGATTGCCTTGGCAGCAATAATGTGCTCAAGCGGGCCTCCCTGGGTACCAGGAAAAACAGCCATATCCAATACAGACGACATCATCCTCGTTTCGCCTTTAGGTGTTTTCAATCCAAAAGGATTCTCGAAATCCTGACCCATCATGATCATTCCACCACGTGGACCGCGCAGGGTCTTGTGTGTTGTGGTTGTCACGATATGGCAATGCGGAAGCGGGTTATTCAATAAACCGCGGGCAATCATTCCTGCCGGATGCGAGATATCGGCAAGCACCAATGCACCAATTTTGTCAGCTACACTTCTGATGAAGGCATAATCCCACTCACGTGAATAAGCCGATGCACCACAGATAATCAACTTTGGACGTTCGGCCAGCGCTACTTCTTCCAGCGTTGCATAGTCAATTAATCCATCTTCCTTTTTAACTCCGTAAAAGAAC
>Ga0247808_10001294_pt1 | contig 12122 bp, 10 predicted proteins | sample UWRJL089202R1_FD_179914 | JGI IMG/M metagenome (GOLD analysis project Ga0247808, IMG submission 179914) | Plant litter microbial communities from Arlington Agricultural Research Station in Wisconsin, United States - UWRJ-L089-202R-1 | ecosystem: Environmental > Terrestrial > Plant litter >... | reverse complement strand
CTTTGGCGTTTAAATCTTTAGGAATTTTGTACGTGAAAATCACTTTATCTTTCTCAATGTGATAACCATAAATTTCCTTTTTGACATCAGGCTTTTTTATAATATCTGAAGAAACTGATTCTTCTCTTGACCAATACGGATTAGCTAACTGTTCATCAATCAATCCTGCAATGTGGTTGACGATAAAATATAACGGAGGAAAAGAATTGTATTTGTAACCGTTTGAAATAAAAATAATAGACAAATCATTTTCAGGAAAAATGCTGTAAGCACTTACATTTCCGCCAGAAAAACCATAAGATGTTACATTTCCGGTTTTGGTAATTTCCCAGCCGTGTGCAAAAACATCTTGTTTATTGGTGTAATCAAACGGTTTCCACATCAGCTTTTTCGTCTCGTGTTTCAGGAATTGATTTTTATCCAGATGGATGCTCCATTGCAGAAAATCAGGAAGCGAAATCGCCAATCCATTGCCAGAATGTGACCTCAGACCGCCAACGTGCGTCAATTTTTTGTATTGTTTGAGAATCATTGAAAACATATTTTTGAACGCGATTCGGGATTTCCTCAAGAGAATTGGAGGAGAATATTAATTTATTCTTACCATCAGAAAACTGATTTTTCAAAACATAATCTTCAAACTTTTGTCCTGTATTTTTTTCGATAATCATCGCCAAAAGCATAAAATTCGTCTGATTATAACTGAATTGATTTCCAGTCTCGAATTCCATTTTTTCATTTGCCAATCTTGCAAAAACTTCAGCGTTGGAAGCATCAGCAGAAATATCCTCATATCGAGCAAAATCCGGAATGCCAGATGAATGTGACAAAAGATTTTTTATTTTCACATCCTGCCATTCTTTTGGAAGATTGTCGACATACTTCGAAATTTTATCTTCAAGCGAAAGTTGTCCTTTTTCAATCAACTGGAAAACAGCAACATTGGTAATCAGTTTCGTCGTAGAATAAACCCTGAAAAGTGAATTTGAATCGACTTTTTTATCAGACTCCAAGTTTTCTCTGCCGTAATATTTTTGAAAAATGATTTTATCGTTCTTCACAACACCAACCGCCAAACCCGGAATCTCGTAAGTTTTCATCACTTCGGTCAGGTAATTGTCGATTGATTTTGTTTGTTCTGTTTTTTGGCAAAATCCTGAAAATGAAAGACTTAAAAAGAATAGAATTAAGAAAGATTGTTTCATTAGTTATCGGTTTACGACATAAGGACAATTCTGACCTTGGATTTATTACATCTAATTTCGAAAAATTTAAGATTTGAATTTTCAGGAGCCGGGAACCTGCTGTCCGTTACAATTCCTCGCGCCTTGCTTTTCCCATAGCTTGCTGTGGGATTTCCACTACCATCAGGGCTAGGGATTTCCACTTCTATTTAGTTAAAGAATCTAAATTAGAATTTATCTATGAATATTGAATTTAAAATCAAAATCACTGCAGTTTCCTTTTGGAATAAAAACCAAAGAATTACTATCTTTTACAAACTTAGTATCGTCGAATTTCCTAAAAAATTTTTGATGTTTTTTGGCCGACAATTTATGATTGTAGTTTCTATAAAAGGTTTTACCAAAATTGCTTGTTCGTCATTACAACTTTGTAAAAAATTGTTGACATACAAACACTCGTTCGGAAAAACAGAATTTAAAATCAAAGTATCTTTTCGAATTTCCCATTTCCCATTGGAATTACTATTTGAAAAGTCATTTTTTTCAACATATTCAAAAGTGTGATTTTTAGAGAAAGTGATTTTAGCTTTAGAATATGGTATTCCATCTATAATCCAAGTTCCAACGAATTCATCAGGCTCAATATTTTTCTGACAACCGAATAATAACATTAAAATGAAAAAAGATAAGATTGTTTTCATCTAATTGATGCTTAACTCTCCAACTGCCCTTCCCACTTACTCACAGCAGAAGTAGCCAAAGCATTACCCAAAACATTCGTCATACTTCTTCCCATATCGCAGAAATGGTCGATTGGTAAAATCAAAGCAATTCCTTCCACCGGAATATCAAACATTCCACAAGCGGCAACGATGATTACCAGACTCGCTCTCGGAACGCCGGCAATTCCTTTACTCGTCAGCATCAAAACCAAAAGCATAATGATTTGTTGTCCAAGTGGCATATCGATGCCATAAATCTGTGCAATGAAAATCGAGGCAAACGTCATATACATCATACTTCCGTCCAGATTGAAAGAATAGCCCAAAGGCAAAATGAAAGAAACAATTCTGCTGTTGCAACCAAATCTCTCCAATTCTTCAACCAATTTCGGAAAAACAGCCTCTGAACTCGTGGTGGAAAAAGCAATCAACAAAGGTTCTTTGATTCTTCTCAACAATTCGAAAAGTCTGTTGCCTAGTATCATATATCCAACTAATAAAAGTACCAGCCAAAGAATGGCGAGCGCAAAAAAGAAATCTCTCAAATAAATGGCGTAAACTTTGAAAATCTCAAAACCATTCGTTGCCACCACCGCAGAAATAGCTCCGAAAACACCCAACGGCGCCACCCACATAATGTAACCTACCATTTTCAAAATCGCGTGGGCAATTACGTCCAAACCTTTGATGACAGGTTTTGTATATTCTTCACCCATCGCAGAAAGTGCAATTCCGAACATTACGGAGAAAACTACGATTTGAAGAACTTCATTGGTCGCAAATGCTTCGAACAAACTTTTCGGAATGATGTGCGTCACAAAGTCTTCCATAGAAAATCCTTTGCTGTTGCTCACGATGTCAGAAGCGGACGAAACATCCTGAATCGGAAGTTGCGTCACGTGGCCAGGCTCCAGCCAATTCACCAAAACCAAACCTATCGACAATGAAACCAAAGACGCCGTGATAAACCAAAGCATCGCCTTCGTCCCAACGCGTCCCACCATTTTGATGTCGCCCATTTTCGCGATTCCCACAACCAAGGTCGAGAAAACCAACGGTGCAATAATCATCTGAATCAGTCGGATAAAAACCGTTCCAAGCAACTTGATATTCTTGGCAAATTCTGCATTTGATTCCGGATAATTGGTGTGGACGATTCCTCCTAAAATAACGCCCAAAATCAATGCGACGATAATTGCGATAAACAGTTTATTCTGACCTTTCATAATTTTTATTATAAATTTTAAATATTTTGAGCACAAAGTTCACGGCGATCTAAATCTCTTTTTAGCGAAGCGACTTTGTGACCCTAAAGCAGTTTCAATTTCAAAAAATCATTGTGTGCTTAGTGTTTAAATTCCAACATCGAAAGACTCAATGTAAATTGTAACTGAACAAAACTAATATTTTTGAGAGAATAACCGCTTATTTTTTAAATTAATATTAAGACAATCAGAAAATTCATAGGTTTCTGACCAATAAATATAAAATACAATTCACGCACAGTTCAAATTAGAAATCGTTCTTTGTATAAATCTGATTGTGAATGAAATCGCCCTTAATCCAAATATGAAAAGAGATGTCGAAATTGTCATTATTTCCGATGTGCATCTTGGAACTTACGGTTGCAAGGCGAAAGAATTGTTGCGCTATCTCAATTCCATTAGGCCAAAAACTTTGATTCTGAATGGCGACATCATTGATATTTGGCAGTTCAAGAAATCCTATTTCCCGAAATCTCATTTGAAAGTGGTCAAGAAATTAATCTCATTTGCGACCAAAGAATCGGAAGTTTTTTACATCACAGGCAATCACGATGAAGCATTCCGGAACTTCACCGATTTTGAATTGGGAAAACTGAAGTTGTGTAACAAACACGTTCTGAAATTGGGCGACAAGAAAGCGTGGATTTTTCACGGTGATGTTTTCGATGCGTCGGTTCAACATTCCAAATGGATTGCAAAGTTGGGCGGACAAGGTTACGATTTGCTGATTGCCATAAACAATCTTGTGAATTGGTTTCTTGAGAAAATCGGTAGAGAGAAATATTCATTCTCAAAAAAGATTAAAAATAATGTCAAAAAAGCCGTGAAATATATCGGCGATTTTGAACTGACAGCTTCAGAATTGGCAATTGAAAACAACTTCGATTACGTGATTTGCGGACACATTCATCAGCCTCAAATCCGAGAAGTGATTGGCAAAAAAGGAAAATGTACTTATCTGAATTCAGGTGATTGGGTAGAAAATCTTTCCGCTTTGGAATACGAAAATGGCGAATGGAAACTGTTCTATTATGAAGATGAAAAACACACTTTGCTGGACGAGGAATCAGAAGAATTAAAAGAAATAAATAGTGAGGAATTGATGAAAATCGTGACTCAAATGATATAAAAAACACAAATTAATGAAAGTATTATACGCCTTCCAAGGCACTGGAAACGGACATCTCGCAAGAGCTCAGGAAATCATTCCAATCCTCAAAAAACACGCATTGGTAGATACTTTGATAAGTGGTCATCAGACGCAATTGAAGTCAGATTTCGATATCGATTTCCGTTTCAAAGGCGTGTCTTTACTTTATAATAAAACAGGAGGATTGTCTTATAAAAAGACGTTTCTGGAAAATAATTTCTGCAAGGCCGCGAAGGTTATCAAAGATTTGGATTTGTCTGCTTATGATTTGATTATCAATGATTTTGAACCATTGACAGGTTGGGCGGCGAAACTGAAGAATCTTCCAATTGTGGAACTCAGTCATCAGGCTTCTTTGACTTTTAAAGAGACACCGAAACCTGAGAAGAAAGATTGGTTGGGAAGTTTGATTTTGAATAGCTATGTGCCGTGCAAAAAGAAAATCGGTTTCCATTTTGAGAACTATAATTCACACATCAAAAAGCCTGTCATCAGACAAAAAATCCGCAATCTGAATCCAACAAATCAAGGACATTATCTGGTTTATCTTCCAAGTTTTTCGGATGAAGTGATTACTAATTTCCTAACGAGAATTGATGTTCAGTGGAAGGTTTTTTCCAAATATGCGAGACAAATTCAGAAGTTCAATAATGTGGAGATTTTCCCGATTGATGAGAAGAAATATCTCGAACTATTCGAATCTTGTGAAGGCATCCTTTGTAACGCCGGCTTCGAAACACCTGCGGAAGCAATGTTTATGGATAAAAAACTATACGTAATCCCAATAGAAAATCAATACGAACAAGAATGTAACGCCTTTGCGCTGGACAAAATGGGCATTGCCAATTCGACAAAATTGGATTCGACAAAAATCAGGAATTGGATTAATTCTGAAAATTTGATTGAGGTCAATTATCCAGATAATATTGAAAGTATTTTGACGAAAGAGGTTTTGTATTGATGTTTTTTGAACACAGAGTTCAGAAAGTTTTTTTATTAAGCTGTGTTTTAAGTCTCACAAAGGCGTAAAACTTAACAGAGACCAGCGAAACGATTTCTTCTTTAAGCAAAGCGGCTTTGTGAAGCTTAATTCAGTTTTTGCCAAAAATCTTGGTGTGCTTGGTGTTCCAAATTCTACTGTTGTCAACCTTTACTTCCTCCAATTTTATTGAATTTAAAAATCAAAGTCAACATAAAGTAACGTCGCAGAATCAATTCTTCCTTATCCTCAACATAGTTATCACCAATCGTTCGTGTGATATTTTGGCGCTGATTCAGCAAATCATAAACTTTGAATTTCAACATCATCTGCTTCTTATAAAACTGATAAGTGAGACTTGAATTCCAGAAATAAGAAGCTCGGTTGAATCCTGCAGAAATGTTGGAATTGTTCGCGTACCGGAAGTCATTTTCCCAGAAAAGATCTTTCTTCAGGAAATAATTGGTTGTTCCAATATTGACCGTTTGATTCGCAATTTTCGTTTTATCAAGACTGTAATTGGTGTAATGCGAATAGGAATAATTAATTCCGAATGACGAACGAACATCCATAATATCTTTCCAATTTAGCGTCACATTCAATCTCGGAAAAACGGTGTAAACATCATTTGTAAACATTGTTCCATCCACAAATCCTTTTCTGTAGCTGTAACTTGTTGAGAAAGTCGGCGCAATTCTCAATCGGTTTCCGTTCCATTTGTAACTTTTGGAAAACGACGTATTGAAGCCAGCACGCTTGTTTCCACTGATATTTACGAATGTGCTAAACTGTTTTCCAGACGCAACATCAAAATTAGAAAAATCTACAATATCATTATTAGTATAACTGAAATTCATCGTAGCGAAAAAGTTAATTCCTCTCGCAACGTCATTAGAATTATAATTAATATTTGTAGAGTTTTGCCAAGTACTTTTCAAATTTTCATTTCCTTGGACGACACTTAATGGATTTGAAATGTCAATAAAAGGATTTAGTTCCATTGCCGCCGGAATTATGTAATTGGCATTGTTCGTAATTCTCAGACTCTTACTTTTTGTGAATTTATATTGAAACATCAAACTATATTCCGGCAACACAAAATTCTTTTTGAGCGGAATATTTTCCTGATTGTAAATGGAATTAAGATCAAGTTTCGAATAATTAAGATTCGCACCAGCACGGAAAGTCAGTTTTTCTTTATTGAGGTTATAATTGATTTCAGTATTCAGGAAATCATTATTTTGATTTAATGTATTTGATAATAGTGAATTATAACTTGAGTATTGATTTGAATTCGTGTCAAAATCATTCACGATTCTTTCATTGCTCAAATTCTGATGGTCAAAATTCATTTCCAAAGAAACTGTCGCCGAATCAGAAATCGGTTCAAAATACTTGAAATTGGCTCCAAACGTATTTCTGGAATTTTTGGTTTGAGAAAACTGATTTCTATAATCATTATCTTCCGGCGTTTGGAAAAATAAAGTTTCCTGAAGATTGTAATTCCGGTTCACACTTTGCGCAAATGTATTATTGACAGAAGCTGAAAGCGAACGTCTTTCATTTTTGAATCGCCTCGTCAAACCAATCGTCGGACTGAAGTTATTGTTTTCAGAGTTTCCTCTCACAGAACTTTTGCTGCTGTTCAGATTCTCGTCATCTCTCAACGTAAAAGTATTACTGTCGCTAACATTATCAACCGAAGTATTTGCAAAATTGGCAGAAATCGTAACGTCTGTCAGCGAATCAATTTTAATATTGGCGTCCGAACTCGCATTGAATTTTCGCGTGTCAGAATTCCCATTTCGCTCCGAGTTTTTATCTAATTTATAATCCGGCAGAAAAGTGGTCCTCGAGGTTTTGGAATACGTTTCCAAGTTGCTGTCATTGTATTGCAAACTGAGTTTTTCCAAGTCAAGTTTGTCACCGATTTTATCTGCATAATTAATTCCAATAATCGAAGTTCGCATAATTCCCGTGTTGACGGCGCGGCCATTCACAGCAGAATTTTTACTCTTGGTTCCGCTGTCAAAAAAACTATCGACGGAAAATCCTGTTGTGTTGATATTGTTGGAAGCCGCAATCAAAGCGATATTTCTGTCCTTTTGGAATCTCGTCATAAAAAGATTGCCTTCATAACGTTTGTTGCTTCCGTAGCCGAGACTCAGATTGTTGAGATTTCCTTTGTTGTTTTTCTCATCGATGTTGAAGTTGACCGTCATACTGTCGGATTTCGGCGTTCTTCCGGTGAATTCTTCTTCCTTGGTTTTCGACGTTGTGAATTGGATTTTCTTGATGATGTCTGCCGGAAAAGTCTGCAAAGCAATCGTTCCGTCCTTATTGAAAAATGGTTTTCCGTTGATGAGAATTTTATTGACAGGTTTTCCATTGATGGTAATTTTTCCTTCTTCATCCGTTTCTACACCAGGAATTTCTTTTAGTAATTCATCAATTTTTGCGTCTGGTTTCACTTTCAGATAGGAAGCCGTGTATTCAACCGTATCTTTTTTGATTTTAACAGGCGAAACTGTGATTTGAACTTCTTCGATACTCGTTATTAAGTCTTTTGTTAATTTGATGTTTCCAAGTTCTTCATCTTTATTAATAACATCGAATTTTTTAGAATAAGTTTTTTGTTTATCACCTGTAATTTGTAAAAATGAAGGCTCGTTTTGAGTTGGAATTTTAAAGCTGAAATTCCCATTTTTATTGGTTCCGGTAAAATTAATGATGGAAGAATCTTTTTGTTTGATGAGTGAAACCGTTGCGTTTTCTATCGGATTATTGGTGTCATCATTTACTTTGCCACTGATGCTGTAGGTTTGGGCGTTCAGTCCTAAAATTATAAAAATAAAAAGAAAGCAGAATTTCTTCATTCAGATAGTTTAGTAAATTTAGATGATAGTTGGTTGTTGGGAGTTAGATTGAAAATACAAGAATTGTTAAGTCCCAAAATAATATTTTTTCCAACAGGCAAATATAATGTTAGATTTTTAAGGATCCGGACTTTCGCCAATACATTTCAGAAAATACATTTTTCAAGTTGGAATAGTACATTTCAAAGTTTAATTGTTTTCTTTTAATAATATCAATCGTGATTTCAGAAAACTTTCCATAACTTTAAGCTTCCAATCAAAAACTTTGAACTCGTATGAAATTCGGACAAGTTGCAGATCCTTCGCAGATAGATTTTACATTGCCAAAAGACCATCCTCAGACCAAATTTATTCTTGAGCAGAATAAAAAAGGGCTTGATAATATCTCCATCGGCTGTGCAAAGTGGAACAAAACAGATCTCAAAGGTTTTTACCCAAAAGGAACTAAAGATGAGTTAACCTATTATTCCACACAATTTAATTCTATTGAGTTGAATGCTACGTTCTATGGAATGCCAACTGCAGAACAGGTTCAAACCTGGAAGGAAAAAACACCTAAAGATTTCAAATTCTTTCCAAAAATTACCAACACCGTTTCCCATTTCCGGAGATTATTAAATATAACAGATGTTGTCACGCAATTCGCTTCGGCAGTTCTTAATTTCGATGAAAAATTAGGAATGGTTTTTCTTCAGCTTCACGATAATTTTAAACCGAAAGATTATGAGCGATTGGAGAAATTTGTAAAAGATTGGCCAAAAGAAGTTCCATTAGCAATTGAACTGAGGAATACGGAATGGTTTACGGATGAAGAAGTTTTCAATACCGTTTGTGAATTATTCGAAATGAATCAAATCACCAATATCATCGTTGATACTGCTGGAAGACGCGATATGCTTCATATGAGACTTACGACACCAAATGCTTTTATCCGGTACGTTGGTGCCAATGCCGACAGCGATTATGAAAGATTGGAAGACTGGCTGAAACGATTGACCAAATGGAAGAAAGAAGGACTTCAGAATTTATATTTCTTCGTTCATCAAAATATTGAAAAAGCTTCGCCACTTTTATCAGCACATTTGATTGAGAAAATGAATGAAGAATGGAAAACGGATATTCACGTCCCAACAATGGCAGACGGTCAGCCTACTTTATTTTAAAAAACCAAAAATTCCCTTCACATTGAAGGGAATTCATTTTATAGATTTGAAATCAGAGCTGTCAGTCTGAGGTTCTCGAAGACCATAAATAAGGTTAAGCCAAAAACTTCAGCTCTTTATCCTTAAAATTATTTTTTTCAACCAACTTATGCATCGCTTTCATCGTTTTTTTACGAAGTTTTGCAAGGATGCGGACGTTTTTGTCCTCGCTGTAATCAAAGATATTGTCTTCGAAGGAAAATACATCACCTTTTTTGAAACTGATGTTGTTTTCTTTCAACTCTTTCAAAAGCATCAGGTTGGTCATTACTTTCAGAGAAGTGCTTTCGGCAGCTTCCATATATTTCAAAGATTTCAAGAGTTCTTTTTTATATTTTTTCTTAGAATTCATATTGTAGATATTTATTTTTCTTTTCAAAGGTCAAATGTTATCGCTTGATGCTAGTTGGTGTTTTAACGTCCAAAACAAGGCGATTTTATTATATAAATGTTAATTGGCGAAAGTTATAAAAATATCTTCAGAATTTCTTATTTTTGGCAAAAATAAATCTAAAATGCAAGATCCGATTTTCGACCTTATTGAAAAAGAAAGACAAAGACAAACCCACGGAATAGAACTCATTGCCTCGGAAAATTTTGTTTCCGAAAATGTGATGAAAGCGATGGGAAGTGTACTCACAAACAAATATGCAGAAGGTTATCCGGGCAAACGTTATTACGGCGGCTGCGAAGTGGTAGATGAGGTAGAAAATCTGGCGATTGACAGAGCAAAGGAACTTTTCGGAGTAGACTATGTGAATGTACAGCCACATTCCGGTTCTCAGGCAAATGCTGCTATTTACCTTTCTATCCTGAAACCGGGAGATAAAGTGATGGGAATGGACTTGTCTATGGGCGGGCATCTCACGCACGGTTCTGCGGTTAACTTTTCTGGAATCCAGTATCAGGTCTGTTCTTACGGGGTACAGAAAGAAACCGGTTTGATTGATTATGATCAAATGAGAGAAGTGGCTCTTCGTGAAAAGCCAAAAATGCTGATCGCAGGATTTTCAGCTTACTCCAGAGATTTGGATTATGCAAAATTCCGTGAAGTGGCAGATGAGATTGGCGCCACACTTTGGGCGGATATTGCACATCCGGCTGGTTTGGTTGCAAAAGGTTTGCTTAATGATCCTTTCGCACATTGCCACGTTGTTACAACTACCACTCACAAGACTTTAAGAGGTCCAAGAGGCGGAATGATTATGATGGGTAAGGATTTTGAAAATACTTACGGACACAAAACACCAAAAGGTGAAACAAAATTGATGAGTGCAGTTCTTGACAGCGCAGTTTTCCCCGGAATCCAAGGTGGACCGTTGGAGCACGTTATCGGAGCGAAAGCGGTTGCCTTTGCCGAAGCTATTGATTCGAAATTCGAAGTTTATGCTAAACAAGTTAAAGCTAATGCTCAGGCTTTGTCTAAAGCAATGGTCGAGAATGGTTTCGAAATAGTAAGCGGCGGGACAGATAATCATTTAATGTTGATCGATCTTCGTAATAAAAACGTAAACGGAAAAGAAACTGAGAAAGCATTGGTAAAAGCAGATATCACTTGCAATAAGAATATGGTTCCGTTTGATGACAAATCGCCATTTACAACTTCCGGAATTCGTCTTGGAACTGCTGCCATTACGACAAGAGGTTTGAAAGAGAATGATATGGAAACTATTGCAAATTTTATTTCTGAAGTTGTTGACAATATTCAAAATGAGGAGGTTTTGGGTTCTGTTAAAAATAAAGTTAACCAATTAATGGAAGGTCACGCACTTTTTAATTATTAATAAAATCAAACTATAATAATGTAAAGAATGGACAATTCGTTCATTCTTTTTTATTTGAATCCGATGGAGAAAAAATCTTATACTTTTGACGAGATCAAGCAAAAAATGGTGAACTATTGCGTTTACCAAGACAGATGTCACGCTGAGGTGGAGCAGAAGATGAAAGATTTTCTGTTGATTCCGGAAGCGAAGGATGAGATTTTTTTATATTTGATTAAGGAAAATTATCTTAATGAAGAGCGTTTTACGAGAAGTTACATCCGAGGGAAATTCTATATCAAACATTGGGGAAGGAATAAAATCAAGATGAATCTGAAGCAAAAAGGCATCAATGAAAAACTGATTGCGAGTAGTATGGATGAAATTGACGATTCTGACTATGAAAAAGCGCTTATCAAACTTTATCAAAATTATTTTTCTACTCAAAAAGGGCTGAAAGATTACCAGAAAAAAAGCAAAACAATAAGGCATCTTTTGTCCAAAGGTTATGAGTATGACGTTGTTGTAGAGATTTTAAAAGATGAATCAAATCCAACATTAAATTAAATTAATATAAAATATACATAGTGATATTGAAAATAATTTCTTAAAATAAATAAAAAATTCTTAATTTCGTCCCAAATTTGAAGAACTACATTTCATGAAAAAACTAATTATTATATATTCTCTTTTGATATTTGGAGTAGCAAATGCACAGTTTATTAAATATGGTATTACAGGAAATTTCCATAAGACCTCTATTGTGGGAATCCACGATCGGTCGAAAGGGATATTTGGTGCTAACATAGGTGTTTTTGCAGATATAGCATTGGTGCCGAATGATATTTATGATTCTGCCTGGCTTTATTTTACGCCACAGCTAGAGTTTGCTATGCAGGGGGAAAATGCAGAGATTCCTAAAATGGAAAAACAGCAATTTCATAATAATTATATTGGATTACCTTTATATATCAAATATTT
>Ga0247808_10001291_pt1 | contig 12126 bp, 9 predicted proteins | sample UWRJL089202R1_FD_179914 | JGI IMG/M metagenome (GOLD analysis project Ga0247808, IMG submission 179914) | Plant litter microbial communities from Arlington Agricultural Research Station in Wisconsin, United States - UWRJ-L089-202R-1 | ecosystem: Environmental > Terrestrial > Plant litter >... | reverse complement strand
CGGCGCTGTGGGCGCTCTTGCCCGCCATCGCTGCGCAGCAGCTCCAACTGGGTGCTGCGGGCTTCGGCAACCTCATGGGTTGCCTGGGTGGCGGTGCGGTCGCCATCGGGCTCGTGCTCGGCAACCTGCGTGCGCGCCTCGGGCTCGAGCGCCTGGTCGCGATCGGCTGCGTCGTCTTCGCAGCGGTGATGCTGGTGGCCGCCTACGTGCGCACGCCTGCGATCGTCTTCGTGGCGCTGGCCTTCGGCGGCGCGGCGTGGATGGCGGTGATGGCCACCTTCAACACCGCGACACAGACCAGCGCGCCGCCCTGGGTCAGGTCGCGCGCCGTGGCGCTGCACACCGTCAGCGCGCTGGGGTCGTTCGCCATCGGCTCGGCTTTCTGGGGCGCCGTGTCGGGCATGACCGGCATCGCGGTCGCCCTGAGCATCGCGGCCTTCGTCATGGTGGGCGGCGTGCTGCTGTCGCGCTGGTTTCCGTTGCGCATCGGCGCCGCGCTCGAGGTGACGCCGGCGGTCTTGTGGGAGGAACTGCTCGTCAAGGACCAGCCGCTGCCGGGCGACGGGCCGGTGGCTGTCGAGATCGACTATCGGATCCGCGAAGGGGAGGCCAAGGCGTTCCTGCAGGCGATCGGCCTGCTGCGCGCATCACGCAGGCGCGACGGCGCGAACTTCTGGCGCGTCTACCGGGACCTGCAGGACCCGACGCGTTACCTCGAGCGCTTCATCGTTTCGTCGTGGGCGGAGTACCTGCATCAACGCGCCCGCTCCACGCTGGCCGACGAGGAACTCGAGAAGCAGGTCCGCGCCTTCCTGCGCGAGGGCGAATCGGCGCACACGTCGCACTTCATCGCCGAGCTGTGACTAGCCGCGGCGTGCGGCCTCGATCGTGGCGATGTCGATCTTCCGCATCGTCATCATCGCCTCGAACGCGCGCTTGGCGGCCGCACGGTCGGGGTCGGCCAGCGCCTCGATCAGCACGCGGGGCGTGATCTGCCACGACAGGCCCCACCGGTCCTTGCACCAGCCACATTCACTCTCCTGGCCGCCGTGCGCGACGACGGTGGACCAGAGCCGATCGGTCTCGGCCTGATCGTCGGTTGCGATCTGGAAGGAGAAGGCCTCGCTGTGATGGAACTCAGGGCCGCCGTTGAGCCCGATGCACGGCACCCCTGCGACGGTGAACTCGACCGTCAGCACATCGCCTTCCTTGCCGTCGGGGTAGTCGCCGGGCGCACGGAAAACGGCCCCGACGCTGCTGTCGGGAAATGTGCTTGCATAGAAGTTGGCTGCCTCTTCGGCATCGCCGTCGTACCACAGACAGATCGTGTTCTTCGGTGTCATCGCTTGCCTTTCGAATGTGGGGCGGCCCGCGCCTGCCATCGTCGCGCTTCGTGCAGTGTGATCCGCCGCACGTCAGGCCACAGGTTCGCGCCCTCGTGTCTCCCTGGTTGTCGGCTGTGCCCACCGAGCCGAGCCATGCGTCGTCGACCTGGCGAGCCGACGCATTCGGCCGACGGCCTTGCGCCTGTGCGCATCGGAATTTGCCGAGCGCACGATTCATGCAACCGAAGTCGATTTTCGACGTTTCGCCTCTCACCCGGCAAATGCAGAATTCAGCCCGCGTGCGTCCGACCTGCTATTGCTCGCAGGCGGCAGCGCCGGCGCAGCGACAATGGCGCCATGACCCAAGGCAAACGTATTCCGGCAGACATCGGCATCGGGCTTCAGCCGCCGCGAGGCCGCTGAGCCATGGCCGGACCGCAAGCGGAGCCCGCCGTCACCACGCTCCGAACGCTTCCCAACGGCGTGCGGCTGCTCGCCATTCCCATGCCCCACGTGCAGAGCGCCAGCGTGGGCGTGTTCCTGCGGGTGGGCTCGCGCGACGAGACGCCGGCCAACAACGGCATCAGCCATGTCCTCGAGCACATGGCGTTCAAGGGAACCGCCACCCGCTCCGTCCAGGCGATCAACCTGGATGCCGAGCGGCTGGGCGCGGATGTCAACGCCTTCACCGGCAAGGACACGACCGGCTACTTCATGACCGGCCTGGGCCGGCATGCGGAGCAGCTGACGCGCATGACCGCCGACATCGTGTTGAACAGCACCTTCCCCGACGCCGAACTGCAACGCGAGCTAGATGTGATTCGCCAGGAGGCCATCGAGTACGAGGAGGATCCGGAGGACAGCTCCAGCGAAATGCTCGACCGCGCCATTTGGGGCGACGACCCGATGGGCATGCCCGTGATCGGCACCGTCGCCAACATCGAAGGCTTCACCCGGCACGACCTGGTCGGCCACGTGCAATCCCACTACGTCGCTGAAAAGACGGTCGTCGCTGCGGCCGGCAACTTCGACGTCGAGGCCTGGCTGGCGCTCGCCGGCGAACTCTTCGCGGCCATGCCGCCGTCGGCCGACCCGATGGTGGCGCGCGCGCCGGTGCCGGCGACGTACGTCGGTCAGCCTCTGGCCCGCCGTTTCACGCAGGTGTCGCAGGTCTTCCTGAACATCGCCTATCCGCTGGCGCCTGCGCGCCAAGACGAGATGTCGCAGCAGCGCTGGCGCCTTGCGGCTTCGCTGGCGGCCAATCTGTTCGGCGGCGGGATGTCCGCGCCGCTGGTCGATACCGTCCGGGAGCAGCTCGGCCTGGCCTACACGGCCCATTCGACGATGGACAGCGGCGACGTCTGGGCCAACTTCGTCGTGCATGCGGTCACCACACCGGACAAGCTCGACGCGCTGGTGACGGCCACGGGCGACCTGCTGCGTGCACAGGCCACCGCCATCGATCCGGTGCATCTGGAGCGGGCGAAGAACCAGCTGACCGTTTCCCGCGTGCGCGCCGCCGAGCGTACCTATGCCTCGATGGAGCAAGCCGTCGAAGAGCTCTTCGCCAGCGGGACCGTGACACCGATGGCCGACGCGATCGCGATGATCGAGGGCATTGGCGCGGAGGAAGTGCGTGCGGTCTTCGAGCGGATGTTGCTCCATCCTCCGTCGCTGGCGATCACCGGCAAGGGCGTCAGCGCGCGAACCGTGCGGGCGCTGGCGAAGTGCCTGCCTGCCGGCACCCGCTGATTTTTCACATCGTCGGCTGCTGCGAACGGTCAGGGTGGCCGAGTCGGTTCTCGGCTCGTGACCGTTGCGGACCTGCCGGAGGTCGGCCATTCCCCCCACAGGGCGTGATGGGGCATCGAGACAGCACCCGCAGTCGGCTGGACCAAGACGGAAACCGGATTCGCGCGATGCGTTGGCCATCGGCTGTCAGCAGGTGAATCAGCGACTCGTCACCAGCCGCGGAGACAGGCGAGTCACCTCGGCGCGTTCGGGCTGTTGAGCTGGCGCTCTTCGAAGTGGCTGACGAGCACAGTGACCGAGGCGCAGCGATTCCGCGGTCGGTCAGGTCCCTTGCGCCACCAAGGAGCGCGGCGAACGGGAAGTCAGCGGATCCGGCATGGCCTCGGCCTGGGCGTGAAGCCAGCGCAAGAAGGCGTCGACCTCCGGCCGCTTGACGTGACGCGCCGGGTAGACCGCGAAGTGCGCCTGGAGGGTCAGTGCTCGGGCCGTGTCGAAGGGGGGCACCAGCAGGCCCTGGGCGATGTGGCCGGCCGCGTTCACTGCGCTTTCCAGCGCCACGCCCAGGCCCTGCACGGCAGCGTCGAGCGCCAGTTGCGCGCGATCGAAGCGCAGCGCATAACGCTCGGGCGCCGGCCTGACGCCCTGCGCGGCCAGCCAGTCGCCCCACTGCAGCACACCCACCACGCTCTGGATCATCGGTGCCGCCAGCAGGTCCGCCGGCTCGCGCAATGCATGGCGCTGCACGAAGGCGGGACTGGCCAGCGGCAAGATGCGCTCGTCGAAGAGCGGCTCCACCACCAGTTCGGGCCACTGCGGAATGCCGTAGCGGATGTCGAGATCGGCCTGCCCGAGCGCGAAGTCACTGTGGATGTGCGAGGCCGACAGGAACAGCGACACGTCGGGCTGGGCCCGCGCGAAATCGGCCAGGCGCGGCATCAGCCAGAGGCTGGCGAAGCTGGGCGCCGAGTGCACGTACAGGCTGTTGCGAACCCCCTGTCGCACATCGTCGGTGGCGGCGCCGATGGCACCCAGCGCACCCCCCACGCGGCGCAGGTACGCATCGCCTGCGGTGCTCAGCCGAACGCCCTGCGCGCTGCGGTCGAACAGTCTCACGCCGAGAAAGGCTTCCAGTCGCGCGATCTGATGGCTGATGGCCGATGCCGTGAGGTTCAGCTCGCCGGCCGCCAGCGCGAAGCTGCGGCGCCGTGCGACCGCCTCGAAGGCGAGCAGTGTGGAGAGCGGTGGGAGCGCGGCCATCGGTGCTGCGCTGCGTCATGACAGGACGTCAGCAGCGGCTGAAATCTTATCGCTTGTTCCCTGGTCCGCCCATCGGAAGAATCCGCGGCCAGCAGCACCACGCTGCCGATCATCCCAAGGAGACAACCCAATGCTGCTTTCCGACAAGGTCGCGCTGATCACCGGCGGCGCCGGGCTGAATGGACTCGGCTACGCCACCGCCCGCATGATGGCCGCGCACGGCGCGCGTGTCGTGATCCTCGACCTAGAGCGTGCCAACCCCGCCGCCGCGGCCGCCCAGCTGGGGCCGCAGCATCTGGGGGTCGTGGCCGACGTCACCGACAAGACTTCGTGCGAGCGCGCCGCGGCCGATGTGCTGAACCAATGCGGGCGCATCGATGTGCTGGTCAACAACGCCGGCATCACCCAGCCGCGCAGGTTCGTCGACATCACGGGCGCCGACTATGACGCCGTGCTCGACGTGAGCCTGCGAGGCACGCTCTACATGTCGCAGGCGGTGCTGCCGGCGATGCGCAAGGCGAAGGCAGGCGCGATCGTCTGCATCTCGTCGGTGTCGGCGCAGCGCGGCGGCGGCATCCTGGGCGGTCCGCACTATTCGGCCGCCAAGGCCGGCGTGCTGGGTCTGGCGCGGGCGCTGGCGCGCGAGGCGGGCGTCGACGGCATCCGCGTGAACTGCGTGACGCCAGGGCTGATCGCCACCGACATCAACAAGGGGCTGATTCCCGATGACAAGCGGCAGGGAATCCTGGATCAGATCCCCCTGAACCGCATCGGCGAACCCGACGATGTGGCCGGTGGCGTGGTGTTCCTGGCCAGCGACCTGGCCAGGTACTGCACCGGCGTGACGCTCGACATCAACGGCGGCATGCTGATCCACTGAGACGCAAGCGCAGACAACGAATCACAAGAAAAGGAGACATCACCATGCAACGCAGATTCGCGATCCTGGCCAGCCTGGCGCTCACGGCAGTCGTTGCCGCACAGGCACAGACCACCAAGCTCACCCTCGGCCATGGCGCGGCGCCGGGCAATCCGCGCCACGAGGCGGCCGTCAAGTTCGCCGACGCCGTCAAGGTCAAGACCGGCGGTCGCTACGAGATCCAGGTCGCGCATTCATCGCAGCTGGGCGACGACGCGGCGATGATCACGGCACTGCGCTCCGGCACGCTGGACATGTCGGCCAACAGCCAGGGGGCGATCGCCAACGTGGTGCCCGAATACGCCGCACTGGGCCTGCCCTTCCTGTTCAAGGACATCGAGAGCGCCTGGCGGCTGCTCGACGGCCCGGTCGGCGAAGACCTCGCCAAGCGTACGGCCGGCAAGGGCATGGTCGTGCTGGGCTATTGGGACAACGGCATCCGCCACATCACCAACGGCAAGCGTCCGATCAAGGCGCCGACCGATTTGAAGGGCCTGAAGATCCGCACGCCCCCCGACACGATGACGATGGACATCATGCAGGCGATGGGAGCCGACGCGCAGCAGATCAAGTTCTCCGAGCTGTACGTGGCGCTGCAGCAGGGCGTGGTGGACGGCCAGGAGAACCCGCTGGCCAACATCGCTTCGGCGAAGCTGTACGAGGTGCAGAAGTACCTGTCGCTGACCGGGCACAAGTACGAGGCCACGCCCTTCGTGATGAGCAAGCGCTCCTGGGACAGGCTCGGCGCCGCCGACCAGAAGATCTTCCAGGAGGCCGCCTCGGAGGCAACGCAACTGCAGCGCAGGATGTCCAGGGAGGCCGACGAGAAGCTCGTCGCCGAGATCAAGGGCAAGGGCGTACAGATCGAGACCGTCGAGCGCAAGCCCTTCATCGATGCCACCCGAAGCGTCTACGACAAGTGGGCTGCGGGCGCGAGCGGCGACTTCGTCAAGCGCGTGGTCCAGCAGGGGCAGTAGGCCGTTCCTGGCCGCCCGGCCGCGGCTGTCCATCTTTGGCTGCCGGCCTCGAAAGCCGTGACGACTTTGATCGACGGTCCGTCGGGGGCCGGCCTCCATCCATCCACCCGGGCGCCACGTGGCGCCGTCCGAAGAGGATCATTTCCATGCGCCTTCTCGACTTGATCGACCGTGCCGTCGGCGCAGTATGCCGCGGCGTTCTGTATCTCACGCTGTCGGTGGTGTTCTTCGTGCTGGCCGCCAACGTGTTCCTGCGCTACGTTTCGGGCACCAGCCTGGCGGCCGCCTCCGAACTGCCGGAGCTGCTGTTCCCCTGGATGATCATGGCCGGCGTGGTGCTCGCCGCACAGCACGGCTCGCACATCGCCGTGGTGCTTCTGACGCAGAAGCTCGGCAGCGCCCGTCGCGTGGTGCTGGTCGCCGGGTCTCTGGTCGTGGCGGTGCTCTACGGCGCGCTCGCCATGCTGGCTTGGCCGCTCGCCGGGATCGCCGCCGACGAACGGTCGCCGATGCTGCAGGTGCCCGGTTCGGTCAGCGTCTACTGCCTGATGCTCGGCTTCGCCTTGCTGGCGCTGGTGACGGTGTGCCGCCTTCCGAAGCTCTGGTCGGATGTGCAGGAGCCGGCCGGCGAACTCGCAGAAGCCGCTGCGCACGGGGCCTGACATGACCGGACTCATCATCCTGCTGTTCATCGTCGCGGCGCTGTTGTCGATTCCGATCGCGCATGCGCTGGTGCTGGCATCGGTGGGCGGACTGCTGATCATCGACAAGGTCCCGGTGCACCTGGCGATCGAGCAGATGCTCACGCAGACACAGAGCTTTCCGCTGATCGCGATTCCCTTCTTCATGATGACCGGCGCGCTGATGGTCAGCGGCCGCCTGGGCAAGAGCCTGGTCGACCTGCTGTCGATGATGATCGGCCGCGTCCATGGCGGCCCGGCGCAGGTCGGCGTGCTGTCGTCGACCATCTTCGGCGGCGTCTCGGGGTCGGCCGTGGCCGACGCGTCGGCCATCGGCTCGATGCTGATTCCCTGGCTTAAGAAACTGGGGTATCCGGCCCCCTTCGCGGCCGGCACGCTGGCCGCGGCGGCCACCATCGACATCCTGATCCCGCCCTCGATTCCGATGATCGTGTACGCGCTGGTGTCGGGCGCGTCGATCGGCGCGCTGTTCGTCGCCGGCATCCTGCCCGGCCTCCTGATGTGCGCCGGCTTCATGGCGGTGTGCTACGTCCAAGGGCGCCGGCGCAACTTTCCGCGCGACACCACGCCCTTCGAGTGGCCGGCCTTCTGGCGCCAGCTGGCCTTCGCCGGCCCAGCGCTCCTGATGCCCGTGCTGATCATCGTGTTCCTGCGCTTCGGCATCGCCACGCCGACCGAGGTCAGCGTGATGTCCACGCTGTACGCGCTGCTGGTGGCGCTGGTGGTCTACCGCGATCTCACCTGGGCCAAGCTCAGGCACGCTGCCATCGAGGCCGGCATCTCCACGGGGGTGGTGCTGCTGATCATCATGGCCAGCAGCGTGGTCGGCTGGATCGTCACCTACGAACAGCTGCCGGCCGAGTTCACCCGCTTCGCCAAGGAAACGCTGCAATCGCCCTGGCTGATCATCCTGGCCATGAACCTGATCATGCTGGCCACCGGCATGTTCATCGACCTGCCTGCGGCGGTGCTGCTGCTCACGCCGATGTTCGTGCCCCTGGCCGCCGCGGTCGGCATGGACACGGTGCAGCTGGGCATCATGATGATCGTCAACCTCTCCATCGGGCTCTACCACCCGCCCATCGGAACGACGCTGTTCATCACCAGCACCATCGCGAAGGTGCGCATCGGCGACGTCGTGATCGAGCTCATTCCCTTCTACGCGGTCGCGATCGGCCTGCTGCTCGGCTTCGCCTACTTGCCGTGGCTGACGATCCGCTGAAGCGACCTCCCTCTCTCGCATTCCATATCGAAGGAATCTCCATGTCCGATCTATCGACGCTCGCCGGTTGCGCCTGGCGCATCCGCCGCTTCGCCCTGCGCATGGGCGAGGTGCAGGGCCAGGGCTACATCGGCCAGGCGCTCGGCTACGCCGACGTGCTCGCCACCGCCTACGGCCACGCGATGAACCTCAGGCCCGACGACCCGCAATGGGAAGGACGCGACCGCTTCCTGCTCTCGCACGGTCACTACGCGATCGCCTTCTACGCCGCGCTGATCGAGGCCGGCATCGTGCCGGAGGACGAGCTCGAGACCTACGGCAGCGACGACAGCCGCCTTCCGATGTCGGGCATGGCCAGCTACACCCCCGGCATGGAAATGTCCGGCGGCTCGCTGGGCCAGGGGCTGTCGATCGCCGTCGGCATGGCACTGGGCCTGCGCCACAAGGGCAACGCGGCCTTCGTCTACAACTCGATGTCGGACGGAGAGCTCGACGAAGGCTCGACCTGGGAGGCCGCCATGTCGGCGGCGCACCACCGCCTGGGCAATCTGATCTGCGTGGTGGACATCAACAACCAGCAGGCCGACGGCCCCTCCGGCAAGGTGATGGGCTTCGAGCCGCTGGCCGACAAGTGGGCCGCTTTCGGCTGGCACGTGCAGCGCATCGACGGCAACGACCTGACCGCTGTGGTCGCTGCGTTCGACACTGCGCGCAACCTGAGCGAGTCCAGGCCGCGCGTGATCCTGGCCGACACGCTGATGGGCAAGGGCGTGCCCTTTCTCGAGACGCGGGACAAGAACCATTTCATCCGCGTCGACCCACCCGAGTGGCAGCAGGCCATCGCGCACCTCGACCAGAACCGTCCCGAAGGAGCCGTCCGATGAACGCACCCACCGCCGCGGCCAAGAAGCCGCGCCTCACCACCTCGGCCATGATCGCCTCGATCGCCGGCGAAGGCCAGCGCGTGCAGGCCGCGCCCTTCGGCAAGGCGCTCACCGAACTGGCCCGCGACCGCCCCGAGATCGTCGGCATGACGGCCGATCTGGCCAAGTACACCGACCTGCACCTGTTCGCGCAGGCCTACCCGGATCGCTTCTTCCAGATGGGCATGGCCGAGCAACTGCTCATGGGTGCCGCCGGCGGCATGGCCAAGGAGGGCTTCGTTCCTTTCGCGACCACCTACGCGGTGTTCGGCACGCGTCGCGCCTTCGACTTCGTGCACCAGGTGATCGCCGAGGAGAACCTGAACGTGAAGATGTGCTGCGCGCTGCCGGGCCTGACCACCGGCTACGGCCCCAGTCACCAGGCCTGCGAGGACCTGGCGCTGATGCGCGGCATCCCGGGGCTGACCATCGTCGACCCCTGCGACGCGCTCGATACAGCGCAGGCGGTGCAACAGATCGCCGACCATCCCGGCCCGGTCTACATGCGCCTGCTGCGCGGCAACGTGCCGCTGGTGCTCGACGAGTACGACTACAGGTTCGAGCTCGGCAAGGCCAAGCTGCTGCGCGGCGGCCGCGACGTGCTGGTGATTTCGAGCGGCTTCATGACGATGCGCGCACTTGAGGTGGCAAGCGCGCTCGGCCAGGACAGTATCGACGTCGCCGTGCTGCACGTGCCCACCATCAAGCCGCTCGACGAAGCGACCCTCCTGGCCGAAGTGAACCGCGGCGGCCGCCTGGTGGTGGTCGCCGAGAACCATTCGGTGATCGGCGGCCTGGGCGAAGCGGTCGCCAGCCTGCTGCTGCGCAACGGCAGCGCACCGAAGGCCTTCCGCCAGGTCGCGCTGCCCGACGCCTTCCTCGATGCCGGCGCGCTGCCGACGCTGCACGAGCGCTACGGCATCTCGGCCGAAGCGATGTCCGCCCGCATCAGGGGCTGGCTCTAGCACGCGCCCCGACCACCCCCAGGCCGCGCCCTGCGAAGGCCGCGGCAAGGAGAACTGCCGTCATGTCCCGCCACGAACTCGCACCGCTCGCCGACGCGATCCGCTTCCTGTCGATCGACGCCATCGTCAAGGCCCAGGAGGGCCACCAGGGCGTGCCCCTGGGCATGGCCGAGATCGCCACGGCGCTCTACGCACGGCACCTGAAGTTCGACCCCGCCGACCCGACCTGGCCGGATCGAGACCGCGTCGTGCTGTCCAACGGACACGGCTCGATGCTGCTGTTTTCGCTGCTGTACCTCACGGGCTACGAGGCGATCTCGCTCGACCAGATCAGGTCGTTTCGCGAATTCGGGTCGCACTGCGAAGGCCATCCGGAATTCAACCCGGCGCACGGCATCGAGGTGACTACCGGGCCGCTCGGCCAGGGCATCGCCAACGCCTTCGGCATGGCGGTCGCCGAGGCGCACCTGGCCGCGCGCTTCGGCAGCGATTTGGTCGACCACTTCACCTATGCCTTCGTCGGCGACGGCTGCCTGCAGGAGGGCATCGGCCAGGAGATGATCTCGCTGGCCGGGCACCTGCGGCTCGGCAAGCTCGTGCTGTTCTGGGACGACAACCGCATCACCGACGACGGCGGCACTCACCTGTCGATCAGCGAGGATGTGGCCGAGCGTTTTCGCGTCGCGCAATGGCACGTGGTCGAAGTCGATGGCCATGACATCGAGGCCGTGTCGGCCGCGATCACGGCCGCCAAGTTGGACCCGCGGCCGTCGATGATCGCCTGCCGTACCGTGATCGCGCTCGGCATCGCGCGGCTGCAAGGCCAGCGTGGCGGCCACAGCGCACGGCTCTTCGACGAAGACGCGCAGACGGCGCGCCGGGAACTCGACTGGCCGCATCCGCCTTTCGAAGTGCCGCCGCCGGTGCTGCAGGCGTGGCGTGATGCCGGTCGCCGCACGCGTGCCGACCACGACGCGTGGCAGCAACGCCTCGCGCAGCGGCCCGCCGCCGAGCGTGCCGAGTTTCAGCGCGTCATGACCGGCGAACTCCCCGACGGCTGGCGCAACGTGCTGGTGGACTACAAACGCCGTGCGATCGGCGCCACGGATGAGCCGCTGGGCGGCATCCTGATCTCGGCCGAGATCAACGACCTGCTTGTGGACGTGCTGCCCGAGCGCATGGTCGGCTGCGCCGACCTGGAGGCGCCGACCAATCACAAGCGCCGTCTGCGCGCCTTCGCGGCCGAGGAGCACGGCGGTGCGTACGTGCACTGCGGCGTGCGCGAGCACCTCATGGGCGCCATGGCCAACGGCATGGCGGCGCATGGCGGCATCATGCCGCTCGCGGTCACCTACCTCGCCTTCTCGGACTACGAGCGCCCGGCCATGCGCATGGCCGCGCTGATGGGTCTACCGGTGAAATTCGTCTTCAGCCACGACTCCATCGGCGTCGGGAAGAACGGGCCGACCCATCAGCCGGTGGAAATCCTTGCCTCCCTGCGTGCGATGCCCAACATGCTGGTGTTCCGGCCCGCCGATGCCGTCGAGGCCGCCGAATGCTGGGAGGCCGCCATCGCGCACCGCACGGGGCCGGCCAGCCTGGTGTTCGCCCGCCAGGCGCTGCCTCGCGTACGCCGCGATGCGGACGAGGGGAACCGGTCGCGGCGCGGCGCCTACGTGCTGGCCGAGGCTGAAGGTGCGCCGCGTGCGGTGACGCTGCTGGCCACGGGTTCCGAAGTCGTGCTGGCCCTGCAGGCGCGTGAGCAGCTCCAGGCCGAAGGTCTCGCTGCCGCCGTGGTCTCGATGCCCTGCTGGGAATTGTTCGAAGCCCAGGACGAGGCCTATCACGCAGAGGTGCTCGGTCCCGCGGCGGTGCGTGTGGCGGTCGAGGCCGCGCTGCGCTTCGGGTGGGAGCGCTGGATCGGTGAGCGCGGTGGCTTCGTCGGCATGGGCGGCTTCGGCGCTTCCGGGCCGGCCGACCTGCTCTACAAGAAGTTCGGTATCACCGCGGAAGCGGTGGCTGCAACGGCAAGGCGCCTGGTGGCCCTTCACCATGGCGCGGAAGATCGATCAGGAAGGGTGGGAA
>Ga0247808_10001290_pt1 | contig 12136 bp, 11 predicted proteins | sample UWRJL089202R1_FD_179914 | JGI IMG/M metagenome (GOLD analysis project Ga0247808, IMG submission 179914) | Plant litter microbial communities from Arlington Agricultural Research Station in Wisconsin, United States - UWRJ-L089-202R-1 | ecosystem: Environmental > Terrestrial > Plant litter >... | reverse complement strand
GCGCGGGGTCCCGACCGGACCGTCCGCCGGGAAGACGGCGGCGAAGGTGCCGACCGCGTGGGTGGCGTCATAACGACCGTTGACCAGCTTGTTGGCCGAGCCGGTCTTGCCACCGACGCGCAGGCCGGCGGCGTCGGCGTGGCTGCCCGAACCCCGGACGACGTTGCGGCGCATCAGCTCCAGCATGGTCTGCGAGGTCTGTTCCGAGACCACGCGACGCCCCTCGCCCCGGTTCAGAGCCCCGCCGCGGCGCAGGCTCAGCGGGATGTAGCGGCCCCCGTTGGTCAGGGCGCCCATGGCGGCCGACATCTGGGCCGGGGTAATCGAGATGCCATAGCCGAACGACAACGAGGCCAGGGTGCTGTCGGACCAGTCGCGCGGACGGATCGGGCGGGCCGATTCCTTCAGCTCGATCGGCGCGGCGGCCAGCAGGCCGAAGCGGGTGAAATAATCGCGCATCGTCGCCCCGCCCATACCGACCGCCAGACGCGAGGTGCCGATGTTGGACGAGTGCAGATAGACTTCTTCCAGCGACAGGACGCGGTTGGTGGCGTGGAAGTCCTTGATCGCGCGCTTGCCGACCATGAAGGCCTCGGACGCGTCGATCATGGTGTTCATGTCGGCGCGGCCGGTGTCGACGGCGGCGGCGATGGTGAAGGTCTTGAACACCGAGCCCATTTCGTAGACGGCCGAGACCGCCTGGTTCTTGGTCGTGGTCGCTGGATAGCTGGCCATGCCGAGCACTTCGCCGGTCATGACGTTGGTGACGATGCCCACCGCACCCTTGGAACCGTTGGCCATTGCGGCGGCGGCCAGTTCGTTCTCCAGCACGCCCTGAACCCGCAGATCGATCGAGATGGGGAAGTCGCGGCCGGCGGCGCCCGCGGCGCGGATCTCGTCGTTGAAGGCCAGTTCGACGCCCGAGGTGCCGACCCCGCCAGTGTCCGAAGCGCCGATCAGGTGCTGGGCCGACGTTCCCAGCGGATAGGCGCGCAGATCCTCCGCCTCGAACTCGACGCCGCCGAGCGCCAGGGCGTGAATCGCGCGGCGCTCGTTAGGGGTCAGCCCCTGCGCGACCAGGGCGCGGCGCTCGCCGAACATGGCGGTGCGCAGCCGGTTGGCCGACAGACGCGGCACGGCGCGGCGGATGTCCGCCATCGCCTGACGCCGGTCCCAGACCTCGGCCGGATGGATGTACAGGCTGTAGTAGCCGATGTTGGTCGCCAGCAGCGCGCCGTTGCGGTCGACCAGATCGGCCCGCTCCAGAGCGTTGGGATTGGCCGAACGTCCGGCGCCGCCCCGGTCCGCGAACAGGGCCGAATGGATAGCGCCGATGGCCAGGCCGGAGAAGACGATCGAGAAGACCACCATCACCAGGAAGATGCGAACCCGGGTGTCTTCCTCGGGCCGGGCGTCGGCGCGGGCGCGCTCGAACGCATGCTCGATCCACCAGACACCCCCGGCGAACAGCCGCAGCCAGGGCGACAGGGTCGAGCCGAACGGCCGCCCTTGCGACGCGGAGGCGCCCGGGGCGGGACGGTGATAGTGGGCGCGGTGGTCCTGAACGCTCACAACGCCTCCCCTGCGGGTTTGGCGACATCATCGGCCGGAACAGTGACCGGCGCGACATGGACCGGCGCGGCGGGTTCTGACGCGGACTTCAAGGCGGGCAACTGACCCTCGGTCGCCTGACGGCGAGCGGCGACGGGGCCCAGGCCGGCGGCGCGAGACAGGGCCTCCAGCCGGGCCGGTTGTTCAAGGCGCGAGATTTCGGCGTTCAGCAGGCGGACCCGCTGGCGGTTTTCGGCGATCTGGCTTTCCAACTCGCTGATCTGGCTGCCTTCGCGGGCGGCGGCGGCCTTGGCGATATAGACCGACAGGACCATGACGGCGACCAGCAGGCCGCCGATGATCTCGACCCAGCGGACGCCGCGGATCTTCCAGTCGAAGACGCGCTTGAACATCAGGCCGGCGGTCATGCAGCCCTCCCCCAAGCCGGCGCATCAGTGCGGACGCCGGCGCGCAGCCGGGCCGATCGGGCGCGGGGGTTAGCGGCCAGTTCGGCCTCGCCCGCCTCTCGCGCGCCCTTGAACGACATCGTGAAGCTGGGCTTGCGGGTCTCGATGGCGACGGGCGCATGGCGCGATCCGCCCGGCGCATTGCCGCTGCGCTCGGTGAAGAAGGCCTTCACGATCCGGTCTTCCAGCGAGTGGAAGGTGACGACCGCCAGACGGCCGCCCGGCGACAGGCTGGCCTCGGCGGCGGCCAGACCGGCCTCGAGCTCGCCCAGTTCGTCATTGACGGCGATGCGCAGGGCCTGGAACGTGCGGGTCGCCGGGTGCGTCGGGGCGCCGCGCCGGCCGCCAAGAGCCTTTTCGACCACCTCGGCCAGATCCAGCGTGCGGGTGAACGGCTGCACCTGACGGCGGCGCAGAATGGCGGTGGCGATCCGGCCGGACTGGCGCTCCTCGCCATACAGTTTGATCAGATGGGCCAGAGGGCCGTGGTCATAGCCGTTGACGATGTCGGCCGCCGTTTGCCCCTCATCGGACATCCGCATGTCCAGCGGCCCATCGCGCATGAAGGAGAAGCCGCGCTCCGCCTGATCCAGCTGCATCGAGGACACGCCGATGTCGAACACCACGCCGTCCAGCCGGTCGCGACCGCTGTCGGCGAAGGCTGACACCAGACCCGAGAAGGGCGTGCGCACCAGGGTGAACTTGCCGGGAAAGTCGTTGGCGACGGCGTCGGCGTGCGGCTGGACCGTCGGATCGCGATCCAGGGCGATGACCTCGGCGCCCTCGGCCAGCAGGGCGCGGGTGTAGCCGCCGGCGCCGAAGGTGGCGTCGATCATCACGTCGCCGGCCGCGGGCGTCAGGGCCTCGACGACCTCGGCGATCAGGACAGGGGCGTGGGGACCGCTCACGCGCCGCCTCCGGGCGTCACGACCGAGGGCCGGCGCATGGCGCTGAAGGCGGCGCGGCCTTCGCGCACAATGCGGTTCTGCTCGGCCAGATGGGCGCGCCACTTGTCTTGGTTCCAGATCTGGAACCGGTCGCCCACGCCGAAGATCACGACGGTGTCGCTGAGGTCGTTCTGCTCGCACATATAGTCCGGCAGGGTGATGCGGCCGCCCGCGTCGAAGGCTAGCGGCTTCTGGGCGCCATAGAAGGACGCCTCCAGCGCGGACCGATAGGGATCGCCGAACGGCAGGCCGTCGATCAGGGCGCGGTACATGCCAAACAGGGGCTCGCCGCCTGCTTCCAGACAGTCGAACTCCATCGAGGGGAAACAGAAGACGCCGTGTTCGGCGCCGTTGTCGGCTGTGCGGTACTCCTGAGGGATCAGGAGACGACGCTTGCCGTCCAGCTGCTTCTCGTAGGTCGAGAGAAACACGCCCTGCCCCATCGAACCTTGCGGCCCGCCCCTGATTTGCCAAGGCGTCTGAAGATCGAGACGCCGATCACCCCCGGATCACAGGAATGGGATAACATGGGATCAGATGGGTCTCAATGGGATGTATTGACACTTTTTAACCACGTTCCGTCTGTGTCACGCTGAGCACAGAACTGAAAAACGGAACATACAAGGAACATTTATTCAGTAACGTGGGTCACGGGCACTGTGCGCCGGCTTTCCGGCCGAATGATTAACGAGGAAAAACAAGCCGCAACCGGCCGCGCGCTAAGCCATGACCCGCATCCAGACAGCGGCGAACCGCGCATGGCTTCGCCGCACCAAAGTTAGGTGTGGACGAGCCCGGATGAGAGAAACGCCAGACGGCCTGTAAGCCGGGTTCTGTACCCGCCGAAACGGGTGACGATCATTCCTCTGGACCGCCCATTGCTGGACGGTTCTCGCGACCTACCCGGACGCCTCGGGCGGTGAACCCTGCGAAGCGAACCTCGCGCGACGTCCCTATTCGGTCTTGCTCCAGGCGGGGCTTGCCATGCCGTCCCTGTTGCCAGGCACGCGGTGGGCTCTTACCCCACCCTTTCACCCTTACCGGCCTCGCGAGGCCGGAGGTTTGCTTTCTGTGGCGCTATCCCTCGGGTCACCCCGGGCGGGCGTTACCCGCCGCCTTTTCACCGTGGAGCCCGGACTTTCCTCGACAGGAGCAAGCTCCCGCCGCGACCGCCCGGCCGTCTGGCGCGGGCTTGATGAGCGTTTAGGGGCGATGCGTCAATTGAGAACGCCCGTGACGCTCTCGGCCGTCGCCAATTGCAGCACGCCCATCAGGGTCGCCCGGGTCTGGCCGTCGGCGACGCCGTCGATGCGGGAGGGCCGCCAGTGGCGCTGGAAGGCGCGCACGGTGGTCTCGGTTTCCGCGTCATAAGACCCGCCGGGCTGAAGGCCGAAACCCAGTCGGTGAAGGCCAGCGCGCAGGACGACGACGCCGATCCCTTCGTCCCCGATTTGAAGGAAACCGCCCAAGGCCGCGATCCGCTCGGCGGCGGGTTCGAACCACAGGCCGTGGCCAGCGCCGGCCAACTGCTTCCATGGAAACAGTTCGCCGGGATCCTCCTTGCGTTCGGGCGCGAGGTCGGAATGAGCGATGATCCGGGCGTCGGGGATGCTCCAGCGCGAGCGGATGTCCGACGTCAGGGCGATGACCGACTGAACCTGCACGTCCGGAAAGGCGCGATAGCCGAACTCATGGCCCGGATTGACGATCTCGATGCCGATGGAGGCGGCGTTGACGTCGGTCTCCCCCTGCCAGACGCCGCGACCGGCGTGCCATGCTCTGCGCTCCTCGGCCACCAGCGAGAAGATGCGGCCATCCTCCTCGACCAGATAGTGGGCCGAGACCTCGGCCGCAGGGTCGCGCAGACGGGCCAGGGCAGCCTCGCCCGTGGGCATGCCGGTATAGTGCAGGACCAGCATGTCCGGCGGACCGCGCCGCGCATTGAAATTCGGCGACGGCGCCTCGGTGATGTTCAGGGGCATGACGGCCGCCTTAGCGACCTTGCCGTTCCCAGCCATAGGTGACCCAGGTGTCGCCGACCTTGCGGGCCTCGATCACCTCGTCGCCGCGACGGGTGCGGACGGTCACCTTGCGGCGGGCGCGCATCGCGAAACCGGCGAAGAAGACAAGGACGCTGGCGACCAGGGCGATCACGGCCACGGCGGCGGCGGTGAAGACCGCCAGCACCGCCCCGATGGTCAGGGCGGCAAGCGTCGCCACCAGACCGGCCAGCCACATCAACGGCGCAAGCAGACCACCCGTAGGGCGGCGGGCGTTGAAACCGAGCGAGGCGAAGCGATCCTGGGTCATCCGTTGTCCTTTCGAGCGTTCCGGAGAACGCCTGAACCCGCAATGTCGGTCCATAGAGATGAACCGTCAATGGACGAAACCTTCACAGGCGAGTGTGCCGCAGCCCGAGTCCCCTTAGCGCAGGGGCTGGTCGGCCATGACGACGGCGCCCTGCCCGCGCATCCGGTCGGCCTCGACGCCCTGGATCAGGCTCTGGGCGCGCGGGTCGGCCATGACGCCGCCGATCGCGATCAGGGCGTGAGCCGCCTCGCCCGAGACGCCGAAGGCTTCGGAGAAGGCTTCCCATGGCGATTTCTGGGCCGGGAACCGCTTGAACCGAACGGAGCGGTCGTCGGGGATGCCGGCCAGGGACCGCGCCTTGCCAACCGCCTCGGTCACGCCGCCCAATTGATCGACCAGACCGAGGGCCTTGCCCTGGGCGCCCGTCCAGACGCGGCCGCGGGCGATCTCGCGCACGCGGGCCACGGGGATGTGGCGGCCGGTCGAGACCCGCGTCACGAATTCCTCATAAGTGCGATCCATCGAGGCGGCGAACGCCGCCCGCTGTGGCGCGGTGAACGGCTGGGTGGCGGCGAAGGCGTCGGCGTATTCCCCGCCTACCGAAATGCCGCGCAGATCGACGCCGAACCGGGCCAGGGCGTCGGCGACGACGAACTTGCCGCCGAAGACCCCAATGGAGCCGGTCAGGGTCGAGGGCTGGGCCACGATCCAGTCGGCCTCGGAACTGATCCAGTAGCCGCCCGAGGCCGCATAGGCGCCCATGGACACGACCACCGGCTTGCCGGCCTTCCGCGCCGCACGCACGGCGGCCAGGATCTGCTCGGACGCTTCCGGCGAGCCGCCGGGCGACGAGACGCGGAAGACGATTGCCTTCACCGACTTGTCCTCGATGGCGTCATAGATGGCCTTGGCCGTCACGTCGGAGTGGATCGAGGATCCGCCGCCAAACCCGCCGCCGCCGCGGCCGGTCAGGATCGCGCCCTCGCCGCCGACTATGGCGATCGCGTCGCGACCCGAACCGACCCGCTCGCCCTGCGAGGCGGCGTAGTCGTCGAATTCCAGAATCTCGGCCTTGCCGCCGGCCCGGCGTTTGGCTTCGGCCTCGGCGTCCTCGGCCTGGCCGATCTTGTCGACCAGCTTCAGCGACAGGGCCTGCGGGGCCGAATAGGGGCCAGCCTCCAGCGCTGTCTTCAACAGCAGCGGCGTGGTCTTGCGATCCTGGGCCGCATTGGCGATGGCGCTGTCATAGATGGACGTCATCCATGCCGTCATCGCCTCGCGGTGCGGCTCGGTGAAATCGCTCTGGGTGTATTGATTGACGGCGTTCTTGTACTCGTAGCGTTGTTCGAAATCGGCGCGGACGCCGTATTTGTCGAACGCGCGCCCCAGGAACATCGAGTCCGCGGCGAAGCCCGAGGCCTGGAAGTTGGCCGTGTTCTGCATCCACAGTTCGGAGGCCGAAGCCCCGACCATATAGCTGGAGATCACCGTGCCGATGGGCTGGAATCCCTGGGAATGGGCGATGACCGGCTTGCCGGCCGCGCGGAACCGGCGGATCGCCTGACGAATCTCGTCGGCCGACGCCGGGGTCAGGCCGCCTTCGGGCAGGCGGACCAGCAGAACCTTGACGTGATTGTCCTTCTCGGCCTGGGCCAGGGTGTCGACGATCGACATCACCGACAGGCTGGAACCGCTGAAGGCGGCGAAGGGATTGGTCGAGGCCTGGTCGCTGATGCCCTCGCGCAGGTCCAGCTCCAGCACCGCATTGGCGGGGGTCGCGGGGGCGGAGGATGAAGCCACGGCCATGGTGATCAGCACGATCGGCAGGACCACGAGGAACAGAATCAGGCCGGTGAATACACCCAGCACCGTCAGGAAGAACTGTTTCATGCGCAGAAAGCGGTCCGATCGCCCGGCCATGGTCGGCCGCAGCCGACCATAGAGGCCGCACCGTCACCGTCAAATGAACGTCTCGCAGGAAAGGCCGCGGGAAATCACGATTTCGCTGCGTCGCAGCACGGTGATTGATGGCGGCGGGAGAACTCCCTATATCAGCCGCCTGCGAGCGGGGGCCTATCGCCCCGCGTCATGACTGGACCGCACCTCCCATGCTGGTCACCCTGATGAAGGCCAAGCTGCACCGCGCGACGGTGACCCAGGCCGATCTCGACTACGAAGGCTCGATCGCCATCGACGGCGATCTGCTGGACGCCGCGGGCATCTTTCCGCACGAGCAGGTCGATGTGCTGAACATCACCAACGGCGCCCGCTTCACCACCTACGCCATCGAGGCGCCACGTGGTTCGAAGGTCATCGGCGTCAACGGCGCCGCAGCCCGTCTGGTCCAGAAGAACGACAAGGTCATCGTCGTGACCTACGCCCAGATGCCCGCCGAGGAAGCCCGCCAGTGGTCCCCGTCCGTCGTCCTGCTGGACGACGCCAACGAGATCAAACGCGCCGCCTGAGGCTTCCCGGGGCGCTTCGACGCCTTGCGGGAACGACGTTACGGACATAGTGTTTGAGGCGAAGCGCCAGCACCCGGGCCGGAGCAAACCGCCATGCCTGTCGCCAGGTTCCTGACGTCCGCTGTCGCTGTCGTCGCCTTGTCCTCCGCTGCAAACTGCGCTTGGGCGCAGGCCAGCAACTTCGATCTGGTCGGCAGTCGCGCCGCCGGGGCGGACACCCAGCTACGTGCGCGAGGCTATCAGGCGGGCCGTTCGGAGACCGTCCGTGACAACCGGCTGACCTATTGGCGGCGTGGCGACGAATGCATTCAGGTCATCACCCGCGACGGCAAGATCGCCAATGTCGTGCCGGCTGCGACGTCCTACTGCAGCTACGGCGGCGGGGATTCCTCCAGCAGTTCCAGCAACACCTCGGCTCTGGTCGCCGGCGTCGCCATCGTCGGCCTGGCCGCCGCCCTGGCCGCGCACAACAGACATCACGATGACGCCGGCGCCGACCATGACCGGGAATATGAGCGCGGCTATCAGGCCGGCCTGTACGGTTCGAACTACGACGACCGTCATGAGACGGAGGGCTATCACGAGGGCTATCTGGCCGGCGAGGACGAGTCGCAGAACCGCCGCCATTCGAACAGCCGCTGGGTGCGAGGCGCCCCCACGGCGGCCCAGGAAGCCTGTGCCAGCAGCGCCGACGAATTCCAGAACCGGCCCCGAGGCAGCAGCGTGCCGATCGGCGTTCGAGATTTGGGCCGTGGCGAATATGAGCTGACCATGGCGACGGGCTCCTATCGCTCGCGCTGCGTGGTCTCGGCGTCCGGCGACGTTCGGGCGATGAACCCCTACTGATTCAGATCAGCGCGACCGGGATCAGGATCGCGACCAGACACATCAGGGCTCGCGCCACGGCCCAGGCGGTGGTGACGCCGGCATTCACCCACGATACGCCCAGCCGCTTGCGGAACCAGCGCGTCTGCATGGCCACGAACCATCCGGCGCCCACCACTATGCAGACGAGGCCCAGCCAGTTCGCCACGCTGGGCTGCTGCAGAATGATGCCGCCCGCCGAGATAAAGGCGGCGCTGGGCGCGGCCAGATAGCATTGGGCCTAGAAGGGCGGGCGCAGGCTGTGGCGGCTGACCTTGTGACCGAGCCGACGCAGAAGGGTCAGGGCGGCGACCAGCGGGATCAGGCTGAACACCAGCGACCGGAACAGCGCCAGTCGCTCCGGCGACGCCGCCAGCGCCTTCGTCAGGTCCGATGCGCCCTCGGGCGGCGGTATGTGCACCGCCACCGACACGAAGTTTGCGATGACGATCGTCGCCAGCAGCACCAGCGGCGGGCTGATGGCGTCGTCATAGCGTTTGTCCTCGGGATCGGCCTGCTCGCGGTCGGAATAGTCCATCGCGGCCAGCGGCCCACGCACGATCCGCCACAGGGTCAGCGGATAGAAGAGCAGCCATGTCGTGGCCTCGAAGATGAATTCCTCGAAGCTGCGAAGGATCTTGAGGAAATCCATTCAGCCGACGTCCGGCCTATTTGCGCGAGACGACAAGCGAGAAATCCGCGCTTTCGCCCCGACGCGCCATGGCGCGCGGCTGGTACGGGGTGATGACGAACGTCGTGTCGCGTTCCGCTTTCAGGGTCGCATTCGGCCCATCCGTTTCCCCGCGATGCAACGCCTCGCCCGAGGTATCGGCGACGTCGCTGACGTTGATGTAGAGGTTGGAGCTCGCGGTCTGGAAGGCGATCTCCAGCGTCTGGCCAGCCGCGACCGGGATCGCATAGACCGGCGCGTCATAGCCGATGACCTTGCCCGTCACCGTCAGATCGCCGCCGCGCGGAAAGTCCAGCGGGACCAGCGGGTTTCCGGGACGGGTGAACGCCTCCGCCTTCACCGTGTCCACAGCCGGCAAGGTGGCGACGATCGGGGCGGGAGCCGGCGCGGGCTCAGCGGGGGCCGAAGCCGGAGCCGAGGCTGGAGACCGCTCGGGGGTCTCCTGACAGGCCGCGATCAAACTTGCGCCGCCCAGCGCAGCCACCGTGAAGAGCGTTTTCGCCGTAACCATTGGACTCTCCGATACTGACAGACCTGCAAGGTCGCAGACCTCGCCGGCCTGTTCAACGCACGGTTTCATGTCTAGCTTCACGACGGGATGGGGTGGAGCGGGACCATGGCGGCCAGCGTGTCGACAGCCACGGCGGCGGCCGGACGGGACTTTCCCTTCTATCGCGGCGTCCCGAGGTCGATTTCCCCGGCCGGGTGGATCACCGTCCTCGTCTTCTGCGTCCTGGGCTTCGCGGCTCTGATAACGCCAACGCCCTTCTTATCCGGTCAGATCGCCCACTGGGTCGCCGTGCTGCTGTTCGTCGTCCTGCCGCTGGCTGGATTGCGCATTGCCGCCGGCCCAGACTGGCGCGCCCTGTTTCCGGTGATCCGCTGGAAGGATGTCGGCATCGGCCTGGCCTTCGTGCCCGTCACCGTCCTGACCTCGGCGGCGATCGCGGTGTTTTTCGTAAAGGGAGGCGTGACCGCCGCCAATCCGGTGATCGGGATGCTGACCAGCCTGAGCCCCACCGATCTGGCCCTCTTCATAGCCAGCACCCTGCCCCAGTTGCTGGGCGAGGAGATCATCACCGTCTTGCCGTTTCTGACCGTGCTCACCCTGCTGCACCGGGGGATTAAACTGCCGCGTGCGGCGGCGATCTTTGGCGCCTGGGTCGTTTCCGCCGCCATCTTCGCGGCCCTGCACCTGCCGACGTATGGTTGGCACATCCTCCAGACCCTCGCCGTCATCGGCACGGCCCGGCTCGCCCTGACCCTGCCTTTCCTGATCACCAAAAGCATCTGGTCCTCGACCATCGCCCACGTGACCAATGACTGGCTGCTGTTCGCCCTGGTGGGCGGGCTGACAGCATTGAAGGCGAGCGGAGCGCTCTAGCACCTTTACGGGGGCTGGCCCGGAGTTCTACCCGATCAGCGCCGTCGCCGCCGCGCGCGCCGCATCGGTGATCTCGGCGCCGGACAGCATGCGGGCGATCTCCTCGCGACGGCGGGCGTCGTCCAGCGCCACGACGGTGGTCGTGGTCGCGCCGCCGGCGTCGGCCTTCATGACCTTCCAGTGGGCGTGGCCACGCGCGGCGACCTGCGGGCTGTGGGTGACGACCAGAACCTGCGCTCCGGTCGACAGTCGCTTCAGCCGCTGGCCCACGGCCTCGGCAACGGCTCCGCCGACGCCCTGATCGACCTCGTCGAAGATCATCACCGGCTGACGCTGGTCCTCGCGTCCGGCCAGAGCCGCCTTCATGGCCAGGGCGAAACGCGCCAGTTCGCCCCCGGACGCGATGGCGTCCAGCGGGCCGAAGCCATCACCGGCGTTGGTGGCGATCTGGAACCGCACCGTCTCCACGCCCAGCGGCCCACGCCGTCCGTCGGACACCGGTTCGAAGGCGACCCGGAACCGCGCCCGGTCCAGCTTCAGCGGCCCCAGTTCGTCCATGACCGCCTTCGCCAGCCGCTCACCGGCCGCTTCGCGCGCCGAGGTCAGGAATGTCGCGGCGATGTCATAGGCCTCGCGCGCCGCCGCCGTGTCGCGTTCGGCGTTGGTCAGGGCCTCTTCTCCGTCCTCGATCAGCCGCAGCTGTTCGCGCAGACGAATGCGCAGCCCGGGCAGAGCCTGAACCGTGGTGTTCAGTTTGCGGGCGACGGCGCGCAGGGCGAACAGCCGCTCTTCCGCCTTGTCCAGCCGGCCCGGTTCGAAGTCGAAGGCAGCGGCGGCGGCGTCGACCTCGGCGATGGCCTCGACGGCCTCGACGATTGTGCGATCGATGGCCTCTGCGGCGGCGGCGAGGCGGGCGATCACCGGGTGATCCGCGTCGGCGCCGGCCTGGGTCGCGCGCTGGCGGGCGTGTTCGACGGCGCGCAGGGCGGCCGACAGCTTCTGGGACAACTTGTCCCCGCCCAACTGGGTGCGGGCGTCGGCCAGATCGCCCATGGCCTTTTCGGCGGCGCCCAGAATGGCGCGTTCGCCGGCCAGTTCCGTCTCCTCGTCCTCGCGCGGGTCCAGCGCATCCAGATCAGCGAGGTTGAGGGTGATCTCCTCGGCCCGGGCGGCGGCGTCGGCGGCGGCGGCGCGCAGTTCGGCCAAACGCGTCTCGACCGCCTTCAGGGCGTCCGCCGCTTTCGCCACGGCCGACAGCTGGGGCGACAGGCCGCCATAGGCGTCCAGCAGACCGCGATGGTTCTTCCAGTCCAGCAGGCCGACCGTCTCATGCTGGCCATGGACCTCGACCAGACGGGCGCCGATCTCACGCAGGGCGGTGACCCCCGCCGGCTGGTCGTTGACATAGGCGCGGCTGCGACCGTCGGCGCTCAGCACCCGGCGCAGGATCAGGTCCT
>Ga0247808_10001289_pt1 | contig 12138 bp, 14 predicted proteins | sample UWRJL089202R1_FD_179914 | JGI IMG/M metagenome (GOLD analysis project Ga0247808, IMG submission 179914) | Plant litter microbial communities from Arlington Agricultural Research Station in Wisconsin, United States - UWRJ-L089-202R-1 | ecosystem: Environmental > Terrestrial > Plant litter >... | reverse complement strand
TGGTAATTACTTCAACGATAACTACGTCGCAATTGCCGAAGGTTCTAAGGTAACTATTCTTAAGGGCAGTTACCAAATCTCCGGTAATGACGACATGACTGACCTTAAGCAATTCGCCGACATGACCCTTCCGAGCGCCGTAACGCAATTATCGTTAAGCCCTAAGAGCGATTTTGTATTAGCTGAAGCAGGTACTTCATTTATGACGTACGAAATTGAGCACAAGCGAAGCGCTAGTGGGGTGCTTGAATCAGCCGCCAACGCTACCCCTACCCCACTTCGTTGGCTCGATATCTCACACCTTTGGAACGTCCAAAACGGTTCGTTGGTGATGCGTGACTTTGATAACGCGAACATCTTCTCAATTAATACCGTAGCTGGCGATTTCGACGCTACAATTAGCCAAAACGGACGCTTCTTCTATAGCATTGGTAAGTCAACAGAAGGCTTTACACTACAACGCGTTAAGATGATTCTTGACTGATAACTAGCGAGCGCCGAACAGTCGTTCAACGAATGTTGGTGAGCTACCGGGAATACTGGCTTCGGCCTCTGAGCCATCGCTCACTGGCTGTGCAGCAGCTGCAGCTGGGTCTGGGCTGACTTGTTCGGCTGTGATCAACAAACGGTCACGGGCGGTCCCTAGGGGCGTACAGGTGATAAGGGTTAGCATTGGCTTGTTAGTTTCATATACTAATTTATTTACTTGGCTTGGTTTAACCACTTCAGTCTTGGTAACAACGTAGGTATAGCGCTTGCTTTCGTAGTTGGCATAAATTGTATCGCCGACTGCCATTTTTTCCAGTTGAGCGAAGATAAACTTATAATCACCGCCATCAAACAAGTCGTTACTACTGTGGCCCGACAGTACGGTATTGCCTACTTGTCCAGGAACGCTAGAGGCGCCGGGAATGGCAAAGTGAGCTACGCCGTTAGACATGGCGTTCATTTGAGAGGCGTGATCGTTACCGACGCCGTACACTGCTGGCACGTCAACGTTAATTTTCGGAATAATCAGCCGAGGGTCTGGGCTAACGGTAGTGTCGCCTGTTGGGTCGATAACAATATTTTGTGGGCTGATGGTGCCTGGTGAGACGTAGGCGCTGACCGTCGCAATGAAGATTCGGTTATATTGTAAGAATACAAAAATAAGCACAACCGCTAGTGAGGCTATGACAGGTACAAAGTGCCGGCTGCCGCGAAGTTTCTGGGCAGAGTCTTGTACTTTGCCAAGTAGCTTTTGACGAAGTTCGTAGAGGGCTTGGTCTTTGTTAAGTTCTTCGGTGGTTGCCTCGAGGTCAGTTTGCTGGGCGAAGAAGCCGCTAGTACCCTTGCCTGAACCGATCACTTGGTCGGGTTGCTTGTGCGTTCCATGGGCCGGTGATTCACTGGCTTTTTGGGCTGCTTGAGCTGTGTAGTACCCTTCGTAATACTTTTGGTAATACGTCTGCCAAGCGCTGTGGTACTGTTTCCACTGTTCGGCTTGGGGCTGCGGGTGCGCATCGTGGGTGCGGTTGTAGGGGTTGGCGTCTTCTTGTGCCTGAGGCTGAACCTGCGTCTGAGGTTCAATTTGAGTTTGCGCATGGTCAAATACCTGTGCCTGCGCTTGCACCTGCGGCTGCGCTTGGCTTCGTTGCGGTACAGCAATATTACGATCACCATACAACGCATCAATCTGCGAACGGAGGACGTTCGCAGCGGCATTTTGAGATTGTTGTGTGGGTGTGCCGTTCGTAAGGTTCCCACCAGAACTGCTGTTATCGGGCTTCATATCTATATTCCTAATACATTTTATTGTACAATACTAAGGATGTTTGAGCGAGGCTCAAGTTTTACAGGGCATTCAAGGCCGAATGGCGGATTCGGAAATGCGTATACGCCCGCCGTCGTACTCTCATTACGAGAGTGATGCACGGGTAGTGCTTAACTTCCACAAACATGGGCGAATGGCGGATTTTATTCGTTGACGCGCAGAGCGCATAGTATGGGCGAATGGCGGAATTTGGTAGACGCGCTAGACTCAAAATCTGGTTCTAGCAATAGAGTGAGGGTTCAAGTCCCTCTTCGCCCACCAATATTATATAAAACGAGGCTTTACGGCCTCGTTTTAGTTTTCTTCTAGGTCGTGCAGGATGCGTCCCATGATATTATTTTTTGCCACCAAGATATCGGGGTGGTTTTTGTCCTTAAGATAGTTTAATGAAATCAAACCTGGGTTGGGTTTCATAACCATACCCTTGCCAGAAATGTGACGCATTGAAAAGTTTCCTAAATCGATCATACCGTCAACCAAAGTTACGTAATTGCTGTCATAATTTCTGACTGATTTTGAGCTGTCTCCGGTTTTGTTTCGCTCCCAGACATCTTCAAACCCAGCGATGCTGGTCTTTACCTGGATTCCCCTACTCTGCCATGTGTCCCTGTCGGTTATAGTAAAGTCGACTGAGCGATCTAGGTGTCGAGACGATTCGAATTGGGGTCCAGCTGGTAGTAGAAGTAAATTTGGATGCTCTTTCTGAATTTCCAGCATCACTATCGCAGCATCAAGTTCCGTAAGTTGACCATTGATTGCTGGTACTAAACCCCTGGGGGTGTCTTCGATTTTTTGCCATTTAAAAGCACTGTTTTTCATTCGCATGAGCTTTTTAGCACGACTAGCTAAACCGCTCTGGATGGTTTCAAGTTCTTCGAGAGGAGATTCCTGTGTAGCAAATGGTCCTCCCCATAATGACCATGCGGTGCGCCAGAGTGGCATAAATTCTTTAGTTAAGATGTGAAAATTCAATTCATTAACGGCCTGCGCAGAATCGGCGTCGTAAAAAGCAAGCCGCTGGCTTTTTTTAATAAGGTCTTCAAGATGATGCTTAGACCAATCGGTTTCATATACCTCCAGGTCTGCATTGACTGTCTCGGGGTCAATATCAGTATAGCCTTCAAGAAAACTATAAAAAATTTTATCGAATAAAGAGGCCCATTCTCGAGGACCTGTCATTAGCTGTTTTACTTCTGGTGTATCGAAATTGTTTCGAGCACGGTATCTGTCTCTATCGTCCCGATTGAAACTATTAGGATCCTGAAGTTCTTGATAGCCATTTAGAAACTGAAAGCTATCCATAAATATACTATATAACTATTTTGACTATTTAGCAATAACTACAGAGGTAATTCGTCTGGGTTTGCAACATTTTGCTGCGATTGCTTGGTGTAAATACCGGCATTTCGGTGCGCCAGTATTAATTTATGGAAGGTTGGCTTGTCCTTAAATTCGGCTCGGCGAGAGAGTTCATTAATACGAAGGTTATTCAAGGTGCTGATTGCTACCGAGCCCGGCAAGTGCCCAGGCTTAATGACGTCCGATAATTCGACATCTGTTTTAGTATACGAACCGTCACGAGCGGGTTCGAGTTTCAAAAAAATCGCCTGCTGTTCTTCGCGCCCCATTTTTGGGTTTGGCAGATAGGTTTGTGGTTCGTTCATCATTTCGCCATCAATTGATCGTTGCCATACTATAATCATGGCGTCGATATCGTTCAACTTTTTATCGAGTAGGTCGATATTTTCAAAATTCTCGGTCGCCGACAGCAATAACGTGCTTTCGATGGCTAGTTTAATTTGCGCCGAGTGCAAGGCCTTGGCTCTATTTTTCTGAGGCTTAGGCACGCCCATCACTTCATGCCACGGCAGCATGCTGGCTTGGTTTATTTTGTGGAAAAAAAGTTCGCGCCACTGCGATAGGGTTGCCTTTTCGGCTGTAACGATAGAATTATACTTTTTTTCAGTCTCTGCCAAGTAGGGTGTTAGCCAGCCTTGTTCATACACGTCTAATTCTGAGCTTATTGTTTTAGGTGATTTTTTTAACAGTGCAACCGGCACTTCGGCGCTAATGTCCGCTGGGAAACTTTGGTTAATTAAATCTTCTAAGTTCTTGGCATATTTCCGTGGACCCTCCATGGGGTCGTCAAAGCGTTCTTGGTAAGGCGGCACTAGGCTCGTTTCGTGCTGTAAGGTTGGTTCGCTTGAAGACTGCTCTTCAGAAGGTTGACCGTTCATGGCTTAGTTATAGCACGTTAAAGGGTTACCCCGCAACAATAGCCGTCGCTGTCGCTTCGAGAGGCTTGGTGGGGTTCCATAGCCAATAGGCGGCAGCTTTGCTGGCAACGTCACCCCGCCAGATTGCCATTGGGTTATTCCATTCGGTTGAAACCACTTGGCCATCGTGGGCGATAATTAAGAAATCTTTATGTAGCACGGCAATAGTAACCGGATACGAGATAGTAAATTTGTGGACGGCTTCGATAAGCTGAACCAGCTGCATGCTAAAAGTCAGCACCTTTGGATAGTAGACTGATTGGAAAATTTTTTGAAGTTGGGCGAAGGAAACAATCAATAATGTGTCGGGCCGTTCAATCAGTAGTTGGGTGCTATTTTTTACCAAATCAACCGCATCGCGGGTAATAACAAGCTTGCCGGTATATTTTTGGACGAACTGTTCGTAAGCGATGGCGGTTTCACTGCTTCGACCGGCGTCGCCGATTAAAAGAATTTCATCAGCCCAAGCACCAACCGCAGTCATTTCAGCAATTGCTTCTTTTGCCAGGCTGCCGGATGGATTAGTTGGGGCATAGACGGTGTCGGAAATGGTCTTAGGAATGGCTTTTTTGAGTGCATCGGGTAACAATACCCGCACCTGCCCTACCCCACTTTGCGAGGCGATAGTATAGGCAGCTGCGACACCCGCAAAGCCAAGTTTGTTGCCGCCAATAATACCCAATTTACCTGAGTGGGTCTTGGTTTCGGGCTTACTCCATTCAATGTCAGGATATAACGGCGAAGCGGGCGATTGTTTTTTCCAATAGTCGTAGTCCATTACAGTGTAATTTCAATACTTACTGGGCAGTGGTCAGAGCCCATGACATCGGCATGAATTGCTGGGTTGGAGATTTTGTCAGCAATCGATTTACTAGCGAGCCAGTAATCGATCCGCCAGCCAATGTTTCGCGCTCGGGCATTGGCCCAGTGTGTCCACCAACTGTAGAGTTCGGGTGTTTCGGGGAAGGCGGCGCGCAAGGTATCAACAAAACCGGCAGCTTCAAAGCTATCAAAGCCTTCGCGTTCTTCGTTAGTGAAGCCGTGTTTGCCGATGTTTGGCTTTGGGTTGGCCAGGTCAATTTCAGCGTGAGCCACATTTAAGTCACCGCTAAATAAGACAGGCTTGGTTTTTTCGAGTTCTTTGACGTGCTCTAAGAACGCTGGATCCCATTGTTTGTGGCGTAGTTCTAGCCGCGACAGGTCGCCTTTAGAGTTGGGCGTGTACACCGTTACCACCCAAAAACCATCAAATTCAGCCGAGATAACTCGACCCTCTTTGGTTGGGTCGCCATAACTGTCACCTGCCAAACCGTACTTGGCGGCGACATCATCAGCAAAGCCGTTAATCACGGACAGTGGTTTTGTCTTACTGAAAATCGCCGTACCGCTATAGCCAGCCTTATCGGCGCTGTTCCAATATAAGTTGTAGCCCGGCAAGTCAAGTTCGACCTGTTCAGGCTTGGCTTTGGTTTCTTGCAAACATAAAACATCAGGCTGATGTTCAGCGATAAAGGTTTGAAAAGTGCCTTTGTTAAGGACTGCACGAATGCCGTTGACGTTCCAGGAGTAAAGTTTCATGTATTCATTTTATCATCTATACCGGCAATCGAGTTGTAGATATAGGTGATGCGACAAGCTATAGAAGGTTTGGCGGGCGCCCGGTGTGTACCAGGCGCCCACGTGGGAAGGTTACGTGGTGGTTTGCCTATGAAGGCTTACGACTACATCTTGGATGCCACACTGTCGATCAGCTCGTCGAGCTTCGCCGCAGCCTTGTTGAAGACATCGTCGAAGCCCGGAGCGGCATGATGATGCTCAGCGAGCCCTTTGTAGAGATGGTTTCGCATCATCTCCTTGAGGGCGTCGGGGGTATAAGTCGGAGACTTGTCGAATTTCTTCTTGCCCAGCTCTCTGGCGATCATCTCGCGATTGAAGCCGCTCAAAAGTTGCGCAGCTGAACGCCGCAACCTCTGGTTGGCGGTGGCGCTATCTTTGCTTTGTGTAGCAGTTTCCATGAGGTGTAACTCCCCCTACTATAGCTTGTCGATGTGCAAATATTGCCGTTATATTATACCAAATTTATGTCAAAAAGTCAATAGACTAGAGGTTTTTTAACATTCGCTTATTGTCACGATCTTGGTCGCGTTTTTTAATATCATTACGCTTGTCGTAGTTCTTTTTACCCTTACCAAGTGCAATCACTAGCTTGATATAGCGGCCATGCGTCAATAGTTTCAGCGGCACAATACTCATACCTGATTGTTTGCGTTCCGCTAGGTCGTCAATTTGCTTACGGCTCGCCAGAAGTTTACGTACCGATGTGTCGACCGTTGCGTCTTCGGCGCCGCGAGTATTAAGTACTAAGCTAAAACTAGCATTGTTAAGCCAAAGTTCATTGTTGCGGATGGTAACGAACGAGCCTTTTAGCTGCACTCGCCTATCGCGGGCGGCGCGGGCTTCGCGGCCGGTCAGGGCGATACCGACTACGAGGTCTTCGTCGAGCGCGTAATCAAAAGAAGCTCGTCGGTTGACGATTGCACCAGTCGAAACTTTCTTTTTCTTCTTTTGAGCCATAATAGCTACATTATAACAGATTAGACCAAGGATTTAATGGCAGCGAGCAGCGTCTTGGCTGACTTTTTCCAGGTAAAGTTGGCAGTGTGGCTTTTGCCGCTTTCAATAACCGCGTCGCGGATTGATTTACTATCGAGCTCACGGACTTTGCGGGCAAAATCTTTAGGTTTAAGGGGCTCGAAGTACAAAGCACCGTCACCCGCAACTTCGTGAAAGACCGGTATATCACTTAAAATAGCTGGCACGCCCATCGATAATGCCTCGACTGCCGGCACGCCAAAGCCCTCGGCCAAGCTCGCGCTCACCAGAGCTGCCCTGTTTGCTAAAAGTTCAGCGTATCGTTCGTCGGTAACGCCGTTATAAAAAATAACATTGGCTTTTTTAGGAACTAACGACTTTAGTTCATCGGCACGAGCAGGTGTACTTTTGCTGAGGATATGAAGCGTATACCCTGGCAGATAATCCATACCCAAAATAAGTGTTTCGACGTTTTTATATTCCATCAACGAGCCCATGTATACCAAGTTGCGCGGCTTCAAGCCAGCTGGTTGTTTTTTAGTCAGCTTACTGAGCTTTTGCGGCGCATTCGGCACAACGATAATGGGCCGTTTGGTTAATTTGGCATCTTCAAATTCAGCTCGCATGGCTTTACTGACTGTGGCGACTAAATCGGCACCGTTAAGGGCAATTCGCTCGGGCACTTTCGTAGCGTGATACGCCTTCCAACCAACGCGAAGCAAGAACGGTTGACCAATCGGTGCCACGTTGTAGTGATAAAAAATCATATCGTGTGAAGTTAAGATGAGCTTGAACTTCCGTCCAAACGTTCCTATTACCTGCATAGGTGAGAACACGATATCGGGATTGTACTTATTCAAAATTAATGAAGTAAACGGCTCTTTCACCGAAACCGGCGAGTGAATAAGAATGAACTTCGCTTTTTTAGGAAGAAAGTCTAATTGCTTCTCGTCGCAAATAATAAAGGTCACCTTAGTGAGTTTTGCTAACGCATTCCCCAGCTCGGTAGAATAACGGCTCACCCCATCATGGAAATCGGTCCGGATAAAACGCGCATCAAAAAGTAATTTCATATTTCAATTATTCTACCATGTTATGAGAAGTGTTGTTCGGCGCTGTGTTGTCAGCCTTTCGCGGGCTGCGTCTTATTTTAGAATCCTCTTGGCTTAAGCCTTGTCGTTTTTGGTTCGGTCGCTTTGGCGTCTGCGGAACTCGCTTCGCTCAGACAGTCCTCGACGCTCAAGGCTTCCTCGCCAAAAACAACAGGTTTCGCCAAAGGTCTTTCAAATCAGACGCAGCCCGCGAAAGCCTGAAACCGAAGCGCCAAATTCATCTCGCAAACCATATGCTATAATAATCCCAATATGAAAATACTTATTGCGTCGGATTTACACTACCCGACTATCAACGGTGTTGCGTCGTTTAGTCGCAACCTAGCTAAAGGCTTGGCCGCACACGGTCATGAAGTGCTTGTTATTGCCCCGAGTCAAAACGGTAAACGTTCAAAAGAAGTTGATGGTAACCACGTCATTGTGCGAACTGTTTCAGTTATCTTCCCGTTTTACCAAAACTTTAGGATCTCCCTTAACCCAGCCCGCGAAGTGCGCAAGATTATTAAAGATTTTGACCCTGATGTGATTCACATTCAAATGCTACTAGGCATCGGCCAAGCGACAATGCGGTACGGCAACAAGATGGGTATCCCAATTGTCAGTACTAACCACGCTATGCCAGAAAACTTAATGGATAATTTAAAATTGTTGGCGCCTTTTTCTCGGCCAATTAACTACACTATTAGTGCGTACGGTGCACGTTTCCACTCGAAAGCCGACTTTGTTACACTGCCGACACAATCAGCGATAGATATGTTTAAAGCTAGTGATCGTATTACCGTTCCGATGGCTCCGGTTTCAAACGGAATTGACCTGGGTCGGTTTACTGTAGCGAAGGCCTCTGCTGCCCTGTATAAAAAATACGGTTTACCAACGAAAAAACCAATCGTTACGTACATTGGCCGGCTTGATGCTGAAAAACACATGCCCGTCTTGCTCAAGGCTTTTGTCCGCGTACTTGCCGATAAGCCCGAAACGCATATGTTGATTGTTGGTGATGGTACCGAATCGAATAACCTAAAATCAATGGCTAAACACCTAGGAATCGATAAAAAAATCACCTTTACCGGCAGGGTTTCCGACGAAGATCTCGTCGAACTGCACCATGTTGGTTCGGTGTACTGCATGCCCTCACCTGCTGAGCTACAGAGTATTGCTACGCTTGAAGCTATGGCCAGTGGCCAACCAATTGTGGCTGTTGATGCTGGCGCCCTTAAAGAACTTTGCCAAGATGGTCGTAACGGCTACCTTTGTAAGCAAGACGACGATGAAGCGATGGCCAAAGGCATACTGGCAATTGTGAGTGACCCGACGCTACGCACTGCGATGAGCAAAGAAAGCCTCGCTATCGCGCAAACACACGACCTCGAAACAACTTTGAACTTATTTGAAAAAATTTATACTGATTTAATAAACGCCTGAACGTACTTGGCAACCTGCTCGGGTGTCTCGTAGTGCGTTAAGTGCCCAACATCATTAATAACTCTTAATGTCGCCTTAGGGAACTTCTTTACGAGGGCGTATTGGTCGCCAAGCGGTGTAATGTCATCGAGTGAACCGGCAATTAATAATGTCGGTGTTGAAATGTTTGGCGCAAACTCGCGAACGGTCCGGGTAACTGAAACCTTAAAACCTTCAAGTACCGATTGTGCACTGCGGAAACGGCTAAAGTGCTGACGGTGCTGGTGGTGAATGTAGGCACGTAGCTGTTTGTCGTGTGTTTTAGCCATAGTGACGCTCATCACTTTTACAATTGCTTGGGCTGATAGCCATTTTTGGGCTGATTTCTCTGGCAGCTTGGCGCCAATGTTGTAATACAAAATAGCCAGCTTCGTCATCATTCGTTTCGGGCCTTCCAATGCCGGGGCGCCAATTGGGTTTACTAAAATAAGACGTTTGATTGTTTTTGGATATTTTTCAGCGTAGGCGGCACATATAATGCTGCCGAACGAGTGTCCAAGTAAAATTGGCGGTTCTTTTAGTTGTAGCGCTTTAATGTAGCGGTGTAACCAAAGTACGTAGTTATCGAGGTCGTATGTTTTCATGGCTGCACCCTTACCAAAGCCTGGCAAGTCGGGAATAGCTAAACGGTGACCCTTTAAGTGGTTGGCAATCAACAGAAGCCCATGGTGGGTACCGCGGAATCCGTGAATCATTACGAGTGTTTGTTTGGTCGGCACTTTGGCAGAAGAGTTGGTGGGCATGTTTCTATTATACGGCATAAAGAAAAACACCCCTGAATTACATCAGGAGTGTTTTGTTTAGGCTGCGATTACTACGCCGCTGGCGCTAGATTGTGTGCCTTAATGGCATCTTGTAACTTAGGACGGTCGAAGCCTAAAATGATGTCGCCGGCAATGTCGGTAACTGGTACGCCGCGGAAGTCGCCGTTAATTTTAGCCATTAATTCGTCGTTGGCAGCTTGGTCGGCTTCGATATCTTTGGCAATGTAAGGAATGCCCATGCGGTCGAGCCATTGCATTTCAGTGTGGCAAAAAGCACACCAGCTTGTTCGGTAAATAATAACTTGTGGAGTTTCAGTGCTCATAATTGTATCCCCTGTCGTAAGATTAATCGGTATTTATGCTAACCCGTTTCACTATACATTGTACAGTAAACGTGCGTGTCTTACAATATTATATACTGCTTCCGCCTTAATGGACATATACAACCACCTCTCTATTTGTTACAATGTGAAATATATGACTAATGAGCCTCGACTGACAAAACAGCCAGGCACGTCCGACGAAAAACCTCCAGAAGTATCTGGCGCCAAGGTTTTGATGCTGACTGCACTTGATACCACCTGGAGAGCCTTTGTTCCGACTATCGGAGGGCTATTTCTTGGTATTGGCATCGATAAATGGCTAGGTATCGTACCGTTTGGTACTATCGGCTGTATGATTTTAGGGTTTGTGCTTAGCGCCGTGTTAATTGCCCGCCAACTCATTTCCGTGAAGAGGAGCCAGAAAAAATAATGTCACTGTCTGTTTTTGCCGCAGCTGAAATTCATATTTCTATTTCTACGCAGCCCCTGTTTCACGTTTTTGGAATTCCTATCACTAACAGTATGGTGACTGGGCTTCTTGGCATTTTAATAACAGTTGCAATCCTTTGGTACGCCAGCGGTAAAGTGAAACGCGGCAAGTACAACCGCTTCGTTGGGCTGGTGCAATGGGTGTTTGAAGGTTTGTTGAAACAAATCGACGGTATTATTACCGATAAACGCCTCGCTCGCAAAATTACCCCGTTTGCCGTGACACTTTTCTTTGTTGTTCTTATTAGCTATTGGTTGAGTGTCTTGCCTGGGCTCGAGTCAATTACCTGGAACGGTGTTCCGGTGCTTCGTAGCCTGACTGCCGACCTTAACTTTACTCTAGGCCTCGCTATCCTGACACTCGTAAGTGTGCAAGTTTACGCCGTTCGTTACCTTGGAGCCTTTGGCAATGGCCAACGCTACTTCAAAAACCCGATAAAAGACCCAATTGGTGCTTTCGAAGGTATTTTGGAACTCGTCGGTGAATTCTCGCGTGGTATTGCCTTAGCGCTTCGTTTGTTCGGAAATGCCTTTGCTGGTGAGGTGCTGTTAATTGTTATCGCCGCCCTCACAAGCTACTTCGCCGCGGCAGTGCTTCCACTGTTCTTTGCCTTTGAATTATTCATTGGGTTCATTCAAGCCTACGTGTTCTTTATCCTGTGTCTTATCTTTACCGCCTTGGCTGTTTCACACCAACCACATACCCCCGATCACTCCCCTGCTGCTGCGCCTAAGAAAAAGGTGGCAAGCAAATTGTGATACATCCGACAGCTCACCCCTGTCATGCTATAATGAACAAAGTAATTAAGGAGAAAATATAATATGGAACAACTAGCTTTTGGCTTAACATACGCATTGCCGGCACTTGGTGCAGCACTTGGTGTAGGAATGATTGGTTCAAGCGCGCTTAACGCTTTCGGCCGAAACCCAGAAAAACTAGGTGATATTCGTACACTTATGATTACCGCTATCGTCTTTGCCGACTCACTAGCAATCATTGGTATCGTTGTTGCCGTTATCGCGGTTTTCTTTTAGGGGTTAATGCGTGAGTTTTGTCACTTATCTAGCCGAGGCAGCCGCTACGACTGAGCAATCAGGCGATGTCTTTTCAGCACTCGGTATCAATCCGACTTTGTTGATCATACAAATGATCGCCTTTTTGATATTGGTGTTTCTGTTAGGTAAATTCGTTTACCCATGGCTGATGAAACAAGTTGATGAACGACAAGTTGCTATCGAAGAAGCGGCAACAGCTGCTATTAAAGCGCAAGCTATGGCATCTGAAAGCCAAGAACAAACCGCCGAACT
>Ga0247808_10001287_pt1 | contig 12144 bp, 10 predicted proteins | sample UWRJL089202R1_FD_179914 | JGI IMG/M metagenome (GOLD analysis project Ga0247808, IMG submission 179914) | Plant litter microbial communities from Arlington Agricultural Research Station in Wisconsin, United States - UWRJ-L089-202R-1 | ecosystem: Environmental > Terrestrial > Plant litter >... | reverse complement strand
CCAACGAGGGCGCTCCGATCAAGATCATCGGCGCGACGTACCAGAAGAACCCCTTCACGATCCTTTCGCTCGCGAGCGTTGGAAACATCGCCACCGTCGACGACATCAAGGGCAAAACCATTGGTGTTCAGGCGAGCAACCTCAACCTGTGGGAGGCCTTCCTCAAGGTCAACGACATCGACGAAAGCGAAGTCACCATGCTTCCCGTCGAATACGACCCGACCCCGCTGTTCAACGGCGAGGTCGACGGTTGGTTCGCCTACCTGACCAACGAGTCCATCGACGCCGAGCTCCAGGGCCTCGAGCCGGTCAACCTGCCGCTTGCCGACAACGGACTTCCGTTCGTCGCTGAGACCTTCACCGCATCCGATGAGGCCCTCGCTGACGACCGCGAGAAGCTCAAGGCTCTGATGATTGCGGAGATCAAGGGATGGACCGACGCCATCAACGACCCCACCGCTGCTGCGACCTACACGGTCGACACTTACGGGGCAGACCTCGGTCTGACCATGGAAAAAGAGACCGAGCAGGCCGAGATCCAGGCCACCGATCTCGTGGTGAGTGACGAGACGGTAGAGAATGGTCTCTTCACCATCTCCGATGAGCTGCAGAAGCAGAGCATTGAGACCCTCGCCGCCGCGGGTATCGAAATCACGGAAGAGCAGCTGTTCGACATGTCGCTGCTCGCCGAGATCTACGAAGAGAACCCGGAACTCGTCAACTACGGCAAGTAATCACCCAGAGGAACGACATACATCGTGACAACTATTGATGCTGGTGCCCGAGCGAACACCTCGGGCACCGGCCTCCATATCACCGGGCTCAACAAAACGTTCTCGGTGGGGCGGAAAGAGGTTGTCGCGCTCGACAACGCGACACTCCACACCGACAAGGGAAGTTTCCTTTCCCTGCTTGGTCCGTCGGGCTGCGGCAAGTCGACGATCCTTCGGATCCTCGCGGGGCTGGAAGAGCCGACGAGCGGAACCACTCGGGTCGACGGAAAAAGCCCCGTCGAGCTGAAAAAAGACCATCAGCTCGGAATCGCGTTCCAGGATTCCGCCCTGCTGCCCTGGCGCTCCGTGCGGTCCAACATTCAGCTTCCGTTCGAGGTTGCCGGTATCCCCGTTGACCAGGATTACGTCTCCGAGCTCATCAAGCTCGTGGGCCTCGAAGCGTTCGAGAAGGCCAAGCCTGCCCAGTTGTCCGGCGGTATGCGCCAACGGGTATCGATCGCGCGGTCGCTTGTTCTCAAGCCGTCCGTTCTGCTCCTCGACGAGCCTTTCGGTGCGCTCGACGACATGACGCGCCAGCGACTAAACGTTGAACTCCTGCGCATCTGGACCGAGAAGCCCGCCACCACGCTGATGGTGACTCACGGTATCTCCGAAGCAATTTTCCTGTCTGACCAGGTCGCGGTAATGAGTGCCCGCCCCGGACGGATCAAAGAGGTGCTCGAAGTTGACCTGCCTCGCCCGCGTCATCCCGACATGATGCGCACCCCCGAATTTCACGCGCTCCACGACCGTGCCTCCGAGCTTCTTTTCGGCGACGGCGATACCTCGAACGAACCGGCCGCGAACTACGTCGCGGCCACACCGGCAGTGCCCGTCGTCGGCCCCGTTCAAGGTTCCTGATGAATCGCTCACGCAGGTTGCCGAGCTGGGCGACAGGCATTATCGGCATTGCGATCGTCATCGCCCTGTGGTGGATCAGCGCCGTCACGGTGTTTGCGAACGTTGGGCCAGCGAAGGTGGGGGCGATCCCGACCCCGCTCGAAGTTGTGCAGCAGATCGGCGCCGACGGGTTCGGGTACTACTGGGGACACATCTCGGTGACGCTGTCCGAAGCTGCCATGGGCTTCGTGTGGGGTAACGGACTTGCGCTCCTGCTTGCCGGACTCGTCCTGCTGGTTCCACGTATTGAAAAGGTCGCCGTTCAAATCGCGGTGATCACCTATTGCATCCCCATTGTCGCCATCGGGCCGATCGCGAAGATCGTGATCGGATCGCCCGACCCCGGCGACCCCGCCGGAACCGCCATCTTCCTCGCTGCCCTTGCCGTCTTTTTCACCACGGTCATCGGCTCCCTGCTCGGTCTCAAAGCCGCCGACCAGGCCAGCCTCGACGTCGTCAGTGTGTACGGCGGCGGAAAATGGATGCAGCTGCGCAAGGTTCGGATCGTCGCGGCCATCCCCGCGGTGCTCACCGCTCTGAAGATCTCGGCGCCTGCCGCGCTGCTCGGGGCGATCATCGCGGAGTACCTCGGCGGAGTGGAGCGCGGTCTCGGCCTCGCAATGCTTGCCGCCGGCTCGGCCGCACAGGTCGACCGAGTCTGGGGTCTTGCCATAGTCTCCGGTCTCGTCGCCGGACTCGGCTATGCGCTCTTTGGGCTCATCTCTCGATTCGCCACCCCCTGGTCGAGCGGACGGAGCGCCTGATGACCACCACTATTGCGCCAACCACCCCGGCGGCTACCACCACAACATCCGTTACCCGAAGCCTCGGTAACGCGATCGGGCGGGCACTTCTGCTCGGCCTCATCACCGTGGTGATTGTGGTGCTCGTCTGGCAAGCGCTTCTTACCTTCCTCGGCGTCTCGCCATTCATCGCCAAGGGACCGCTCGACGTCTTCGACTGGTTGTTCACCCTTCCTGCCGCGCCGGAGAACCGCCAGCTCATCTGGGACAACCTTCAGGTCACCCTTGTCGACGCCTTTATTGGTTTTGTCGCCGGACTTGTCGCTGCCCTCGTCCTCGCGACCCTCTTCGCACTGTCGAAGGGCGTCGAGCATGCACTGATGCCCATCGCCATGCTCCTGCGTTCGGTCCCGCTCGTCGCCCTTGCGCCCATCATCATTCTCATCGTTGGTCGTGGCCCCGCCGTGGCCGCCGTGATGGGAGGCATCGTTGTGCTGTTCCCTGCCCTGGTGAACATCGCATTTGGTCTTCGCTCCGCATCGCCGCTCATCACCGACGTCATTACGGTCTACGGCGGTTCACCGTTCACCGTGCTTCGCAAGGTCGCACTGCCCAGCTCCCTCGGTGCGTTCTTCGCGGCCGTCAAGATCTCCATCCCGGGTGCGATCACCGGGGCGCTACTTGCCGAATGGCTCGCCACCGGACAGGGCCTCGGCGGCGCGATCGTTGCGGCCGTTGCGCAGTCAAAGAACTTCGAGGTGTGGGCGTCCGTGGTTGTTGTCACCGCAGTGAGCCTCCTGCTCTACGGCGTCGCCCAGCTCGTGGAAACGCTCGTTTTGCGTCGGATGGGTATGGAACGCACCTCCGGCGCTTAGCCGCTCAACCGAGAGCAACCGAGAGCAACCGCGGGCAACCTCGGGCGCTTCCGACCAGGGATCGAGGCCGGAACAGTAGTGGGCGCGCGCCGCGAATTAACCGAGAGCCTCCTACGAATGGAGTGAGAGCCGAGTGGCTCTCGCCTATAGTTCTAGTCATGGAACTCCTTATCGTTGTCGGCATCATTGTTCTGCTTGTCGTCATCGCGGGTATTTACCTGTGGGCGACGTACAACTCCCTCGTCACCCTGAAGGTGCGCGTCGATGAGGCGTGGAGCGACATCACCGTGCAGCTCAAACGCCGTGCTGACCTGATTCCGAACCTCATCGAATCGGTCAAGGGTTACGCCGCTCATGAAAAGGGCGTATTCGAGGCAGTCACCAAGGCACGCGCCGAGACCGTCTCCGCTGAGACCCCGGCCGAGGCATCCCTCGCTGAAAACCACATGCAGAATGCACTGAAGAGCATCTTCGCCGTTGCCGAGGCGTACCCCCAGCTGCAGGCCAGTCAGAACTACCTCCAGCTCCAGGGCGAGCTGGTTGACACAGAAGACAAGATCCAGGCCTCACGCCGGTTCTACAACGGCGGCGTCCGCGAGCTGAACACCAAGATCCAGACGTTCCCGAACACCCTCTTTGTGCGTGGCCTCGGTTTCTCCGAGCGTGAGTTCTTCGAGGTGTCCGACTCGGCCGCCATCGCGGAACCGCCCCGCGTCCAGTTCTAATCCCCGTTCGTCTCTTCGTCACCCGAGACCTAGATGTATAGAGCAATCGCCGCGAACAAGCGGAACACCGTCCTGATCATCGCGCTCTTTCTGATTATCATTGCCGCGCTCGGATTCGCCGCCAGCTACATCTGGGGCGGAGGCAGCTACACCATCTTCATCGGCACCGTCATCGGGGCGCTCGCCTACACCGCGATCCAGTACTTTGCCGCGAGTGGGCAAGCGCTCGCCCTCAGTGGAGCGCACGAGATCCAGAAGTCCGACAACCCGCGGCTCTATCGCATTGTCGAAAACCTCGCCATCACCAACGGTCTCCCCATGCCCAAGGTGTACATCATCGCGGACCCGGCCCCCAACGCTTTTGCCACAGGTCGCGATCCAAAACACGCGGTCGTTGCGGCGACGACGGGTCTCTTGGAATTGATGGATGACGCGGAGCTCGAAGGTGTGATGGCCCACGAAATCGGCCATGTGCAGAACTACGACATCCGTGTCACCACGATGGTGTTTGGTCTGGTTGTTGCGATTGGATTCCTCTCGGACATCCTGCTGCGTATGTCGTTCTTCAGCGGCGGTAACCGCAACAACAACAATGGTGGAAACCCGATCGTGTTGATCCTCGGGCTCGCCTCGATCATCATTGCGCCGCTCGTCGCTGGTGTGGTGCAGGCAGCAGTGTCCCGCCAGCGGGAGTACCTCGCCGACGCGACTGGCGCGATGACCACGCGTCATCCGGATGCCCTGGCAAGTGCACTGCAGAAGCTCGAGGAGTACGGGCGCCCGATGCGCCGTCAGAACACCAGCATGGCGCACATGTGGATCTCCGACCCGACCAAGCCGGGCATCATCGACCGCCTCTTCAGCACGCACCCGCCCATCTCGGAGCGCGTCAAGCGCCTCGGCGAAATCGGACGCGGCTTCTAGGCTTCAGCAGCAACCGGGGCGGGGAGTGCTCGCACCCAGGGAAGCACGGTCTGGCCAAGCTCCGCCGCAAGCGGACGCGCCAGGTCGCCCCGGTCGACAACAACAATCTCGCCCAACCCCTGCCAATCGGCGGCTCGACGCAGCAGCTCCACAATGCGCTCCTCAGAGCCCGAGGCCAGGCCGGCCTCGTTCCATGCGGACTGAACCCGGAGCACCCCGTTTTGGCGGTCGTTTTTGAGGTCGATGCGCGCCACAATCCGATCGTCGATCAACACGGGCAGCGTGTAGTAGCCAAAGATCCGTTTGTGTTCGGGTGTGTAAATCTCAATGCGGTAGTGGAAATCGAACATCCGCAGCGCGCGGCTACGTTCCCACACGACCGGGTCGAAGGGCGACAGAAGTGCCGCGGCATCGATTCGCCGGGGGATTCGCGCATCGCGGTGCAGATACACCTCACGGTGGCGTCCCGTAAGGTCCCATTCCGCAACTGTCACGGGTAGTAGCTCACCCTCGTCCACGAGGTCGCGAAGTACCGGGGCGGTGTCAACTGACTTCAGGCGGTAGTAATCGCTGAGGTCGGACGCCGTGCCGATCCCGTGCGCACGGGAGGCGCGCAGCATCAGCTCGCGGATTGCCTCTGCCTTCGGCACCGCCCGTTCGAGCACGGCGGCCGGCAGTACCTGTTCGGCGAGACCGTAAGTGCGCTCAAACCGCGTGCGCCCCGCGGACACCACCTCGCCCCACGCAAACAAAAACTCCAGGCCCCGCTTGACGTCGGACCACTCCCACCAGCCACCCCGCCGCTGCTCCGCGTCGTACTCGATGCGGCTCGCGGGGAGCGGCCCGGTCGACGCGAGCTCGGCCCGGAGCCAATCCAACATTCCCTTATGTGCATGAATCCAGCTCGACGGATCGTTGTGGTGTCGTTCCCGGGTCTGTTCCATCTTCCAGCGCCACAGCGGCAGGGTGTCGAGAGGGATAAGTGACGCCTCGTGCGCCCAATATTCGATGTATCGGCGGGTGTTGGCGAACGTCAGCCGGTCGAGGTCGGCTTTCGAATACGCTCCGAGCCGCGCAAAAACGGGGAGGTAGTGGCTGCGCTCGAACACGTTGACGGAATCGAGCTGCAGAATCCCCAGGCGTTCGACGGTGGACGCCAGCTGACGGACTCCCGGGGCGGCCGGCAGGGAACGACCGAAGCCCTGCGCGGCCAGTGCAATGCGTCGCGCCTGGGCTGAAGTGAACGAGGTAACCACGTCACTGACACTACCGAGTGCCTCCGACAGATTCGGTGCTGTGTCTGCTGCCGAGGACGGACCTAATGAAACACATTCACGATAAGGTGACCCTACAGTGCCCTCCATACCCTGAGGGCGCGAAGCACGTTCGGGGGATACGTGGAGACCATGCACAACGAGAGATCGGCGACGGGCTTTTTTGGCCTCTCCGGCTCGGTGTCGACAATGGGAGACCGGCTTCGGTATATCGCCCAGGCTCAGTTCCCCTTCCTCGCTGTACTGGGTGTGGTCATCATGTGCCTCGCCATCGCGGACCGGTCTCGTGTTGTCTCTCCCTCCTTCATTTTTGCGACGGTGGTCTCCGTGGTGATCAGCGTTGGAGCCCTGTTCCTGCCCTGGGAGCGCTTGAGGCGCGGCTGGGTGTGGTTCATCGCCGCGGGGGACTTTGTTGTAGTTGCGCTGCTCAGCGAGACACTCTCCGAAGTGTTCCCGGCGATCATCGTTCTCATCGTGTTCCCGGTGATGTGGATGGCCTACGAGTTCGGCGTCCGCTCCGCACCAATCTCCGTGCTCGCGGGTGTGGTTGTGACCGTCTTTTCGTACACCATGGACGACCGATGGCCGCTGTCGCCGCTCGAAATTGCCAATCTGACCGTGCGGTTGGCCTTCCTGCTGCTGTTCGCCGTCTCGGTCGGGGTGATGTCCGATCTCCTGCGCGCGTCACGACGGATGGTGCGGGACATCTCGGCCGAACTCCGCAGCTCCCTCGCAGCCGCTGAGGACCGCGAACTCACCCTCCGTACCGTCATCGACACCGTCGATGCCGCGATTGTAGTGATGGATGCCACGGGGGGAACCACCATTGCGAACGAGTCGGCGCGCGCCCAGTACAAAAAATCGAACGGGCGTATCGACAGCAACGGGCCGCGCGAAGGTCTGATCTTCCACCGCGATCGTGTCACCCCGGTGGCCGAAACCGAGGGGATCATCGCCCGCGCCCTCCGCGATGCGCCGCTCGCCGGGCGTGTGTACTGGCTCGGCGAGGGGGACGAACAAATCGCCGTGTCCTCCGCCGCCCGCAAGGTGCGCCGGGCCGACGGCGAGATCCTGGGCACGGTGGTCGTTGGCCACGACGTCACCGCACTTGTCGAAGCCGTCACCGTCCGGGACGAGTTCCTCTCCACCGTCTCGCACGAGCTCAAAACACCACTGACCAACATCATCGGGTACCTCGACATGATCGACGGAACGGCGCCCCAGATCGCCACGGAGCTCGCGGTGATCCAGAAAAACGCGGACCGACTTCTCGCCCTCGTCGCCGAACTGCTCACCGCCGGGGGAACCACATCGTGGGTGCACCGGTTGCCCGCGGACGTTGCCGACATCACGTCCCGCAAGCTCGATTTGCTTCGGGATGACGCGGCGCGCGCGCACGTGATGCTCACCGCCGTGGCGGCCCCGAGCATCATCGCGGAGGTCGACCCCGAAGCCCTTCGCACGATCATCGGTCAGCTTGTGTCCAACGCGCTCAAGTTCACACCGGCCGGGGGAAAGGTCACCGTTGCCGTAACCCGTGACGACCACTTCGTCTGGCTTCGCGTCGCCGACACCGGTATCGGGATCAGCCACGACCACCAGCGCCAGGTCTTCGACCGCTTCTTCCGCGCCCCGGTTGCACGGCAGGGCGCTGTGCCCGGAACTGGCCTCGGCCTTTCGATCGTGAAAGCCCTCGTCGACGCCCACCACGGCAGCATTTCCCTGACGAGTGAGCTCGGCGACGGCACCACCGTCGTTGTTGGACTACCCCTGGATGCGGCCGACCGGACCGCTTGACCGACGCCCGAACGATCACGCATTCTGGTGGTCACACGGCGTTTCCCCACCGTTCACCCGCGCGCCCCCTCAGCGTCAGCACCCGTGCGTAGGTTCACCCTCGGGCCTGACGCCGGTACCCCTCGACCGCTCACAGCGCGGCCGGCCGGCCAGTCCCACAGGAGGAACCCTTGTTCACAAAGCGCAGCCTTGTTGGCGTCGCAGTTTTCACCGCCGCAGCACTTTCGCTCAGCGCCTGCTCCGGCGATTCCGCCGGAGGAACCGACTCTGACGTCGACGCCGCCACGGCAACGAGCATCACCGCATTCGGCGACCTTGACGGTCTCATCGCCGCAGCGCAGGAAGAGGGCGAACTCAACGTCATCGCCCTTCCCGACGACTGGGCAAACTACGGCGAGATCAAGGCCCTCTTCGAGGAGACCTACGACATCACCGTCAACTCCGCCGACCCCGACATCTCCAGCGCCGAAGAAATCGCCGCTGCCGACAACCTCAAGGGCCAGGACACCGCACCTGACGTCTTCGACCTGGGAACGGCCGTTGCGCTCGACAGCCTCGACTACTTCGCTCCCTACAAGGTGCAGAACTGGGACGAGATCCCCGCCGACAACAAGGAAGAGTCCGGCCTCTGGGTCAACGACTACACCGGCAGCATGTCCATCGGATACGACTCCAACTCCGTACCCGAGCCCACCAGCCTCGACGACCTTCTCGGCGACGACTACAAGGGCGCCGTCGCCCTGAACGGTGACCCCACGCAGGCCGGCGCCGCATTCGCCGCCGTTGGTCTCGCCTCCGTTCAGAGCGGTGGAACACTGGATGACTTCACCCCCGGAATCGAGTTCTTCGGTGAGCTCAACGACGCGGGCAACTTCATCCCCGTCAACGCCACCCCGGCGACCATCGCCTCGGGCGAGACGAAGGTTGTCTTCGACTGGAGCTACAACAACCTCGCCCAGACCGAGGTCGTTGACGGCTGGGAGGTGACCACCCTTCCCGGAGCGGTCTACACGAGCTTCTACAACCAGGCCATCAGCGTTGACGCCCCGCACCCTGCGGCTGCTCGCCTGTGGCAGGAATTCCTCTACAGCCCCGAGGCGCAGAACCTCTTCATCAAGGGCGGGGCGTACCCCGTCACGATCGACGCGATGACCGAGGCCGGCACGGTTGACCAGGACGCCCTCGACATGATCGGCGCCCTCGACGGTGACCTCGTCACGCCGACCACCGAGCAGTCCGAAGGTGCCGCCGCAACTCTCGCAGAAAAGTGGGCTGCGGCCATCGGCTAGCAGCACACCCCTTCCACACAGTGTCTGTCGCTAACGCGCCAGAGCTACTTCCGGGTGGCGTCGAGGAAAACCCTCGACGCCACCCGGTGTCGGCTCCCGGCGCGCGCCCCCGTAAAAACCTCGCACGGTACCTCGGCCTCACACCCTTTGCGGTGTACGTGCTGCTGTTCCTGGCGATCCCCACCACCCTCGCTGTTGTCACCGGGTTTTTCACCGAGGACGGCGATTTTACGTTCTCGAACGTGGTGGGCATCTTCGACCCCGTCATCCTCGGCACCTTCTTCAGCTCGTTCTGGCTGTCGGCGGTCTCCGCGGTTATTGGCGCGGTCGTGGGGGCGCTGCTCTGCTTCGCGATGATCGGCACCCGCGCCGAGGGCGCGCTGCGCACCGTGGTGGATTCCGCGAGCAGTGTGCTCGCCCAGTTTGGTGGTGTCATGCTCGCCTTTGCGTTCATCGCCACCATCGGCAACCAGGGTCTGATCACTGTGGCGCTCCGCGACATCTTTGGTCTCGACATTTTCGCGAACGGCCAGTGGCTCTACCAGGTGCCCGGGCTTCTGCTTCCCTACATCTACTTCCAGGTGCCGCTGATGGTCATTACGTTTATGCCCGCCATGGAGGGCCTGAAGATCCAGTGGGCTGAGGCGAACGCCACCCTTGGCGGATCACGCTGGACCTACTGGACCCGCATCGCCTTCCCGGTGCTCGCCCCCTCCTTCTTCGGCAGCCTCCTGCTGCTGTTCGCCAACGCGTTCTCGTCCTACGCCACCGCTGCTGCGCTGATCAGCCAGGGCGCACAGATTGTGCCGCTTCAGATCCGCGGGGCACTCGTCAGTGAGACGGTGCTCGGCCGTGAGAACATGGCCGGCGCCCTCGCCCTCGGAATGATCGTGGTGATGGTTGTGGTGATGTGGGGCTATTCCGCCCTGCAGAAGCGAACGGCACGGTGGCAGCGATGAGCGGTCCCGTGAATGACGGGCCGGCACGCATCGGCGCCGCCCCCAGCAATATCGTCCGCTGGGTCATCCTCGGCGTTGTTGGCCTCATCTTCGCCATCCCAATCATCAGCATGATCGAGTTCACGTTCCGCGCCGGTCTCGCCGGCGGGTACACCCTCGACCACTGGACCGGACTCTTCGACGAGGATGCCGCCCGCACCTACCGCAACCTGTTCACCGCCATCGGTAACTCATTGCTGCTCGCGGTGGTCACGGTGGGCATTGTGCTGGTGATTCTGCTGCCGACGATGATCCTGGTGCACCTCCAATTCCCGCGACTGCGCCGGGTTCTCGAGTTCATTTGCATCATCCCCATCACCGTTCCCGCTGTGGTGCTTGTGGTCGGACTCGCTCCCGTCTACTCAGTAGTGGTCCGGCTGCTGGGCGGATCCGTCTGGACGCTCGCCTTCGCCTATGGCATCACCGTCCTTCCCTATGCCTACCGGGCCATCCAGTCGAACCTCGACTCGGTCGACGTGGTCACCCTCAGCGAGGCATCCCGGTCGCTCGGGGCCAGCTGGTTCAGTGTGAGTTGGCGGGTGTTGCTCCCGAACCTCCGGCGCGGGATCCTCGCGGCGGCGTTTATCTCGGTCGCCGTTGTTCTCGGTGAGTTCACCATCGCGTCGCTGCTCAACCGCGTCAACCTTCAGACGGCACTGCTGCAGGTCTCCCAGTCGGACCCCTACGTGGCCGTCATCTTCTCCCTGCTCGCGCTGGCCCTCGCCTTCGCGCTGCTTCTTCTTATCGGCCGTCTCGGTTCGACCGACCGCAACCGGAGCACATCATCATGACCTCGACCGCATCATCCACCGTCCCCACCTCAACCGGGACCGGCGCCACCGTTGAACTTCGCGGCGTTGTAAAGGAGTACGCGGGCCAGCGGGCGCTCAACGGCATCGACCTGACGATCGCGCCGGGGGAGTTTATTGCGCTGCTCGGACCGTCGGGGTGTGGGAAGACCACCGCGCTGCGTGCGCTGTCCGGTCTCGAACGTGTCGACGGCGGAACCATTCACATCGACGGCGCGAACGTGGTTGATGTGCCGGTGAATCGTCGCGACATCGGGATGGTTTTTCAGTCGTACTCGCTCTTTCCGCACATGACATCGCTCGAGAACGTCGAGTTCGGACTTCGGATGCGCAAGGTGGCTCCCGCCGAGCGCAAGTCGCGCGCCATCGAGGCCCTCGACATGGTGGGGCTGGGTGACAAGGGACACCGGTATGCCCACCAGCTGTCGGGTGGTCAGCAGCAACGCGTTGCCCTTGCGCGAGCGCTCGTCACTCGCCCCCGCGTGCTGCTGCTCGACGAACCCCTCAGCGCTCTCGACGCCAAGGTGCGGGTGCAGCTGCGCGATGAGATTCGGCGCATCCAGACGGACCTTGGAATTACCACCCTTTTTGTGACGCACGACCAGGAGGAGGCGCTCGCCGTCGCCGACCGTGTTGCCGTGATGCGCGAGGGACAGATCGAGCAGATTGGCTCGCCGGAAGAGCTGTACACCACCCCGGCCACTCCGTTTGTGGCGAACTTCGTTGGCCTCAGCAACCGGGTCGATGGCGAACTGGCCAACGGGTTTGTGCAGGTTTACGGTGAACGGCTGGCGGTACTGGGTCAGTCACAGCCCGACGGCCCGGTGACGGCGTTTATCCGTCCGGAGGATGTGGCGTTCGACAGCTCCGGGATCGAGGCAGTGGTGGTGGCGTCCAGCTTTCTCGGGAGCTTGCGCCGCACCCAGGTGCAGCTTGCCGACGGCACACTTCTCTCGGTGCAGCACGAGGTGCGCACCCAGCCCGCGGTGGGGGAACGTGTGCACATCCGGTTCGCCGGTCACCCGGTCTCGGCGGGG
>Ga0247808_10001285_pt1 | contig 12152 bp, 11 predicted proteins | sample UWRJL089202R1_FD_179914 | JGI IMG/M metagenome (GOLD analysis project Ga0247808, IMG submission 179914) | Plant litter microbial communities from Arlington Agricultural Research Station in Wisconsin, United States - UWRJ-L089-202R-1 | ecosystem: Environmental > Terrestrial > Plant litter >... | reverse complement strand
CTAGATTGAATATTGCCTTCAAAATAAAGTCTTACCTCTTTCTGTAATTCTTCTTTATTGAACCAATCAGCATGAGCTCCAGTCTCAATCTCGGCGAAACAATTATTTACCCATTCTTTCAAATCTGTTGCTAACCATTCCCGTTGCGGAGTTTGCAAAGGTCTTTTTGGCGCAAAAACCAGATCGTTTACAAAGTATTCTGTTGCTATTTCTCTTAAAATATATTTAGAAATCCCATTTCTAATTTTATAATCTAACGGAAGTGAAAAGGCAAATTCAACTAACCTATGATCCAAGAAAGGCTCTCGCAATTCTGTTGAATAGGTCATCGAAATTCGATCATTAAACCGTAATGCTCTAGGGATTTTTGTATAAAACAGATCGCGATATTGTTTGTTTAGCACCTCATCGTCAAAAGGTTTTGGATAGGTTGGTTTTTCAGCTTTTTGTAAAAAAGAATCAGAAAGCATTCTGGTTTTATACGGAGAATCCTGAACACCTTGTATTGTAGCTTCATTCTTCTGAGTATAATAATCGTATCCTGCCCATTGCTCATCCATTCCCTGTCCGTCCAACAATACTAACACACCGTCTTTTCGGGCTTGCTCAAAAATTTTGGCATACGCCAAAGTAGGAATACCTCCAAAAGGTTCGTCTTGTTGCCATTCTATTTTTTCAGACAGAGCTGGAACCTCTTCGGCTTTTAACAATACCTTTTTTAAAGGATTTTGCGTTTCAGCAATCATTTTTTCTACCCAAGGCAACTCATCATAATCAGCGTTATTGGTATAAAATGTGTAAGCATTTATTTTTGAGTTATCTTCCTGAAGATTAACTAATGCTAACAGTACAGAACTATCTAATCCCCCACTAACATTAAAACCGACCGAAACGTCTGCTCTAAAACGCAGATTGACACTATCTTTCAAAAGGTTTAAATATTGCTTTTTCGCTTCTTCAAAAGTTAGGTTTTTCGGCTGTTTCGCTACTTCCTTTTCAAAATTATACCACTTTGTTATCGTTAGCTTATTATTGTCAAATTCCAGATAATGCCCTCCCGGTAGTTGAGAGATTCCTGCCCAAAAAGTTTCATTAGGCATTCCGTACGAACCAAAAGCAAAGTACGAAGCCCAAACTTTTTCATTCTCTTTTTTTTCTATTCCAGCAGCATGTAATGCTTTTATTTCTGATGAAAAACAGAGTTTATCATTTGACAAATTGTAGTGAAAAGGTTTTACTCCAAATCGATCACGAGCTGCAAACAATCGTTTTTCCTGATTGTCCCAAATCGCAAAAGAAAACATTCCATTCAGTTTTTCTAAAAATGCTTTTCCATAAATAATAAAGGCTGCTAATAAAACTTCGGTATCAGATTCTGTTTTGAAGCTATACTGATTTTTTAAAGTCGCTTTAATTTCGATATAATTATAAATTTCGCCATTAAAAACTACGACATAACGCCCTGTGCTATCAATAAAAGGCTGGTTTGACTCTGTAGACAAATCAATAATTGCTAAGCGATTATGCCCTAAAGCAGCATGATCAGAATCAAAATATTTAGCTGTTGCATCAGGTCCTCTATGATGCTGACTTGTAAGCATTGCATCTAATTGAGTTACCTCATACTTTCCTATTATACCTGCAATCCCGCACATTATTGTAACTTATTTTGAATCATTTTTTCTGCCTTTTCCCAATCTTCTAAAGTATCAATATTAACATAAGCATCAGAATCCGACTCAATAAAAGCAGTACTATTTCCGTACAACGAATGCTGTTCTAAAATCACTTTGGTTTTTGTTATATAAATACTGCCATCTCTGTGATAAGCAATTGGAAGATCTTGTCTTCTGCTAATAATTTCAGTTTCTCCGGTTGCAATTTTCAAATTTCCCTGATCATTTTGTTCGAATGTCCAATGCGGATTATATTCGTGTGGAACTCGTTGTACCGAGACTAAAGAGTCTGTATCTTTTTCTATAAATTTTTCAATTGCTTTATCTAAAAACGCAATTGTTCTAAAAGGACTTGTGACTTGCAGAAGGCAAACTGCATCAAAAAAAACGTTTTGTTTTTCATACCATTTTAAGGCATGAACAATAGCATCAATTGTTGGTGTTGTATCTTGCGCCAATTCTGCCGGTCTCTTAAAAGGTACTTTTATTCCTAAATTTTCAGCTACATTCCTAATTTCCTGATCTTCAGTAGAAACAATAATTTCAGTCAAATATTTTGATTGCAGGGCGATTTCTGAGGTATAAGCTAATAATGGTTTCCCTCCCAATAATTTAATATTTTTGCCCGGAACGCCTTTAGAACCACCTCTTGCAGGGATTAAAGCTAAAATTTTCATTTAATACATAATAGTTTTATGAAATTGCAAAGGCAACTCTGCCAATAAAGAAGCAATTTGAACTCCTGCTTTTCCAGTACCATAAATTGAAGATGATTTTACTTTTCCTTTTTGAACAGATGTTAAAATCGCTTTTTCAATCTGATCTTGTGAATATTCTACATCTACGCTATTTCCACCTCGATCTCTTCTGTTTTGGCGTGAACCAATATTAATTACCGGAACTCCTAAATAAGCACATTCTCGTATACCAACGCTTGAATTTCCGATAAGGCAATCGCTATGCTGCAATAATTGAAGAAAATCTTTTCCTTCCATATTTTTAAAAAAATGAACATTGGGCAATTGATGCTGTTCTCTAAAAGCTCGAATTCCCGTAGAAGTTCCATCTGCACCGGCATCTACATTAGGCCAAAACCAAAGTGTTGGCTTATCTAATTTGTAAATAGCCTCCAATGTTGCTTCTATATGTTTTCTTGAATCTTTATATTCTGTTGTAACAGGGTGTTGCATCACTACAAGATAACCCTTTGACAAATCAGGTTTTGCACCAACACCACCATATTTTTCATAAGGATCAAAGGGAAGCACTTTGCTTGCTAGAACTTCTTCTGCCAGATCTATTGATGGACAGCCCGTATTAAATACCATTTTTGCATCTTCACCTAATTTAATCACCCTTTCTTTTGCACCTTCTGAAGCTACAAAATGATAATCTGCTAATTTAGTTATCGCATGTCTCACTTTTTCGTCAATATTTCCCGTAACCTCTCCTCCTTGAATATGTGCTAAAGGAATATTCATATAAGACGCTGCTATAGCGGTTGCCATAGTTTCAAATCTGTCTGCTACTGTTACAACAATATCAGGTTTTAGGTTATCAAAAACAGTAGATAATTCTAAAATGCCTATTCCAGTAGTTTTTGCTGCAGCAGTTAGATTTTCTCCTTCTAAAACATTAAAAACTTTGGCTGCAATTGTAAAACCATCTTTTTCAATAAAATTAACTGCGGAACCATATCGGTCTAACAAAGCCGAAGCAGCAACGACCAGCAACAATTCTAAATCGGGATGATTTTGAATAGCCGATAGAACTGTTTTTACTCGACTGTAAGAAGGACGTGCCGTGATGACCACAGCAATTTTTCTTTTTGGCATTTTTATTTTATTATAAGTGGGTTAAAAGTAGGTAAAAAACAGAGACTGAAAAACTTTTGTTTTTTGAACTTTTTAATGATTAACAGATTTAAGACAAATCTTCTTCATTCAAAAAATCCCATTGTTTTAAATTTTTATTTAAGGTTTTTCCAATTATATCCTGAAAACGAGAAGCATCAATTCCAAAACCTTTTGGCTTCTTTGATTCCAAATCATGAAATGTTATAACATGATTCTTGGGTAAATCTTTATTTATTGCTAATGATTTTTCAAAGATTTGTTTTAAGGAAGTAAAAGCTTCATTATTATTTTTATCAATAGTATTTGACAATGCAACTGCAATATTTCTAATAGCGCTTACCATTTCTTTTGTTTCAGAAATCGTTAAAGATGATTTTGAATCGGGGCCAAACATTCGTCTGTCAAAAACAATATGAAATTCCAAAATACTTGCTCCTAAAGCGGTGGCAGCAATACATGTTTCTGTTTTTGCAGAATGATCAGAAAAACCAACTGCTACATTATACCTGCTCTTTAGCTCCTGAATTACATTCAATCCATATTGTTCCGGTTGTGTAGGATAGGCAGTCGTACATTGCAAAATAGAAAAAATGACATTTCTTTCTTTTAAAAATGCAACAGTCTTATCTAATTCCGAAAAAGAACTCATTCCTGACGACAAGATTAAAGGCTTCTTTGTTTGAGCAATTTTTTCTAATATCAAAAAATTATTAACTTCTCCCGACCCAATTTTATATTGTTTGATACCTATCTCTTCTAACCAATCAACGGCCAGATTACTAAAGGGAGAACAAATGAAATCTAATCCAACTTCATCACAATGCTCTTTTATACCTCTCCATTGTTCTAAAGAAAAACTCATGCGTTTCCAATAATCAAATCTGGTTTTGTCTTCTAATGAGAACTTCACCCTAAAAGGCTCGTGTTCACTGCTTTCAGCTTCAGCTATATGCATTTGAAACTTTACTGCATCAACTCCTGTTTGAGCAACAGCATCAATATAAGAATGTAGAATTCCTAAACTTCCTTCATGAGCCTGACCAATCTCGGCAATGATATATGGTGATGATTTTTTTGATGACATATTTTAATTTCTCTTGAGATGAAACAAAGTTATTTTTGTTTTGGTTGCCAATACAGTTTTGTCGATTCTAATTTTTGATAAGCCTTATACTCATACATTGATAATCGATTTGTATTTTTTATGATTTTTGGAATTGAAAACAACAAATTAAATAGTGCGAATATAATTGCTTTTAGCGCCTTTAAATCTCCTTTAAAAACTTTCAGCCTTAATTGCATCCATATTGAATATGCCATTTTTTTTGGAATAATACTTAGTGGATAAAACATAAAATACAAATACCATCCAGATCGCAAAGAGCGTTGTAATCGCAAACTATAGTCAGGGCTTTTTTTTCTTTCTTTTATATTGACGCGATGATTAACCAAAACTTCGGGCAAATAATAAATTTCCCACTTATGTTTGAATAACTCAAAAGATGCAAAATCTTCTTCTCCATAAAAAACAAACCATGCCGGATAATCTGCAATCTCATGCCATGCGCTCATTCGCCATACGTGTCCACAACCGACAAAACTTTTCATTCGATGTGAAACCTCATCATGATATGTTATTTCCGGTTCTTCAAGATTCCAAAAAATTCTAAATCCGATTAAACCTATTTTAGGATTTTCATGAAATGTTTTCTCAATAACTTCTAAGGGGTTTTGCGTAATAAAATGCAAATCATCGTCCATAGAAATGGCAAACTCAGTTGTTACCAAATCCATTAATCTGTTTCTGCTAAAGATCAATCCTTTACTTTTTGGATTTTGGATCAATTGAATTTTCGGAAAATTACTTTCAATAAATTCAAAAGTACCATCTGTCGAAGCATCATCACAAATTATACAAACCACATCATCTCTATCTAACAAATGCTGAATTTTACGCAAAGTAAAAACCAAATCATTTTTTCGATTTTTTGTTGTTATTAAAATAGAGAACCTAGATTTTTGCATTTTTACTCTTAAAATTTATTGTAGCTTATTTATAACATTTCGTAAATAATCAACCGAAACATATTGGTTTAGATCATCTCTGTTTAATAGTAAATTATTCGTGTCCTGTCGCCAAAGCTGATACATCTTTCCTATCAAAGATGCAATTTTTTCTACGTCATCAACTTCTGCCCAAAATTCATATTCATTACCTAATAATCTTCTTGTTTCGCTATAATAAGGTGCCAACGAAAGAATCGTTTTATTAGCCTCAATACAATGTGGAAATTTGGCTGGAAGGAAAGGACTTATCTCTGATTTTGACTCTAAAATAATATTAACTGAAACATTTTTTTGTAAATTGTATACTTCATCAAAAGGTTTATTTCCTTTATATACATACAATTCAGTGATATCTTTTGAAAAACTATCAAGTATTTTAACATGATATTCAGCATTGCCGAGTAAAATAAGTCTGGTATCATTTTTCGCTTCGGGATTTACATCCAGAAACATTTTGAAACCTTTTATCAAACCTTCAGGAGAACGTTGTTTCATTAAATTACCGGCATGAAGCAAATTAAATTTTGAAGGATCAAAATACGCCGGAAAATTACTGTTTTTAACTTCGTATTTTGGATTCTGATGTGGAATCAGAACTCCTTTATCATTAAAATTCGGAAAGTAACTACTCATCCATTCTTTTAATAGCTCACTTGGAAAAGCGCTGTATTTTGCTTTCTCCGAAACTTCTTTAAAAAAGATTTCTTTTTTTTCAAAACTTGGTTCTACCCAATTATAAGGTCTTGGATAATAATGAAACGGATAAGGATCATGTATATAAGCCATCCATTTATCATGTAGCTCTGGTAATTTCAAAACTGCATAATGAGGTCTAAAACTAGCACCTTTGCTCAGCGTCAAAATTAAATCGGGATTAAACGATTGTTTTTTCAATGCTTTAATAATGCTTTTGGCATCATTAAAAAAAGTAAATGAAAAACCCATTTTTTTTTCAAAAAATGGTGCGAAATTAATTTTTAAATTTCTGCTTACAATCCTAAAAAGCCGACTTAGAAAATAATTCAAGCTTGTCTTTATTTCGGGTACAGAGATAGTGTTTATATCTTGTAACTGAATATTTTTTCGTGTATAATGGTATACCAAAATCTCAAAACCAGCTTGATGCAAATTATTAATCAAAGCTACATTTGCTTTGGATCCACTGCTGTCTTCTATATTTATAGAGTCAACTACTATTAATATTTTTTTTATCATTTTACCAGTTTGTTCTCCAATCAACATTTTCTTTCACTACTACGCTAGGGTTTCCTGCAATAATCGTCTTTTTTTCTAAAAAACTGTTTGTAACGACGCTTCCTAAGCCAATTAAATTTTCACTTTCAATTACAACTCCGGGGGCAAAGCAACACGCTGATCCCACATAAACGTCATCTTTAATAATAATTGATAAATCTTTATTTTTAGATTTTGTATGAATAGAACCATGTGTCCAAAATTGGCTGTTTTTTCCTGCTATCCAAGTATTATTTCCTATTTGAATAGTATTCCACACATCGAAATAATGATTATTGATGATTCGGGAATTCTTCCCAATAGAAAAATTTGCACCGCCTTGAATTACGTTTCCAGAATGAATTGAAGTATTCACACCAATAAATAATTCATTACAGCTGATGTTGTTATGATCCGCAATAAAGACATTATCTTCAATCACAACTTTTTTACAATTGATGATTACTTTACCAATTTGTACATTTTTTCCAATAGTATATCCAAGTGCTTTCCTTAGTAAAAACACTTTTACTATATTACTCGGTATATATTTTATAACTCTTAAAATAAAAGATCTTGTGGTCATGTCCAAAAAAGGCTTTTTATAAAATCATTATTTACGGTTTAAAAAAGCCACTATTTTTTCAGAAGCATCTCCATTTCCATAAGGATTTACAGGTTTTTCAAAACCAGTAAACTTATCTAAAAAACCCTGAATCGTTTTTATAATTTTTTGTTTATTTGTTCCTACCAGAGTCGAAAATCCAGCAATTACGCCTTCAGGTCTCTCCGACACATCTCTTGTTACCAAAACAGGTTTACCTAAAGATGGTGCTTCTTCCTGGATTCCTCCAGAGTCCGTTACAATTAAAAACGATTGTTGCATTAGCCATACAAACACGGGATAAGAAACAGGTGGAATCAAATAGATATTTTCGTTCTCTGATAAATGCTCATAAACCGTTTTCTTAACATTTGGATTTAAATGTACCGGATATACAATAACAACATCTTCTCGTTTCGAAATTTCTAAAAGTGCCTCACATAGGTTTTTTAATCCCGATTCGAAATTTTCTCGTCGATGACCTGTTACCAAAATCATTTTTTTATCTGCCGGAATCTCTGCTTTTAATCTTTCTATCTCCGGATGATGGTAATCTAACTCTGAAATTTTATTAGTTGTCCATAATAATGCATCAATAACAGTATTACCTGTCTGTACAATATCTTTTTGCAGAATATTTTCATTCAATAAATTCTGAGTCGCTTCAGTTGTTGGTGTGAAGTGAACATCTACCAGCCTGCTTGTCAATTGCCTATTGATTTCTTCAGGGAAAGGTGCTTTTTTATTGTAAGTTCTCAAGCCTGCTTCAATGTGACCTACTTTAATACCCAGATGAAAAGCTGCCAAAGCTACCATCGAAGATGTTGTAGTATCACCATGAACTAAAACCAAATTGGGTTTAGTATCTCTTAGAACATGATCTATTTTAGATAGAATAAGTGCACTCAAACTATTTAAAGACTGATTTGACTGCATTAGGTCTAAATCATAATCGGGTTTAATATTAAAAAACTCCAATACCTGATCTAACATCTCTCGATGTTGTGCTGTTACACATACTAAAACCTCAAAATTATTTTTTTTGAGTTCGTGATATAGCGGAGCCATTTTTATAGCTTCTGGACGCGTACCAAAACAAAGGAGAATTTTCATTTGTTTAAACTTTTTTTCATTTTGTAAATAGACATTCTTAGAGGATAAGAAAATATATAAAGTTCCCAATTTAATCTTTGAAAGATATTTAAATCTAAAACTCTCATAATTTGATTGAATAAATAAAATTCTTTAAATCCTAAAGATTGCGTAACAAAATGCTTTACAATTGAATTTGTTAATATTTTTTTTTCTTTTAAATTTTCCAATATTAACACAATTGCTTCTTTTTTTGATGCTCTTCGTATCGGGTTATCATTATAAAATTCAGCTGTATTAGAAGCGCTATGTTTTCTATTATAGTACAAAACAGCATCTATTATTATTCCATTAAAACCTTCTGCTACAATACGTGTGTAACATTCCCATTCTTCTGCATAAAGAAGGTTTTCATTAAACCTAATTGTACTAAAACATTTTTTTTTCCACATAACCGTACAAGAAGCTAATCCTATTTCTTGTGTCACTATTTTTTCAATGTCCACTTTCGATAAGCTGTTTTGGTTATTTACAAATGCTTGTTCAATTATAGGTTTTTTATCTTTAAATGATGATTTCTGATAATGACAAAAATTTAAAAATTCGCTTTCTAATATCTCAACACAAATTTTTAAATTATCCGGATGTACAATATCATCATCATCAAAGAAAATAATATAATCACCTTTTGCTGAATCAAGTCCATAATTTCTAGATCCAGGCAGTCCTTTTTTGTAAGTATCTGGACGTTTCAAATAACTAAACCTGGGATCTTCTTCTAAAATCGAAGTAATAACTTCTTCAGTATTATCGGTACCTCCATCATCAATAATCAAACACTCCCAATTTGAACACGTTTGTTTTTTTATTGATAACAAGGTTTCCACAATAAAATGAGCACGATTGTAGGTTGCCATTATGATGGTTACTTTACTTTTCATTTTCTAAAAATTGACTTAAAAAATCGAAGTGGCAGTAATAAATTTTTTCCCAACTTATAATCGATTTTATTTCTGATCTTAAGATTTTCATTTCTTAAATTTTCAACATTACTTAAGCCGTTTTCTACAAAATCCTCAAAATACTGAATATACAGCTCCTGATGTTTTAAAAATATATAACTTTTGATTTTTTTATCATAATCGTTTATAGCAATCGTTCTCATTGAAACCTGATGTTGTCGATAATAAAATAAAACCTCCTGAATAATATGAACATCCCAGCCTAAACGGCAAACTCTTATATAAAATTCCCAGTCTTCATAGCCTAACTTCATATTTTCGTCATATCCTCCTGTTCTCTCCCAACATTCCTTTCTAAATAATGAAGTACCTATTGCTGCATTACAAAACAAAAAATCTTTTATTGTTTTGCCATTAGGCTTAAATATATCATATTGCTTATCATCGACAAATCTCATTCCCCAACTACTGACAACTCCAATCTCTAAATCATTTATTAACAAATTAATTCCCTTCTCAATAAAAGTAGAGTGATAATAATCATCAGCATCAAGTGTCAAAATATACTCACCTTTTGATTTTTTAATTCCAAAGTTTCTTGCACTGCACAATCCTCCATTTTCCTTTTGAAAATATAAAAATCTACTATCTTTATCCAGCCAAATTTTTGCAATTTCTGATATATTATCTGTACTGCCATCATTAATAATAATACATTCCCAATCAAAATAACTTTGGTCCAGAACAGATTGGAGTGCCTTTTCTATATATTTTCCCTGATTAAAGCACGGAATTACTACTGATACTAATGGTTTCATTTAATTATGGAATGATTCTTTTACACATGAAGCTAATTTTCTTAAATATGAAACTTTTATATTACTTAACGAAAAATTTTTAAAACAAACTTGAAGACCTTTTACATATTCCCCTTTTCGTAAATAATGAAATTCACTATACTCAATCCATGAACCATTCCATAAGTGAACTGCGAAAGTATCGACAGTTATATAGTTTTTATAATTTTTTATGTCACCTTTATTCTGATAAGATAAAGGGTAAAAATAATTAATGGGATAAATTGTTATTTGATCGATCTGAATCATTTTATCAAATTGTAAAAAAAAAGTATTGTTCTCTCTAAACTTTTCTGTTATAATTTTAGGTATTGATATATTTTTCCAATCAATTTCATGTTGAAAATTTATAGATTCATATTTTAAGAGACATTGTTTAATAAAAGAGTTTTTACTTAAAGTTCCTATTATTCCACAACTAATAAATTCGGAATCTTCAGCGCCAAAAAAACATTGGCTAAATAATAAACTATCAAATGATTTTACAACCATCATATCTGTATCAAGGTAGATTCCTCCATTTTCATACAAGATTTTCAATCGTATATAATCTGAAACAAAGGCCCATTTTTTTAATTTATATGCTTCTTGAACAAATGCATTTGTCAAATCAGAGTTTTGCTCGTTCCATTCTATTATGTTATAGTCTGACAGATGAACTCCCCACGACTTAATACAATCCTCAATAAGTCGTGATTTCTTTTTTCCTCCAAACCAACAATAATGTATAACTTTAGGTATCAACATTTTAAATAAATTGTAATTAAAAGTAAAATTATTTTATTAAAAAATAACCTCGATTAAATATTTTATAAATTAAAAAACCTAAAACTGTTTTTAGAATCCCCTTGAACTGTTTAAATCTATATTGTAATCCTACTAATTGTTCAAAAAAATAATAAGTGTTTTCATTTTTTTGCATCAAACCATCACGAAAAATAGCTTTATATCTTTTTAGAACAAATTTCTTAATTTCATGATTATCAATGTTTCGTTTTTCCAATATTTTTAAATGTTTATTTCGGGCATTATATTCGGAGATTAGTTCATTAATATCTAAATAATTAACTTGTTTTGATAATGAATGTGGATGAGACCTATATCTAAATAACGGAATATCAATTATAACTGTTATAGGGCTTTCGTATATCATCCTTAAATTAAAATCCCAATCATCCAGATATTTAATATTCTCATCGAATAATTCTTTCTGTTTTTCTAAAAATGATCTTTTCCAAACCGGCCCCGAAACGTAATAAGTTGTTTTTCCAACAAAATATTCTTCTACTACATTTTTTGACAACACTCTATTTGTAGAAAGTACTATACCCGTTTCAGAATCAAAAAATTCAGCTTTAGAAATAACCACATCAGTCTGTTCGTTGAATTTTCTTATCCTCGTTTCAATAGAATTTTCCAATAGTAAATCATCACTATCAAACCAATAAATATAAAAACCTTTACTCTTTTCGAATCCATAATTCCTACATGAATTCGGGCCTTTTAATTTATTTTCAGGACGATGATAATAGTAAAATCTATTGTCTTTATTTACATATTTACTAATAATTTCTTTTGTATTATCAGTACTTCCATCATCGATAATAATACATTCCCAATTAGTATAAGTTTGTCCTATAATACTATCAAGCGTTTCACCAATAAAATGAGCCCGATTATAGGTTGGAATAATAATAGAAATAAGCTTGTTCATAATTTAAACAATTTCTTCAAAGAACGTTTTAAATATTTCTTTAAGGTGTAACTATCATAGTTTACTAAATATTTAATTAACATTGTAATCC
>Ga0247808_10001284_pt1 | contig 12153 bp, 12 predicted proteins | sample UWRJL089202R1_FD_179914 | JGI IMG/M metagenome (GOLD analysis project Ga0247808, IMG submission 179914) | Plant litter microbial communities from Arlington Agricultural Research Station in Wisconsin, United States - UWRJ-L089-202R-1 | ecosystem: Environmental > Terrestrial > Plant litter >... | reverse complement strand
TACGTTGATAGAGGGTACTACTCTGTAGAAACTGTTACTCTCCTCGTAGCCCTTAAAATTCGGTACCCTTCCCGAATCACAATCCTGCGTGGTAATCACGAATCGCGTCAAATTACTCAAGTCTATGGCTTCTACGATGAATGTCTCCGGAAATACGGCAACGCGAATGTTTGGAAGTTTTTCACCGATCTGTTCGATTATCTCCCTCTTACCGCCCTTATTGATAACCAAATCTTCTGCCTCCACGGAGGTCTCTCCCCAAGCATTGATACCCTTGACAATATTAGAGCATTGGATCGCATACAAGAGGTTCCACACGAAGGACCTATGTGCGATTTGCTATGGTCGGACCCAGATGACAGATGCGGATGGGGTATATCTCCCAGAGGTGCAGGGTACACGTTTGGGCAGGATATTTCAGAAGCGTTCAATCATAACAATGGCTTGACGCTGGTAGCAAGAGCTCATCAATTGGTCATGGAGGGGTACAATTGGTCTCAGGACAGAAACGTGGTTACGATTTTCTCAGGTATGTGATTGTGGTGACGGTCATGTTGCGAAACTAACGAAATGCAGCTCCAAACTATTGCTATAGATGTGGTAACCAAGCCGCGATTATGGAGATTGATGAGCACCTCAAGTACACCTTGTAAGCGTAAAATCCACTGGTTTCTATCACCTGACTAACGTTTCTAGTTTGCAATTTGATCCATGCCCACGAGCTGGTGAGCCCATGGTTTCGCGTCGTAAGTATACTACTTTATCTCTCATAATATCGAATACTTACTTTCTCAGGTACTCCTGATTACTTCCTCTAGACGCAACAGAGCATAGGACGATGAATGTGCAATCCCAACGGCAGGTTAAACTGGTGCTTCAGAAGCGGTGGATTGTCAGTGGATGTGCGAGCACCAGATAGTTTGCTACATCTGGGAACTCTAAGAGGGCCTGCTTCAAGGGATGGCGAGTTCTGTGGTCGTGCATTTATCGTAGACAGCATTAGACTTTATATGAATGCAAAAGCACGGTTGATTGATAGACGTTCCGTACATATACATATATCGTGATGCTCGATATAGCTTTAAGTCTGTGAAGTCGGCGAAAGGGCTATTTCCCTTCTACAGGAGCTCGCGATCAGAAAGACTCTTCTGGCCAATTTCAGGGCTGCTTAAAGTTTTCCGGGGATAAGGGATATTTCTGGCCCAGGCTGTAGCTCATGGCCGCCCTCGGATATAATTCGGTCCGGATATACTATGATGCGGAAATAATGTCATCCGGTACCGATGCACAGCTGTTGTGCTTTTTCTCGCGGTCTTCCCGGCAGTAAGCAAGACGTATGTATCTGACATATCATTCCCAGAGAAGCTTTGCTGGAAATCAGCTGGCAAATTATCAATCGACGCCAAGGTTAGTCATGAATGCCCACCAGCATAAGCTTTCCCAGCCGTGCACCACCTCAAGTGACGCTATGTTGTAATTGGCTGCAAACTCGAAGATCCCTGTGCATCTGAACGTCGGTCTTTCGCGCTTTGCTTTTTTGCCGACACCGACCTTGGGGAGGGTCTCGGTCGCGAAACTGGTGATAATAGGTGTGCATTGGGAAGCGAATGCGAATGAGCGAACAGCGCTTTTCATGTTCGGTCTAACGGTGCGAGTCGTTAGCAGGGCTGCGAAATGGGTTGGGCTAGTGCTTCCGGTCTGTGGGCAAATGTATATATGTCGTCGCATCGCCTTATTGCTTTATGTTGTCATAGTCCAAATATACTCCGCGTGCATCTACAACATCCTCTCTCCAACCAAAGATCCATTCTGAAGAGCGTATTACATGGGTCGGATTGATCTTATCTCTGCCTGTTTCAACATCTGTATCAAATCATAGTGGAGTGTTCTTCGTGCGGCTACCGCTGAAACCAGCACCAGGCTTAGGAAAGTCACCAGATCTAGTAAGTCTTCGCCACAGGATATAAGCTCTGCAACTTCTCCCATGCCTTGTTTCTTGTAGGGAAATTAAACCAAGTACTAATTCCCCTTATCAGATCATGTCGCAGCAATCGCAACAAGATGCGCCGTATGCGCCCACAACAGCAGGAATAGGACTTCAGCCATCAGTCGATGTGGATGTTCCTATTCTGGCAGTTTTCATAGTTTTATTTGTGTTAGGGGCGATTGCTCATATGGTGATTCTTCAGGTGTAAGTTTTATATTTGTCTTATCTGTTTTTGTCGACTATTTTCCTGGTCGTTCATTAGCCAGATTCAAAAGCTATGCAAGTGCTAATTTATTGGCTAGCAATTTAAAAAGAGGCCAAAAGTTCATAATGTCAGGCATGACTTTTGGATTCTGTATGGCCCGAATAACAGCGTGCGTAATGCGCATCGTATGGGCAACCCGTCTCCATAATGTTTCTATCGCCATTGCATCACAAGTCTTCGTCGCTGCAGGAGTCATTCTCCTCTTCGTGATCAATATGATCTTCGTCCAACGGGTAATACGAGCTTCACATCCTCATATCGGATGGACTAAAAGCTTCTCCTTGGCTTTCAAGCTATACATCGCATCTATTGTTATCGCCCTTATCGCCCTTATCGTTTGTACTATTCAGAGCTTCTTCACGCTAAACCAGAATACGCGGAGGATTGATAGAGATGTCCAGAGGTTCGGCGGCACTTATTTTGCCGTTACTGCGTTCCTCCCTCTTGTTCTATTAGCACTGAGAGCGGTCCTTCCCAACCGCGGAGCACGTACCGAGAAATTTGGTGCCGGGAGGTTCAGAACTAAGATCTTTATTCTCATTATCTCCGCCTCGCTCCTCACGCTTGGTGCAGCATTCCGAGCCGGCGTTAGTTATATGCCTCGCCCCATAAACAACCCAGCATGGTATCATTCCAAAGCGTGCTTTTACGTCTTCAACTTTACCATTGAGTGGATTGTGGTCTTCATGTACGCTGCCATTAGGGTAGATAAGAGGTTCATTGTGCCAAACAAGTCTAAAGGGCCGGGTGATTACTCGAAGAATGTTGGCGAAGAAATGGAGGGTGAAAAGAGTAAGGAGCAACCAGGAGGAATTTTGAGCAGGGTATTGAGCGAGGAGGAGGTTTTTGATGGGGAAGTGCCCGAGGGAGCTGAAAGATCATTATCCGATATTGACATTGAAGCTCGACTTGAAAAGCAGACTACGAGGTCATAACAATTGTAAATATTGTATACTTTGCATACTTTACACTGGGTGGGTTTGTTTACTTGGAGCATAGCTTGCGTGCATAGTTTATTAATATAAAGCCGAATCAGCGACCGGTCGCAACTCCAACATCATAGAAGATCATGGAATATAACTCATTTGTGTATACTTGTGACACACCTAATCTGTTCCTCTTAACCATAAATGATACTGACTATTTGGTGTGCTGAAAGATATTTGACCATGCCAATAACTTCGCTTCATCTATAGATTGCTCTTCCCTTAAAGCGAAAATGTATTATTAAACGCCTTATTAAAGCCGATCTGCAAATTGCGCAATCGGTCACATCCACTACTCGTGCGCTAGCAGGAAGTGTAGATGAATTAATACCATCTCGCTTGTTCAGGCTTAGTGTATAACCGGAACAACTTTTTCCCGACACGATCCACCTTTCCAGTTTGCTTCAAAGTTGCTCCATCCGCACCCTCCTTGATTTCACGAGTATCAAATTACTAGAGCAACCCTTTTTGAGCATCATCGTGCACCTGGAGTTCACCATGTCGTTGACTCCACAAGACAATGCCAGAGTAAATTACTCGCAGCAACAACAACATAACACCTTCCCTCGACAACCTAACGGTATTCCAACGCCTTCTCCGGCCCAGCGTGCCAATTTTCAAGCGCGACAAAACAATGCTGGAATCCGCCCTCAACAACAGCACAACTCCCCTTACTCCACTCCATATACTCCACAAGCTCAACCTGGTCCTCGACCAAATGGCAATGGCAACGGCCTTGTGTCCGCAGAGCAGCAGATTGCTCAAGGCGTCCTAGGCACCGCGTCGACAGGCTCAGGTTCTAATACTCCTCAACGTCGTCCGCCATCACTTGGTACAAATATTCATGTTCCTTCTCATGGTACACCTCAGCTGCAGTCGATGAACATCAACCATACCCCCAACTCGGGCTCGTCTGCGAATCAAAACCGCGATTTCAGTAGCCAAAGACAATCCCAAAATGGCTCCCCGTCTCTACAAAGCATGAACACTCAAAGACCATCCATGAATGCCTCTCCAGTCAATTCTGGTCTGGAAAATAGACCTATGGATTCTTCGCCTGTTGATAGTACTCAGGATATGTCTATGATTGATCCTCAACTAGCGCTAGATCAGCAAATCATGGGAGACACCAGCGATGTCATGAATGATCCAAATGAGTCTATGATGAGCCAACCAGACCTAAGTAATCTACCCCAGGTCCAACCAGGCGAGATGTTATCTCCTCCCCCAGGAGGCAGTTTCCCTACCTTTGATGCCCTGTTTGCCTTCGCGCAGGCTCATGCTCTTGCTCATGGATATGCATTCGTTATTGGACGTTCCAAGCGCGACAATCGTGGTCTAAAGAAAGTATTCTTGATCTGTGATCGTGGTGGCAACAACAAGGAAAAAGTCCCAGGTGAACAGCGTCAAAGAAAAACCAAGTCTCGGAAATGCGGTTGTGAATTTGGAGTCTTTGGACTGGAGAACAAGACTGCTTGGTTGCTGAGAGGTCGTATGGATGGAGAGCATTTGACACATAATCACCCGCCTAGTGACAGCCCCACGGAACATCCAGGTGCTAGGAAGTTGGATCCCAAGGCTATTGCTGCTGTTAAGGCTCTCGAAGAAAACGGTTAGTCATTCTATCGTATGCGTATTACCTTTACTAACAGCTCCCCAGGTGTATCGGTCAAGGAAACCCTCGAGATCCTCCACCGAGACAATCCCACCGTCCGATATCTTCCACGCGACATCTACAACGCCCGCGCAGCCATTAAGCGCGATCCTTCTCGCGTCGACGCTACCGCTATGGATACTCTACCCACCTTCTACAAAAAGCCTCCTTTGACTTTTGAAGAGAAACTCCGTGCCGAGCTCCGCACCGAAGTTGACAACGCGCAAAAAGAAGTCGCTAGGCTAAAGCAAGAACATCTTGCTGAAGTCGAGGACTTGAAAGCCCAGCTTCGTGAGAAGGATAAGATGATAATGAAGTTCGAGATGTTCATTGATATCTGTAACGAGCGTGTTATGGTACAGCGTGAGAGGTTAGCAGATGGAGATGGCGGTCCTCCTAGCGCTAGTGGTTAATTCAATACTCTGGGGGCTTTTTGAATGGTATCGGGGTCATGGTCCGGACGGAGTATAACGTGCAGGAGTTCATTTGCTAGCTTTGTAACTGGAGCATTTACGGCTCAACCAAGAGACCTTTGGAAAAGGCAGCTCTTTCTCTCAATTGTGGCATTACTTGCTGCCTTCGGGCCTCAGTGGGTGTTCTCTGGCGTTTTGAAATATTACCCTTCCTATTTAGCAGCTAGAGTATGAGGTCAATAATTTTTTACTTTGCTGAATTGCTACGAACAATATTTAGAAACTTGTGCATTGTTCTCTAATCCCATGTATCATTGAATATGTGTTTAGAATGTGTGACTTCGCAGCTCAAGAATCAACGAGAATTTAGGAGCGACTATCGCTGTAATATCTTAGTAGCTGACTGTACATCAGCTTTCCAAAGCCGGCCGTGTGGCTATACTATCAGGTAGAGGCAGTTTTGACCCAACATGGACTTTAGAGGAAGTGTAGCTGTGTTGAGAGGGTATTCTTGTAATCATGTATATAGATAAAAACCATGACTGTTACCTACTTTAAAAAATATAAAGATAATACAAAGATGAAATCTCATTACCTTATAGCAGGTTCAAAACCAGAAGAGGTATTTTGTAAGCAACCTTCAAGAGGTGGGCCATCATAGGCTTGTTCTTCGTGACAAAGCATATTCACTTCGTTGAAGCTATCGCACGAAACGCCCATCAAGAAATTCGAGTGGTGGAGACCAAGATTGCCAAAGCTACCAATGCTAATGCAGCTCTTCCAGCCTCTAGTTTCACCCCGACCGAGCATTCATGTGGTAGCTTCGGCCGGGAAAAGGCAATTTGTGGTTTCGTTGAACGTGTTCCGGATGCGGCTGCGAGAAGTTAGATGATGCCACTTGGTCTACCATGTAAGTAACCACTCCCCTCTCTTCTTTCCTCGCCGGGTAATCGTTACTGACTAGCTTGGATTCATCTTATGGGTCATTAGTTGCATCATCGTCTACTTGATTGAGTCCATCAACCTCGGCAAACAAGCGCCATTCCATATTTGCAAGAAGATTTCTGCCCTAAGGGCTATCACGATCGATGGTGAGCGTCTAGCTAACAACCGCCTATTGTGAAAACTTTTGTAACGTTCGTGCACGTTTCACACTGGGTTCGCGTGGGATCTTGATCTACCAATCTGTTTTGCCTTCGTCATCTTATGTATAAGACTTGTGCTAGAGATCAGTGAGATTTTTATTTAAGACGAGAATATTGTTTCGTAGGTTTATTCTATGAATGTTGGGCTGATTTGGTCAGCTAATGGCTATCTAGTAACTCTCTTGTATGAAGATGTAGGAAATGGAGTTAAAGGGGTCTTTTTTCTCAAAAACAGTTTCCACTTCGGAATTACAATCAAAATACTACTTAATTAACCTCAGTCCTCATTTGTGCTAATGATGTCTTCTTGCAATTTCGAAAATAATGTGGGCAGGAAGTAAACCCCCCTTCCACTGAAGACATGATTTCTATTATTTCTTGCTACCTTGCTAGAACCTTCACCAGTTCTCTAGTGTAGATACCTGTAGGATTTAGTATGCACTCAGGGGCTTTAGCGAGCCAACTAGAGGCCACCATTTCCAACCTCGAAGTGTCCGCCCAATATCTGTGTATGCAGACAATGCTGCTGGTTGAGATTTCGCAGAAAGACTTATTTACACGTCTCTAGCATTTTACATGCTGGTAGAAACGACAGCAGCTTCTTGTTGTTGGTGCGCGGAGAAGTTTACACCAACTAACCTACAAATTGGATCTTTTGCTCTCTAAAGTCCTCCACCTACACTGTAACCCGTTAGTAGGCGCGCTTAGCGCTTTAGCGCTTCCCCTCCCTATAAGCCAGTTGGAACTATCGAAATCATAGCTGCGGGGTACAAGCTAGTGACTGCAGCTTGTTTCAAGTACGCAGATGAGTCTGGATTCATAAGTTATTCAGCTAGGAGAGATTAAACAGTGTGTGGTGTTAGCTGAAGCTGACCCCCTGAATAGCCGAGCCGAGGCTAGCTTGTCGGTCCGAAATTTAGGGCCTCGGAAGAATCGGAACATCTAGCGAAAAAGAGTAATGATAGTGACCACCACGCTAGCCATTAGCTGTTTCTGGTAAGTATAACCAAACAGTGGACTAAAGGTCTAATGTTTTGCTATCAACAAGCCTTCCTAAATCCATTAGAAGATGTGTTAATCTTCAAGCAGTGTGGTTTCTGATGATCTATATGCCGGTTGAAATGCCGCATGGTTTTGCAACCCCAGCCCCATGGGGAAGCATTTTAGGCCCACTATACTATCGGTTGATCAATATGAGAGCAATATATGTTACCCTGATGTAATAATGTGCATGGCGGGATGACTTCACCGCGCCTGATGCCAATGGAAAAGCCGTTGAGATGACCGCCACAAACCGGAGCGCACCGATCTCTCTCGAAAATCTACATGCAACGTTCCTATACAGCTAGTGGCCCACCAAAGTGCATTGCTCATACTCCCAAGTACATTTGTTCACATGCCAATTATGATATAAATGCACAGCAGATGTGTGAGTATGGTAATAATCGACGAGAACCAGGGCCGGGGCTTGATTCTCGTTGCATTTCCCCACCATGATACTACCCCATGTGTCACAATACACGATAAGTGGCACGCAACTCCATGCCCTGCACAAGTAGGTCAGGTTGGGGTTAAGATAGTGGGATGAGAGAAGAGAAAAAAAACTGCTTGTGCTTACTATTAGCTCCCCGCTCTGGACGGGGGCCTTCTCATAAAGTGCTGCACTGGTCCAGCATCGAAGCTCTAACTGAGAAACCCAACGAAAACCGTGTTGTGTTTATTTCACCAGAATGGCGTCTCCCAAATTCATGGGCCTCACCGGTCGGCCATTGTCGCTGGCTGTGTCTACCGTCTGCACAACTGGATTCATCTTATTTGGATATGATCAAGGGTAAGTGAGCGCTCAGTCTGTACGGGGGTTTCCAATTGAGTTAATAACTAATATTGCTGCGAAGTGTTATGAGTGGTATAATATCTGCCCCCGCCTTCAACAATGTCTTTACAGAAACAAGAGAGAACCCGAGCATGCAAGGTTTCGTCACGGCGATTTACGAGATTGGATGTCTAGCTGGTGCGATGATGATACTAGCATTTGGCGACTTGCTAGGCAGACGGAAAGCTATGATTATTGGACCGTTTACCATGATTCTTGGTGTTATTATCCAAGTCACTGCGCAGCCAAATTCGAGTCCACTAGCCCAATTCATTATAGGAAGAATCATCATGGGAGTTGGCAATGGTATCAATACCTCAACCATCCCTACATATCAAGGTCAGTAAAAAGGTTCATAACCATACGTATTGTTCATGATACTATTCCCTCTTTATCATCCTCTTGGAAGCTTTGATTCAATTACTGACATCCTGCAAGCCGAATGTAGTAAAACAAGCAACCGAGGCTTGCTCATCTGTATCGAAGGTGGTGTAATCGCATTTGGCAGTTGTATGGCATACTGGATTGATTATGGTTCATCGTTCGGACCTCCTGATCTTGTTTGGCGATTCCCGATTGCGTTCCAGATAGTATTCGCATTAATCGTGGCCATCCCAATGATATTTCTTCCCGTAAGCTACTGCAACTCATACATTATTGAACATATGCTAAAACTCATTAGGAATCACCTCGTTGGCTTTTGACTCATGACAGACAAGAAGAGGCCACGCGCGTTATTGCTGCACTCCGGGGTTTCGAGCTTGACAGTCCGGAGACCGCATGGGAGCGCGATATCATTATTGACTCCATTCGCGCCTCAGGAGGTATCGGACAAAAGAGTACGCCTATCAAACTCCTCTTCACCAACGGCAAAACTCAGCATTTCCGTCGCATGTTGCTTGGTGCCTCGTCACAGCTTATGCAGCAAATTGGTGGATGCAATGCTGTCATCTACTACTTCCCCATTCTGTTCGTCGAAAGTATTGGCGAGACTCATGAGAGAGCTCTGCTATTCGGTGGAGTAAACATGATCGTCTATGCCATATTCGCTACGACTAGTTGGTTTATCATAGAGCGCGTCGGTCGCAGGAAGTTGTTCCTCTGGGGCACTGCTGGACAGGGTTTATCTAGTAAGTAGATGCAGAAGGCTGTCTATCTTCTGCTACACTGCTAACTTCTAATTACAGTGTTACTTACTGCCGCTTGTTTGATACCTGGTACTGAGGGAGCTGCTAAAGGAGCTGCCGTCGGACTCTTCACATATATCGCCTCATTTGCCACATCATGGCTTCCTTTGCCATGGTTATACCCAGCTGAGATTAACCCGATCAAGACTCGAGCTAAGGCCAATGCTGTCAGCACTTGCACAAATTGGTTGTTCAACTTCCGTAAGTAAGAACTTTCCGATGAGGAAACATGTCACTAATCACCAAAACCATTTAGTTGTCGTAATGGTCACCCCTATCATGATAGCGAATATAGGATGGGGTACCTACCTATTTTTTGCAATTATAAATTTCTGTTTTGTGCCATTCCTCTGGTTCTTCTATCCAGAAACTGCGCGAAGATCTCTGGAAGAGATTGATATCATCTTTGCAAAGGGTTACGTCGAGAACATAAGCTATGTCAAGGCCGCGGAAGACCTGCCACTCTTGACCGCAGAGCAGATCGAGGAACATGCTATCAAGTATGGGCTGATTGAGACTGCGGCAAACATCGCAAACAGACACGCTGGGAGAACCGACCCTGAGGCTCTGGTGAGCGAGAAGGGTGCTCGGACATCTGGGGCTGAATACGGCCAGGCGGAGAGTAACTAGAGCAAGGAGATGTGAGAGCTTTGAATCTACCTATAGTTTTATTCCCACTCCGCAAAGGAAAGCAGACATGGAAACATGGGTTCTTTTGGGTGAAATAGATCGATGCAAAATCTGAATAGGGCAGGACGGCAATAGACTTTGCACACGGGATAGCTTGTTGCATTCAAAAGTAATCCAAGTCAAGCAAATTAGATGGAATAGAAAATTCATCATCCCGTAATACGTACTTTCTTTTGTGACAACTCACAAGACTCCAAAAATTGGGTTATCAAGTCTAAGCTCAAGCAACCTCGCAGTCCGATGCAAATATATTTGCAAAGAAACAAAAGTCCATCTTTCTATACTTTTAGCAAGCTCGGTTTAAAGGTCAGCTCAGCAATCACAAATGGGACAGCGAGCAACTTCACTAGACAACATACAACTGGTAAATTTTGCATCAAGACATTTTTAGTCAGTAGATTTGCGGTTTTTGGAGGTTCGTTGATTACAATTCCATTCACGATCAGTATTGACAAGTCAGAAAGACACGTGATTCGATAAGCGAAAGTATTTAGGGGGGTTCAGCCCGCCAGAGGCAGGTCAGGTGTTGGGTGTCTATTGCTTCCATAGAAATGCAGCTGGTGTTTTTGAGTTTAACGACTGATAGGAAAGTAAATCAAAACTGAGCAAGACAACATGGCACGTCAATATATGAAGAAACACATGTGAATATATAAATCTCGATTTATATATATGCGGTAAGAACAAATATGCTACGCTATGCTGTTATATGCCGTTATATGCCCTGAACGCCCCTATAGTTTCCATGCATCCCATGTAGTATCATTTTTCACCTGCGCCAATCTCAGCTTCTTCACTTGCAGCATCCTCAGCATCTTGTCTTCTTTTGTCCTTCTCGTCCTGAACTTCTTCCCTCGCTCTCCTCTCCTCCCTCCACCCAGGTCCCCACTTCAGTTCTACCCATAGCATAGGAGTTGCTACAACACATACCAAAGCGATAAACGTGAAACACCACCCAGGGCCCATCGCCTTCAGCATCAAATCAATGACTCCCGTTCCGCCTGCACCCATAAAGCATCGCACGAGATTATTCGCTGCAGTTGCTGTCGACGGTGACTGCGGGTAGAGATCCACTACCAGCGTGGACAAAATATTGAAACCTCCATTGAGGAAAATGCCTATGAAGAATTGGAGGACGAGAGTAATTGCCAGATGAGCTCTTTGCTCCAGAACCCAACCGTAGCAGAGTACAGATGCGAGACCGAGTATAATAAATGGCCAGATTATCTCTAGACGTGCTCTTTCAATAGGAAATTTGCGTAGGTCATCGCCATGTTTGCGATCAATGGTGAAGTTGATCTGCCTTGCAACTCGTTTGTAGTTATAATCGAGAATACGACCATTGACATAAGAGGAGATAGCACAGCCGCAGCCATAAGGTAGGAAACAGAGACCGATTTGGAAATCGTTCAGATTGTATATTTCAAGGAATAGCTGGGAAATAGAAGAGATAACGTCGTAGAAGGCTGTGTATATCAAGGCGTTGAAGAAGAGGACTATGGCCATGTCCTTCTCCATTACTATATGGACTGTCTTGAGAGGGTTGGGCCAACGTAGCTTGCGGTTTTTTGCAAGCGCTGCTTGGGCAAGACGACGCCCTTCAGCTGTATTTGTTCTTGACAAGTCGTCTGTGGCTGTTTTATCTTTGCGTAATTTCCACCATTCTATAAACGTCATATTCCAACCTTGTGGAGGAACAGAGCCATTGCCAACCACATTCCGCCCAGTTTCGGGAACGGTGAGGATGTAAGGAACCAGGAAGACGCCTGAGATGATAACGAGGAACCAGAAGATAGACCGCCACCCGAGATATTGAGCAAGCACACCACCGATTACAGGTCCTATGGCGGGTCCCATCATAGTTCCTGCCCCAACAATTCCCATGTATTTCCCACGTTCGGAACTTGTAGAGATATCCGCTACCACCCCATACCCAAGAGCAATCGCACCTGA
>Ga0247808_10001281_pt1 | contig 12177 bp, 15 predicted proteins | sample UWRJL089202R1_FD_179914 | JGI IMG/M metagenome (GOLD analysis project Ga0247808, IMG submission 179914) | Plant litter microbial communities from Arlington Agricultural Research Station in Wisconsin, United States - UWRJ-L089-202R-1 | ecosystem: Environmental > Terrestrial > Plant litter >... | reverse complement strand
TTTCCATTCCAACATCTTCAGCCGTGATATATCTTCCGCTTAAAGAGTGAACAAATTCACCAAACTTACGCATCAATTCTGGTGTTTTTTGCGTTTTTGCATCACCAATAATTACTGCTTTACCTCCACCAATATTAAGTCCGGTAATTGCAGATTTATAAGTCATACCTCTTGAAAGACGCAAAACATCATTTAAAGCTTCCCATTCAGTATTATAATTCCACATTCTAGTACCTCCTAAAGCTGGCCCCATAACTGAATTATGAATACCAATAATTGCTTTTAAACCCGTATCTTTGTCATTGCAAAATACAATTTGTTCGTGATCGTCAAAAGATAATTGACCAAAAACGGGATCCATTTTTTGAAGTTCCTTTCCAGTTGCGAAAGTTGCATCCATAGCGTTACTATTTATTTGTTAAATATTATGAATTTGTCAAAAAGACATCTCAAACTTAAACAAAAAATATACATGTGCTAATTTTTTATCCTTTTAATAACAATTTTACAATCGAATTGTTTTGACATAATTATAAATTCTATTACTTTTAATTGAGAATAATTTATAAAATCAAATCAATTCAATATTGAATCTCTTAAAAAAATGAAAGAATTAAGCTATTTAAACAAATATTTCATTAAATATAAATACAGTTTTTCTGCAGGAATTTTAATCACCATTATCGCACAAATATTTTCTTTGTTTACGCCAAAGCTTATTAGTAAGTCGCTAAATGCTATTGAAAAATTCGATAATTTGCCCGAAACTGATAAAGTTTCAGAAATAATTATTGATTCTTATCGCCAGGATTTAATTCATAACGTATTGCTAATCATAGCCACTACAATTGTTGCAGGATTCTTAACCTTCTTAATGCGTCAGACTTTGATTGTAATGTCACGTCACATTGAGTTTGATTTAAAAAATGAAGTTTTTAAGCAATACGAAAATCTTTCTCAAAATTTCTACAAGCAAAACAGAACCGGAGACTTAATGAACCGTATAAGCGAAGACGTTTCAAAGGTACGCATGTACGTTGGCCCCGCTGTTATGTACACAATCAACACTTGTATTCGTTTTGCTATCGTCATTATATATATGTATAGTGTTTCGCCATTACTAACTTTGTATACTATTTTGCCATTGCCAATTCTTTCCTACTGTATTTTCAAACTTAGTTCAGAGATCAATAAGCGAAGTACAACCTTTCAGCAATATTTATCTAAAGTATCGAGTTTCTCACAGGAAATATTTTCAGGAATTAGGGTTATCAAAGCGTATTCTTTAGAAAACCAGCATCAGAACAATATGGTAATGCTTGCTGACGAAAGCAAAAAAAAGAGTTTGGATTTAGCCAAAGTTCAATCACTATTTGGTCCTTTGATGATTGCCTTAATTGGAATCAGTAATCTGGTGGTTATTTATTTTGGAGGTGTTATGTACATCAATGGTACTATTCCTAACATTGGTACAATTGCTGAATTTATTTTATATGTAAACATGTTAACCTGGCCAGTAGCTTCATTGGGTTGGGTTTCTTCTATGGTTCAGGAGGCAGAAGCTTCTCAAAAACGCTTAAATGAATTTTTGAAAATTGAGCCTGAAATCAAAAATAACAATGAAAACCCTTGGGACATTCAGGGCTCAATTGCTTTCGAAAATGTAAGTTATACGTATGAAGACACTAATATTGAGGCGCTAAAAAATATAAGTTTTACTGTAAAGAAAGGAGAAACATTAGCTATCCTTGGAAAAACAGGTTCCGGAAAATCTACAATATTATCATTGCTTTCGCGTTTGTATGATGTTACCAATGGAAAAATAACAATAGATGAGAACGAAATAAGCACCTTAAACTTAAACGATCTGCGCAATAATATTGGAATTGTACCGCAAGATGCTTTTTTATTTTCTGACACTATTAAAAACAATATCAAATTTGGTAATCAGAATGCAACTGACGAACAAGTAATAGACGCTGCTAAAAACGCTGTTGTTCATGACAACATTATTACTTTCAACAAACAATACGATACTGTTCTGGGCGAAAGAGGTATTACGCTTTCCGGCGGGCAAAAGCAACGTGTATCTATTGCACGTGCAATCATTAAAAACCCCGCAATTCTATTATTTGATGACTGTCTGTCTGCAGTTGATACGGAAACAGAGGAAACTATTTTAAATAATTTATTTGAAATCTGCAAAGACAAAACCACTATAATAGTGAGTCATCGAATTTCATCGGCCAAAAATGCCGACAAAATAATCATTCTGGAAGATGGCAGAATTATCCAACAAGGGTCTCATAATCAATTAATAAATCAGGAAGGTTATTATGCATCATTATATTTAAAGCAACTTTCGGAAAAAGAATTACTTTAATTGTTGTATAATCGATAAATTTTTATGATTTTTGAGTTCTATTAATTCCAAAAATGACAGAACGTATTATGAGAGAAAATGACATGCTAGAAAAAGAAGAGATTTTTTCTAAAGTTTTACGAGCAGGAAGAAGAACTTATTTCTTTGATGTAAGAGCTACTAAAGCTGATGATTACTATATCACGATTACCGAAAGTAAAAAATTCACTGAAGAAGATGGTTCTTTTCATTTTAAGAAGCACAAAATCTACTTATACAAAGAAGACTTTAGCGCTTTTGGCGAAATATTAGACGAGATGACTTCGTATGTCTTAAACCACAAAGGCGAAGAAGTAATTTCTGAAAGACACCAGAGAGATTTTAAAAAAGAATACGGTTCTGAAAAACTTGAAGTACAAAGAACTAGTTTCACTGATATTGATTTTGACGATATTTAGTCCAACCTACATAGCTTTTTAAAAAGTATGAGTCCAACATGTCCCGCATCTTGGACTTTTTTTATATATTTAAATTTCTATTTTTAAAAAATATAAAATGAAAAACCTATTTCTTTTATTAAGTATCTGCCTAATCGGAATTTCTTCTTTTGCCCAAAAGTTAGATTACGATACCAAATCAAACATTCAATACTACAATTCGGCTATAAATAAAACCGACAGCTATATCAACGAACGCTGCGTTTTGGATATTTATTACCCAAAAAATTCTAAAGGCTTTGCTACGATTGTTTGGTTTCACGGTGGAGGATTAACCGGCGGGAGTAAAGAAATTCCTGAAGCACTGAAAAATAAAGGCGTAGCTATCATTGGCGTAAATTACAGATTGTCTCCTAAAGCAAAAGCCGCAAAAGCAATTGATGACGCAGCAGCCGCAGTTGCCTGGGTCTTTAATAATATTTCCAATTATGGAGGTGACCCTTCTTTAATTTTTGTTTCCGGACATTCTGCAGGCGGTTACTTAGACCTAATGATTGGTTTAGATAAAAAATATTTACAAAAAGAAGGAATCGATGCCAATGCTATCGCGGGACTAATTCCGTTTAGCGCGCAATGTATTACTCATTTTGAAATTAGGCGAGAAAATGGAATCCCGGAAACTCAACCTACAATAGATGCTTTTGCTCCACTATTTTTTGTTCGTGCTGATGCACCTCCTCTTTTATTGATTACCGGAGATCGTGAATTGGAAATGCTGGGACGCTATGAAGAAAACGCTTATTTGATGCGTATGATGAAATTGAAAGGCCATAAACAAACCCGGCTTTTTGAATTAAACGGGTATAATCACGGGATGACCGAACCCGCTTTTCCATTACTTTTGAATGAGGTAAACCGAATTATAAAAGAAAAGAATAAAGATAAAGCATCCCTAAAATAGTCCTATAACCAAGATATCAAAATGAATACACATTTATTAATATTACCGGGACTTGGTAATTCCGGAGAGAAGCACTGGCAAACTTTTTGGCACGAAAAATTCAAAAATTCAACACGTGTAATACATGACAATTGGGATGAACCTATTCGCGAAGAATGGATCGCACGATTAAACGAAGAAATTGCCAAGTTGCAGGAGCCTACTGTTTTGGTTGCTCACAGCCTCGCCGTTTCACTGGTTTTGCATTGGACAGTCTTATACACTAACAAATACGTTGTTGGAGCTTTATTAGTTGCTCCTGCCGATGTAGATTCGCCTGAACACACACCAGATTGTATTCGGAATTTCTCACCTATACCAACACAAAAACTACCATTTCCATCAATTGTTGTGGCCAGCGAAAATGATCCTTATGCTTCTTTTGAAAGAAAGAAATATTTTGCAGAAACATGGGGAAGTGATTTGGTAAATGTTGGTAAACAAGGACATATCAACTCCGATTCTGATTTAAAATACTGGGAAGAAGGTCAGGTTATTTTGCAGCAGCTGATCGAACGTATAGGATAGTGGTCAGTTTGTTAGTGTTCAGTATTCAGTTTTTTTTAGTGGTCAGTTTTTCTTGTATTAAGTGTTCAGTTTTTTAGTATTTCACTGATTTTATTTTGGCCAATGAAATTCTAAACCAAAAACATTAAAAATAAGGAGTCCTTGGCGCTAAATACTAAGAACTAAGTACTAATTACCAAGAACTGAACACTAACAAGCTGAACACTGAATACTAAGTAACTATCCTATTCGTAATCCGTTTTCTACTTTAAAGTCGGGTGCTAATAATATAACGTCTCCCTCCTCACCTACCGCACCAAGAACTAAACATTCGCTCATAAATTTCCCGATTTGTTTTTTAGGAAAATTAACTACTGATACAATTTGGCGATTTACTAAATCTTCTTTTTGATAACGTTTGGTAATTTGAGCCGAAGATTTTCTAATCCCAATTTCAGCACCAAAATCTATCGTGAGCTGGTAAGCGGGTTTTCTGGCCTCAGGAAAATCATGTACTTCGATGATCGTTCCTACACGCATATCAGTTCTTTCGAATTCATTCCAGGTTAAATCCATATTAAAAGTTTTGTTTTTAGATGTCTTAATGTTATAAATATTCTTACTAATTCTATAACATATTTTATTACTTCCGTTTCTACTTTTACAAATGTAAATGAACAAGTTAACATTTAAAAATTTATAAAATGGAAAATATCGTACTAAATACCGACCAATCGCTTAGAGATTCTCAATTTGATATCCAGCATCCCAATACAGATAAATTTATAGAAACTGCACATAATGTCAAATTATATGTAAAAGATTATGGTAAAGGAAAACCGGTTATTTTAATTCATGGCTGGCCACTTTCGAATGAAATGTGGGAATATCAAATCGATTTTCTGGTTCAAAACAATTACAGAGTAATTGCTTACGATCGTCGCGGATTTGGTAAATCATCGCAACCTTGGGACGGGTATGATTACGATACTTTAACAGATGACCTGAAAGAAATTATTGAACAACTTCAATTAGAAGATGCGACACTTGTTGGATTCTCAATGGGAGGTGGCGAAGTAGTTCGCTATTTTAGCCGTTATGGTGGAAAAGGCGTGACCAAAGCAGCTTTAATATCGTCTATTATTCCATTTTTATTAAAAACGACGGACAATCCTGAAGGACATCCAAAAGAAAAAAGCGACGGAACTGCAACAGCTCTTGCTGAAGACAGAATTGGATTTGTAGACAACTTTGGAAAAACCTTTTTCGGAATTAATATTATCAACAAACCTTTGAGTACTCCTTTATTGGAATACTACAGAATGTTATGTTCTTTTGCCTCTCCAAGAGCTACACAAAAATGTGCTGAATCATTTTCTTATACTGATTTTAGAGATGAATTAGATTTTATTAAAGTTCCTACTTTAATTATTCACGGTGATGATGACAAGATTGTACCGATCGATCTTACTTCTAAAAAAGCAGCAGAAGGTATTCGTAATAATACGTACATTGTTTATGAAGGCGCACCACACGGTTTATTTTACACAGATAAAGACAAATTAAACAATGATTTATTGAGTTTCTTGAATTCGTAATCATTTCCACATAAATAATCAATAGAAACATCCAAGGAGCAAAATACAATTAAGTAAAATGCTCTTTGGATGTTTTTTTATTACTGATGCTCTTTTTTATCCGGAATTTAAATTTAAATTTGAATTAAAGAATATAAAAATGGCAAGAACGGCTTCAAACATGTTACCTCTCGGAACAATTGCTCCAAACTTTAAATTAAAAGATACAAATTCTAACAATACGTATTCTTTTGAGGATTTAAAGGGATCAAAAGGTACGCTGGTTATTTTTATGTGCAATCATTGTCCGTTTGTACTTCATGTTCTTTCCGAAATCATCATGATTGCCAATGATTATCGTGTTCAAGGGCTTGGCGTCATCGCTATTTCAAGTAACGATATCGAGAAATATCCGCAAGACGCTCCGGAAATGATGACGGAATTTGCTTTTCAGAACAAAATAGATTTTCCTTATTTATTTGACGAAAGTCAGGAAGTAGCCAAAAGCTATGATGCTGCCTGCACACCTGATTTTTATTTATTTGATAATCGGGACCGTTTATTTTATCGAGGTCAGTTAGACGATTCCAGACCTAATAACGGAATATCTTTAAGCGGAAGCGATTTGCGAAGCGCTATTGATGCCTTAATTTACAATAGAACGCTTAGAGATCCGCAAAAACCAAGTTTAGGTTGTAATATTAAATGGAAGTAATCTTCTAAAATTAACATTATGATCCTTTAAGAAAGTTTAGCTATCTTTGTAGATCATCAAAAAAATAAAATTGTGAATACCTTATCATTTACAGCATCTTGTCATGCGTTTTCTTTTACAGGAAAACCGCTTACGGCTGTATTTATTTCACATAGTAAGGCCTTTATTAATTAGGCCTCCGTCTCTTTCATTTTTCTTTTAGGCGGAGGATTTCTTTACGTTTACCGATTTCTTTTTACTTAGCGGAGATTCCTCCTCTAAATATTTTTTTTTTACTTAAATCATTTTCAAACAATAAATTGTTTCTCCATTAGAACCGGGAAACAAAACTACTTTTTATAAACTTTAATTCATTACTTATGAAACCAACACCCATTTTTAGTAAAACAGATTATGCTCTTTTAAGAGAATTGATTCTTAAAAGTAAAAATTCAACAAACGCAAAAGAAGCGGGACAACTTTCGCACGAATTAGACAGAGCTATAATTAGTAAAGAAAATAGTCTTGAAAATTCGATTATCAGAATTAATTCTTTTGTAACTGTGGAGGACGTAAAAGCAAATAAGCAAATGAAGATTCAAATTGTATTGCCTTCAGTATCTGATGTAAAAGAAGGAAAAATATCTGTTCTCGCTCCCTTAAGCGTTGCTATAATTGGATTCAAAGAAAATGACATCGTAGACTGGGAATTGCCTGCCGGAATAAAAACTTTAAAAATAATTGCTGTCAGCAATACCTAATTTTATAAACACCTCCATTGCGAAGGTGTTTTTTTATATACTATTGTAAATTAAGATTACCTCAAATAGATCACAATTGTGAGTCGATATAATTTGAAATAGAGACCATTTCCGAATCTTCTAAGTTGGTAAACTTTTGCATTTTTGCTAAAATAGGTTTCCACTCTTCTTTTGTAAATGTCTTAGGCTGAAACAATTTATGACAGCCCGCACAATTATTTTCATACAAACTTTTTCCTTTTACTAATTCTGGTGCTAACTCAGCAACTTTAAGTTCTGTTGCAGAAGAAGAGACTGGTGCTGCAGCAATTGTCGCTACCGCTTTTGGAGTTCCACACGAAAAGACAAATAAAACTATCACAGCTGCAAATACGATTTTCAATTTCATTAATGATTTGTTTTTTTTTGGCGTAAATATAAAAAAATCCCATTCGGCCAGCGAATGGGATTGTATAGTAGAAAAAATTAAAAATTTTAGTTTTTAATTATTTTACGTCCATTAATTCAACATCAAAAATCAACGTAGCGTTTGGTGGAATAACTCCTCCTGCCCCTGAAGCTCCATATCCTAAATCAGATGGAATTACAAAACGTGCTTTATCTCCAACTTGTAGTAATGCGATACCTTCATCCCATCCTTCAATAACCTGACCTTGACCTAATCTAAATTCGATTGGTTTTTTGCGTGGATAAGAAGAATCAAAAACTTTTCCGTTTTCTAATGAACCTTCGTAGTGCACTGAAACTGTTTTACCAGCTTCTGCTTTTTTACCATCACCTTTTTGAATCATTTTGTAACGTAAACCACTTTCTGTTTTATCAAAACCAGCAGCAAGTTGTTCCATTTTAGCTTCAGATTCTGCTTTTAAAGCTGCATCACGCTTCAGACGAGCTCCTTTTAAAGCAATAAAAGCCTCAATTGCGTTCCACTTTTCAGCTTCTTCACCAACTCTGATAATTTCTAAAGTCTGAAGTGTATCTCCTTGTGCTACAGCATCAACGATATCCTGACCTTCGATCACGTGACCAAAAACAGTATGTTTTCCGTCTAACCAAGAAGTTGGAACGTGTGTAATATAGAATTGAGAACCGTTACTTGCAGGTCCTGAATTTGCCATTGCTAAAACTCCTGGGCGATCGTGTTTTAAACTTGGGTGAAATTCATCATCAAATTTATATCCAGGATCTCCAGTTCCAGTTCCTTTTGGGCAACCTCCCTGAATCATAAAATCAGGTATCACTCTGTGAAATGATAAACCATCATAGAATTTTTGTCCTTGTGGTTTAACTTTATTCTCCATATTTCCTTCTGCAAGCGCTACAAAATTACCTACAGTTCCAGGAGCTAAATCGTGTGCCAATTTTACTAAAATCGAACCTTTACTAGTATTGAATTTAGCGTATATTCCGTTTTCCATTATTGTTATTTTAAATTTTAATGCAAATTTACAAATTAATTTTTTATCAATTTGTGGTTTCTATTTTTTAGGAGAAGACTTAAATGTAACACCATAAACTACCAAAGCTAACAACGCTAAAGCAGCACATCCAATCGTTACAGCATGCCATCCGCCCAATTTCCATAGTAATAATCCATAAGCTGAACCTGCCGCCGTTCCTAAAAAACTAAACGACATAAATACAGTATTTAATCTGTTTCGAGCTTCCGGTAACAAAGAGTAAACCCTTGTCTGATTGGAAATATGAACACCCTGAATTCCGATGTCTATAAAAACAATCCCGATAATCACTCCGATAATACTTTCGATAGAAAAATAAAATATGATAAAGCTTATCAGCATTAGAAGGCAACCGTAACCTACAGCAACTCTTGGATTTCCTTTGTCTCCCATTTTCCCAACCAAAGGCGCTGCCAAAGCTCCTGAAGCTCCTATAATTCCAAAAAGCCCAATTGTAGCACTATTAAAATTAAATGGATCATCTGAAAGTAATAGCACCATTGTGGTCCAGAAAGCACCAAATTGAGCAAAACAAAAACCATTTATTAAAGTCGCTTCACGCAAAACAGGCTGCGTTTTTATTAATGTAAAAAGGGATTGAATTAATTGTCCGTATGTTCCTTGAAATTGTGGTTTGTTAACCGGAAATTTATTCTGAATTACAAAAAAGATCAGCAGACAAATTCCGGCAGCGATCCAAAACATAGATCTCCATCCCAGCATCTGACCAATAAATCCGCTTAATGTTCTTGAAAGCAAGATTCCAAGAAGCAATCCGCTCATAATGGTTCCCACCACTTTACCACGTTGTTCCGGAGCGGTTAAAGAAGCTGCCAAAGGCAAAATAAGCTGCGGAACAATAGATGCAATTCCGATAAGCAAAGACGCAATTTGCAAAATAAAGAAACTTTTTGCGGTAGCTGCAATTATTAAAGCAATTACAGAAGCAAAAGTGGTTATTAAAATTTGTTTTTTTCGCTCGATTTTATCTCCCAGCGGAACCATAAAAAACAATCCAATGGCATAACCTGCCTGAGTTAGATAAGATATTGTTCCGGCACTGGCTTCTGGAATATTAAATTCTTTAGCTATTAATACAATTAAAGGCTGGCAGTAATACAGATTTGCAACTATTAGTCCCGTGCAAGCTGCCATAAATAAGACATTTGTTTTAGTTAAATTCATGCTGCAAAAATACTATTCTAATTAGTACCTGAACTTAAAAAGGATTACAAAATTTTCTAACTAACATATAAAAGGAAATTAAAATCAACAAAAAAAACTAATTATCAGATTGTTATCCTTTTAAAAAATCTTCTCTCATTGGACTAAATACATCTGTTAAAAGTCCGCTTTCTAAGCAAACCACACCATGAACAGCATGAGGCGGAATATAGAAACTATCTCCTTCTTTTAAGGTTTGTGTAACACCACTGATTGTAACATCGAATTTACCACTCGAAATATAGGTTACCTGAGAATGATAGTGTTCGTGCAAAACGCCAACACCACCTTTTTCAAAAGCAACATTTACCAGCATAACTTTATCATCGTAAGCGAGAATTTTGCGTTTGATTCCTTCACCAACCACTTCCCACTCAATATCATCTCCTTTTATAAACTCTTTACTTGTGCCCAAACTTTGCATATTTATTATTTTTGAATTACTGCAAAAATAAGATTTTTAGACGATTATCTTTTAAGCCCGTCTTCTGAAATAAAAACAAAACCAACTAAAAATGTCGCATTTCTGTTATTACAAATTAATTCCGACTAACTTTTTAATATCAACTTCCTGAGGAGGCGATTGATCTTTTTCCGTTTTTATGGCATTGACCTGACCATCTTTGCCTACATATACATAGGTGAGATCCCAATGATTAGAACCTGCAATCCCTGCATTATTACCGGAACCATTGCCAGAATTCGTATAAATCTGATCTCCATAAATTAATACTTCGCCGTCTTTATAATTTTCGATAGTTCGTACAGGAGGTCCCCAACTCTTAACAAGATCTTGTTTCGGTTTCCCTACCCATTGTGCAACTGTACTTTTACTACTTGAACATGACACGTGAAGAATTAGTATCATTGCTACTAAAAATATTTTTTTCATAAGATTGTGGTATTACTTTAGAAATCTAATTCTTATAAAATTAGAGGTTATTTTTTAGAAAACAGCAGAAAATACAAATGAAAAGGTTAAATTAACATTAAGAAAAGTAGCATCATCCAGATCTTTCTTAAAAAAAATAATTATCTCCCAATATCAAGTTACTTTATTTTCCATTTTTAAAATCTTTAATTTCTCAACTTTTAACTTTGTATCTTTGCCTCTATAATTATTGAAAAAATAAAATGCGAATTGATATAATAACGATTTTGCCGGAATTACTCAGAAGTCCTTTTGAGGCTTCAATCATGAAACGTGCTATAGACAAAGGTTTGGTTGAAGTACATTTTCATAATTTAAGAGATTATACAACCAACAAACAAAAAAGTGTTGATGATTATCCTTTTGGCGGAGGTGCCGGAATGGTTATGACGGTGCAACCTATCGATGCTTGTATTACGCATCTAAAAAGCGAACGCCAATACGACGAAATCATTTATATGTCGCCAGACGGAGAAACACTTAATCAAAAAATGGCCAACACCATGTCGATGTATGAAAACATAATTATTTTATGCGGACATTATAAAGGAGTAGATCAGCGTGTAAGAGATCATTTTATTACTAAAGAAATTTCTATTGGTGACTACGTTTTATCCGGAGGAGAATTAGGGGCTTTGGTTTTATCTGATGCCTTAATCCGATTAATTCCAGGTGTGTTAAGCGACGAAACTTCGGCATTAACAGATAGTTTTCAGGATAATTTGCTTTCCGGACCAATATATACAAGACCAGCTGACTATAAAGGATGGAAAGTCCCAGAGGTTTTAACAAGCGGTCATTTTGCCAAAATAGATAAATGGAGAGAAGACATGGCGTATGAACACACCAAAAACAGACGACCGGATTTGCTTGAAGAGTAATTTGTGGTTTGTTGTTTTGAGTTTATTGTTTGTTGTTTTGGCTTTTGTGCCTTAGGTTTAGTGCCTATAGCTTAAAACCTAGTACCTAAAGCGTTAAAAAAAAAGCAATTTACAATTTATAATTCATAATTATTTTCTACATTTGCACCCGAATTAGACTAACCTCTGGCGAAATCCGTGAATGTTGCTCTATATAAAAACAAAATTATAAGATACCATGGCAGATTTAATGAAATTCGTTCAAACCGAATTAGTTGCTAAAAAAGATTTCCCTGTTTTCGGAGCTGGAGATACTATCACAGTTTACTACGAAATTAAAGAGGGTGAAAAAACAAGAACTCAG
>Ga0247808_10001280_pt1 | contig 12182 bp, 9 predicted proteins | sample UWRJL089202R1_FD_179914 | JGI IMG/M metagenome (GOLD analysis project Ga0247808, IMG submission 179914) | Plant litter microbial communities from Arlington Agricultural Research Station in Wisconsin, United States - UWRJ-L089-202R-1 | ecosystem: Environmental > Terrestrial > Plant litter >... | reverse complement strand
TTGACTTTTCATTATGGCAAATAAAGTTGCAAAGAACAGCATAGTAGAAAAACCAGGATTAAATATATACTGGTTGAGAAGAGATTTAAGATTATATGATAACGCGGCACTTTATCATGCCTTAAAAGGAAATCACAAAGTACTTGTAGTGTTTATATTCGACAAGAATATTCTGGAGAAATTATCCGATAAGAAAGATGCGAGAGTGACCTTTATCTATCAGAGGTTGACTAAAATACAGGAAGAACTAAAGAAAAAAGGCTCTACGCTATTGATCAAATTTGATACTCCTGAAAGGGCCTGGCCAGAAATTTTAGATCAATATCCTGTAAAAGCTGTTTATACCAATCATGATTATGAACCTTATGCAACTAAGAGAGACGACAGTTTAGCCGAATATTTAAGTAGTGAAAACATCCCCTTATTTACCTTTAAAGATCAAGTTATTTTTGAAAAAACTGAGGTAGTAAAACCTGATGGCAAACCATACACCGTTTTTACACCATATTATCGCCAATGGTTAAAAAAACTAAATGAATTCTACGTAAAATCATACCCGTCCGAAAAGTATCTGGATAATCTATTCCAGACCGAAGCGTTATCAATTCCATCATTGGCAGCAATCGGTTTTGAAGAGTCAACTCAAACATTTCCAGATCAATCTTTTAAAGACAAGCTGATCAAGTATGACGAAAAACGTGATTTCCCAGCTATTGATGCAACAACACGACTTGGCCTACACCTAAGGTTTGGTACCATAAGCATAAGAATGGTTGTCCAACAAGCATTAGCACAAAAAGCAGATAAATGGCTTTCAGAACTAGTTTGGAGAGAATTTTACATGATGATTTTATGGCATTTCCCCCACATCGTTAATCATGCCTTTAAGCCTGCTTACGATAAGATAGAGTGGAGAAACAATGACAAAGAATTTAAAGCTTGGTGCGAAGGCAGAACGGGGTATCCAATTGTTGATGCAGGTATGTGCCAACTCAATAAAACTGGCTTTATGCACAATCGGGTACGAATGGTTGTTGCCAGTTTTTTGTGTAAACATCTATTGATAGACTGGCGATGGGGAGAAGCCTATTTTGCAGAAAAACTCTTAGATTATGAGCAGGCAAGCAATGTTGGTGGCTGGCAGTGGGCCTGTGGATCAGGTAATGATGCAGCGCCATATTTCAGAGTGTTTAATCCCGAGTTACAACTTAAAAAATTTGATCCAAAGATGGAATATGTTTACAAATGGGCACCGGCCTATAAAGCTGCTATTAAACCCATTGCTATTGTTGAGCACACCTTCGCAAGGGATCGTGTACTTAAAGCTTTCAAAAAGGCGCTAACATAAAAAAGAGAACCCAATCAATTGAATTCTCTTTTTTCTATTTTTTTTGCTGCTTAGCTTAGTCGGTCACATCTACAATTTCGATATCAAAATCGAGGATCGAATTTGTAGGTATTGAAGTGCTACCTGCAGTTCCATACGCCAAATCAGAAGGGATGAAGATTCTCACCTTAGTGCCTTTTGGCATCCCTAACAATACTTCCCATCCTTTAATCAAGCCACCTCCAACAATTGATGTTACAAAAGTTTGGTCACCTGTCATTTGATCAAAAACAGTTCCATTCAGAAGTCGTCCAGTATATTTAACGGTTACAGTAGACCCAAGATCTACCGCAGTTCCAGTTCCAAGTTCATTGATTTTATAATAAACTCTATTAGAACTTTTAGTTGCCGTTAAGCCTTTAGCGGCAAGGAAAGCAATGATTTTTTTATCATCAATTTGCCACTGTTTATCTTCCGAATAAGTCGTAAGTTCAGATACGATTACTTCATTTGAGGGAACCGTGCTATTTCCATTCTTACCATAAGCCAAATAAGAAGGCAAAATAACACGAACTGTAGATCCTCTATTTACTCCCAATAAAGCTATCCTATAAGAGCTTGGATAAGCATAACCTACATAAGTACCTTCGTTACCGTAGGCTGGCGTATTATAATAACTTGCACCATCAAGTGACTTTACAGACAAGGTGTAAAAAACTGAATCTTTATTTGCTAAAGGGGCACCTGTTCCAGCGGTTAAAACTTGATAGTAAAATCCAGAAGGATCTTTCTTCATCGTTAAGTTGTTCTTTTTGATGTATGCCTGAATTTTGGCGTCATCAATGCTCTCTATCGATTCGTATTCTTTTTTGCAAGAGTTTAGTAAAACCAATATGCCCAAAAGAGCGAAAGAATATAAGGTAAGTTTTTTTAGCATTTGTATGTTATTGTGCATTGATTAAGTCAATAGTAAAATCTAAAACTGAATTTTCTGGAATTCCAGCTCCAGGCGATGTATTTTTATAAGCCAACGTTGATGGGATAAGCAACCTTATCCTTCCTCCTTTTTGGATAAGTGGAATACCAATCTGCCAACCTTGTATCAAGTTACCTAAGGTAAACGTAGCGGTAGCCGATGATTTATCAAAAACAGCCCCACTGAGCAGTCTCCCCTCATAGTTTACAGATACGGCTGTTGTTGCTAGAAAGTTTACATTTCCAGTTCCCGGTGTAATAATCTGATAATAAATACCTGAACTATGTTTTACGGCGACAATACTATTTTTGGCAATAAAATCTACAATCAGCGCATCATCAACCTTCAACTGTTTTTCTGCATCATATTCGTCCTTTTTGCAAGATGAGAAAGCCCCAACTATTAAAAGAAGACCTAAAAGTATTCTCGTTTTTAACATAATTGCACAAAAATAAGCTTTTATTGCCGATGGCACAATTTTTAACCAAATTTAACACTTGATGATAAACACAGCTAAATAAGACAACATAAATCCATGACAATAGAAATGGCCATCTAAGGATTAGGATGGCCATTTTATATTTGATTAGATCAAATGTTACCGCTAAGATTTATATAGATGAAACGTAATTATAATCATCAGTCCAGCGAACAAGGTAAGATAAAGTCCAGTTAAAAAATGTATTTATTAGCCTCGATTATTTGTTGCGCAACGTTTTGGCGAGCCTGTTTTACATTAAATGGTTCCATCTTAGTAAATCTGCGTAGACCAACAAGCATCATTCTTAGCTCATCTCCTTCTCCAAACGCCCAAAGGGCCTCTTTACCAGCTTTTTGTACCCCATCTACCGCCTCAACAAAATAGATTTTCATCATATCGATTTGGCCTTTACAAGCATCCGCTCCACGTAAACTCACTAACTTTTCCGTTCTTAACATCGCCGACTCAGCAACATATACATAACTAGCCATGTCAGCAATATTCATCAAAATCTCTTGTTCTTTCGAAAGACTCATCATCAGTTTCTGTACCGCAGCACCTGCAACCATCAATGTAGCCTTTTTTAGATTTTGAATTGTTTTTTTCTCGGCCGCAAACAAAGTAGTATCTTCTTCACCGAAATCAGGAATTGACATCAATTCAGCTGCAACTGCCGTTGCTGGCCCCATTAAATCGAGCTCTCCTTTCATGGCCCGTTTCAACATCATATCAACGGTCAACAATCGGTTAATCTCATTTGTACCTTCAAAAATGCGGTTAATTCGAGCATCACGATAAGCCCTATCCATTGGGGCATCTGCAGAAAAACCCATCCCTCCATAAATTTGTACACCCTCATCTGTCACATAATCCAATACTTCGGAACCCCAAACTTTTAAGATTGCACATTCTACAGCAAATTGTTCTGTCGATTTCAACTTTGCTTTCCCCGCATCCATTCCTTTTGCAACAAGCTCATCATAAGCATCGTCTATATTCTGACCAGCTCTATAATTTGCTGATTCTACCGCGTAGATTTTAGTTGCCATTTCAGCAATTTTAAACCGGATAGCACCATATTTCGAAATTGGCCTTTCAAACTGTATTCTTTCGTTTGAGTAGTTCACGGCTTGGTTCAACACCTCTTTAGATCCGCCAATAGCTGCAGCTGCTAGTTTAATCCTTCCAATATTTAGGATATTGACGGCAATTTTAAACCCATTTTCTCTTTCCGAAAGCATGTTTTCAACTGGTACATGACAATCATTAAAAAACACCTGACGAGTTGATGAACCTTTAATCCCCATTTTATGCTCTTCAGGATTCATACTGATGCCCCCAAATTCTTTCTCAATGATAAAAGCAGTTAAGTTTTTATCATCGTCAATTTTGGCAAACACAATAAAAATATCTGCGAAACCACCATTGGTAATCCACATTTTCTGCCCATTAATTACATAATGTTTACCATCATCACTTAATTTAGCTTTCGTTTTCCCAGAATTGGCATCAGATCCAGAATTTGGCTCTGTTAAACAATAGGAAGCTTTCCATTCACCTGTTCCAAGTTTTGGAATATATTTCGCTTTTTGTGCCTCGTTACCATAATATAGAATTGGCAAAGTACCAATACCTGTATGAGCAGATAATGCCACCGCAAACGAATGACCTGCGCCACACACATCTGCCACCAGCATAGAAGTATTAAAGTTCTTACCAAAACCACCAAATTCTTCAGGAATTGATACACCGAGAATACCAAGTTCTCCGGCCTTATCCATCAATGATGGCATTAAACCTTCTTCTTGACTATCTATACGATCTAAAATAGGGTTGATTTCTGTAGCTAGAAAATCACGGCAGGTCTGCGCGATCATCTGCTGCTCTTCATCAAATTCTTCAGGAATAAATACATCCTGGTAAGGTGTTTCGGTTATTAAAAACTCACCACCTTTAATTGTTTTTTTGTCTGTAGTTTCCATCGCTTAAGTTTTGAGATTTGAGATTTGAGCCCTGAGACTTTGCCCAACTCAAAACCAAATCATTTCAATTTTTTATGCCTTTAATTCTCTTGTAAATTTTTAATAAATGAAGGGATGATATCACATCCATGTCCCAAATCCAACGTCTAAGCCTAAAATATTTCAAAAATCCCTGCAGCTCCCTGACCTGTTCCTACACACATGGTAACCATGCCGTATTTCTGGCCTCTCCTTTTAACTTCATTGAACAACTGTACAGATAGCTTTGCTCCTGTACATCCTAGTGGATGCCCCAAAGCTATCGCCCCACCATTTACATTTATCTTTTGCTGATCTAAGCCCAGTGTTCTGATAATGGCTAAAGATTGAGAGGCAAATGCTTCGTTAAGCTCAATAAGATCGATATCATCTTGTTTTAAGCCTGCTTGTTTCAGTGCTTTTGGAATGGCTTCAATTGGGCCAATTCCCATAATTCGTGGGGGAACTCCTGCCACACCATAACTTACCAAACGTGCAATGGGCTCAGCTCCCAATTCTTTCATCTTTTGCTCTGATACGACTAAAACAAAGGCAGCTCCATCAGATGTTTGTGAAGAATTTCCAGCAGTGATACACCCATTTGCGGCAAAAACAGGCTTCAATTTGGCCAAACGCTCTATTGTGGTATCAGCTCTAGGACCTTCATCTGTATCCACCACATAAGAGCGGGTCTGTCTCTTCATCTGTGCATCTAAATAGTTTTCATTGATTGTTATCGGCAAAACACCGCTCTTCAAATGTCCATTTTTTATAGCTTCAATAGCTTTCAGATGAGAATGATAAGAAAATTCGTCCTGATCTTCCCTACTCACATTATATTCCTTGGCAACAGCTTCTGCAGTTAATCCCATTCCCCAGTACCAATCTGGATTGGTTTTCGCCACTTCTGGATTTGGCACTAACTTCCATCCTCCAAAAGGCATTCCCGACATCACCTCCACTCCACCTGCAATGATACAATCAGCCATGCCCGATTTGATCTTTGCCACAGCAGTAGCAATCGTATCTAAACCAGAAGCGCAGTACCGATTAATGGTAACACCTGGAACTTTATCGGTATCAAGTCCCATTAAACTGATCATCCTGCCAATATTTAAACCTTGTTCAGCTTCTGGAGTTGCATTTCCTACAATTACATCATCTATTTGTTCTTTAGCTAAATTAGGAACCGAAGCTACCAGCTCACGAATAACATTGGCAGCCAGTTCATCAGCTCTGGTAAATCTAAATACACCTCTCGGTGCTTTTCCTACAGCGGTCCTTAAACCAGCGATTATGTATGCTTCCATTTTTTATGAATAAAGATTAAGGAGCAAAGATCAAAGACCAAACTTCCCAATCGATTTTATCTATTATTAATTCTTTAATTTCAAGGCCTTTATTCCTTGCACTTTGTTCTTTTATCTTAAACTAATTTCTCAACGGCTTACCTTTTGTAACTATACTCTGTATCCGCTCTAAGGTTTTCCGTTCTCCACATAGCGATAAAAATGCCTCTCTTTCCAGATCCAATAAATATTGTTCGGTCACTTCCGTTGGTGATGAGAGATCTCCACCACACATTACCCATCCCAGTTTTTCTGATATTTTTTTATCGTGTTCAGAGATGTAATTGCCGGAATACATTGTATTTGCCCCTGCATATACTATACCCAATCCTTGTTTACCTAAAACTTTAATGTCTTTTCGTTGGATAGGTTTAGTATAACCTGCATCAGCCAGCTCAATTGCCTTTGCTTTTGCATCGGCAATTAAACGGCTCCTGTTCATACTAATAGCATATTTATCTTTTTGCAAATAACCTAGTTCAAATGCCTCCACAGCAGAAGTCGAAACTTTTGCCATCCCGATCGTCAAGAAACGATCTTTTAGGGTATTCTGTACAATCTGGTCTGCTTTATACTCGTCTGATGCACGCAAAGCAAATTCCTTACTACCCCCGCCTCCTGGAATAACACCAACGCCAAACTCTACCAAGCCCATATAGGTTTCAGCATTAAGCTGTACGAAATCTGCATGTAAGCTAAATTCACAACCACCACCCAAAGTTAAGTTGTGTGGCGCGACCACTACTGGAATAGAAGAATAGCGAATTCGCATCGAAGTGTTCTGGAACATCCTAACTGCCATATTCAATTCTTCCCATTCCTGTTCAACGGCCATCATGAAAATCATGCCCACATTGGCACCGGCAGAGAAGTTTGCTCCATCATTGCCAATGACTACCCCGCGATAATCCTTCTCAGCCATATCAATAGCTTTGTTAATAGCGGCTAAAGTATCACCACCAATGGTATTCATTTTAGAATGGAATTCTACATTTAAAATACCATCACCCAAATCTATAATTGATGCTCCTGCATTTCTCCAAATTACCTTATTGGCTCTTAAATTATCAAGAACGATAAAATTATCTGCTCCCGGAATAACCTGGTAACTTTTAGATGGAATATCATAATATTTTTTAACCCCGTCCTCAATTTTATAGAATGAGGTATGTCCTTCATTCAACATTTCGGTTACCCAAGCTGCTGGTGTATGTCCATATTGTTTCATACCTTCAAGAGAGGCTGAAATACCAACAGCATCCCAAACTTCAAAAGGACCTAGATCCCAGCCAAAACCAGCACGCATGGCATCGTCAATACGATACAATTCATCAGCGATCTCTGGAATACGATCAGAAACATATTCAAACAACCCAAAAAAAGATGCCCTAAATAACTCAGCTGCTTTATCTTTTCCAGTTGCAAAAACCTTCATCCTATCTTTTACGCTCTCTATAGATTTGGTGATTTCTAAAGTAGCAGATTTTACTTTTGCCTGAGGACGGTATTCAAGTGTTTTTAAATCAAGAGCTAAAATCTCTGTCTTGCCCTCAGCATTTTTTGTTTTTTTATAGAAACCCTGCTTTGTTTTATCACCCAACCAATTGTTTTCTTCCATCTTTTGCACGTATGCAGGAAGCTTAAACAGATCGTGCGCTTTATCATCTGGACAATTGTCGAACAGCCCTTTTGACACTTTGATCATGGTATCCAGGCCCACTACATCAGTAGTACGAAAGGTTGCGGACTTAGGTCTTCCTAAAGCCGGTCCGGTAAATTTATCGACTTCCTCAACCGTTAAATCCATTTTTTCAACCAGGTGCAATAATGCCATAATAGAGTACACACCTACCCTATTGGCAATAAATGCCGGTGAATCTTTACATAGAACCGTAGTTTTACCTAGAAATTTATCACCATAGTGCATTAAAAAGTCAACGAGTTCAGGTTTGGTATGAGGAGTTGGGATTACTTCAAGCAATCTTAAATATCGAGGTGGATTAAAAAAGTGGGTTCCACAAAAGTTTGCCTTAAAATCTTCGCTTCTGCCTTCAGCCATCATATGGATTGGAATCCCTGAAGTATTTGAAGTTACCAATGTTCCCGCTTTGCGGAACTGCTCAACCTGATCAAAAACTTTTCTTTTGATATCAAGATTTTCAACAACAACCTCAATAATCCAATCGTAATTGGCAATTTTACTCATGTCATCTTCAAAGTTACCGGTACTGATTCTTTGTAGTACACTTTGAGAATAGATGGGAGAAGGGTTTGTTTTAACAGCAGTTTGCAAAGCTGTATTTACGATACGGTTTTTTACTGCCGTATGTGTCAAGGTCAGTCCTTTAGCAGTTTCCTCGGTATTAAGCTCTTTAGGGGCAATATCTAAAAGCAATACCTCAACGCCAATGTTGGCGAAATGGCAGGCAATACGAGAGCCCATAATACCTGAGCCCAATACCACTACTTTATTTATTTTTTTGTTCATCATCTTTTGGTGAATAAGCTAAGGTCAATTGATTAATCTTAGCTAAGGTTAAAATCAGTTGCTCTTTTTCTTTTGGATCTATTTTCTCATCTAGGTAATCATTAAAAGAAACTACAACGTTTCTGGCCAACTTTCTTTTTTCGATACCAAATGGCGTCAAGAAAACTTTAACAGAACGTTTATCTCCACTTGCGGTTTCACGATAAATCAAACCAAGCTCTTCCATATTATTTAACATCCGGGATAAACTTGTTGCCTTCACACCAAGTAAAGCCGCTAATGCCGAAACCGCTGTTCCTTCAGCTTCAATATTGATCAGCACATAACCAATGGCTTGCGTAATTCCAAAGCCTGCCGCAATTTGGTTATAGGTATTGGAAACATTTTGCCAAACCACCTTTAAAAAATAATCTACCGTATCTTTCTGTTTCATCAATTACTATGCTTGCATAACAAATTTAAGATTTAAATATTTAGGATGCAAGAGGAATTTGAAAAAAATTATGGGTAAAAAAGTATAATATGATATGCTAATGGCTAATGGTCAATAGCCTATGGTCTGGGCTCGTAAAACAGTATGGCCAAAGATGGGCGGATTAAATTGACAAAGACATATTCTTTGAATTTTTTTTTCTTACCTAGGTAAGGTCTAGGCAAGGTGTAGGTAAGGTGTTCCAAAGGAATGCCTTTGGCATAGGTAAAGGGGAAGGTTAAAGGCTGGAAGGTTGTGCAAATGGGATCCCTTTGGGAAAGATTGGAAGGTGCTAAGTGTAATATAGCAATGGGTTTAGCCCATAAAAAAAGCGTCCCGAAGTTCGGGACGCTTTTAATCAAGAGAGATTAATTATACCTAGTATAAAGTAAATTCAACTCTTCTGTTTTGTTGACGACCAGCAGCTGTTGCATTGGTTGCGATCGGTTGTTCTTTACCATAACCTGTAGCTTCAATTCTGCTTGCATTAGCACCTTGAGATACTAAATATGCTTTTACAGATTCAGCTCTATCTTTTGATAAACGCATGTTCAACTCAGCTGAACCAGTGTTATCAGTGTGACCAGCTAATTTCAAGCTAAAGTTTTTCTCTACCAATAAAGCCGCAACTCTATTCAAGGTAGTATAAGATTTTTGACGGATTGTAGCTTTACCCAAATCAAATTCTAAGTTTGAAATCGCATCAGCAACAACTTTACGATCTGCTTCAGTAACGATTACTCTTTCTGTTACTTGTGGAGCAGGTACTTTTAACGGACAACCTGAACCATCAACTACAGTACCTGATGGAGTATTTGCACATTTATCTAATTTATCAGCAACACCATCGCCATCGCTATCTTTTAATAAGTCGCCCATTTCTGAACGTAGTCTTGCATTTTCAGCTTTTTGAGCATCTAAGTCAGTTCTTAATGCCTCTGCAGCATTTTTAGCAGCAATAGCTTCATCGTAAGTAGCAGCAGTAGGACTAAAGAAAGCCAATTGTTTACCTTTACCCAAAGCAAACTCTAAACCAGCATATCCATAAGTATATCTATCGTTTCCACCTCTAGCATAACCATCAAAGTTATCACCATCAACAAAACTCATAGTTGCTCCTAAGTCTAAGTTAATAGCTTCCGACAAACGGAACTTTGCACCTAATCCTACTGGGATAATCAATTTTTTAGTATCAGCATATTCTACTTCAACACCACCTGGATTGCTAATGGTACTAGTAGTGTAACGGGCCATACCACCACCTGCAGATACATACAGTTGTGCATTGTTCTGTTGTTTAAACATGCTCCAGTTAACTAAGTTTGCAACCGCGCTTAAACTTGCAGAATAATCCAAATTGGTAGAGAATGAACTAAATGGAGTTACGTTAAATGATCCATCGGTAAAAGCTTTAGAATTGTCACCTTTGATCTGACCTCTAACACCTTCTAAACGCAAGGCAAAACCTGGAGTAATTTGTTTTTTGATGTATAAACCGTACCCAAAACTTGTTTCGTAGTGCGTGTAATCGTTTTGTCCGCCAATTGGTGAAAAACCTGTAAGTACACCTGCGTTTACACCTATAGACCAAGTTCTAAAAGAAGGTTGTTCTGTAGTGTTAGTCATTGTTGTTGACGTTGTCTGTGCCAAAGCAGCAGTTCCAACAAATAATCCAGCTAAAGCAACTGGTAATGTTTTTAAAAATTTCAGTTTCATAATATTCATTTTGTAATTATCGTATTTATTGTTTCATACACCCGCCTATGTTCAATACTTGTACCAAGAATGTTGCAAAAGCGCAAATACTATGCTTATTACACTTACCCACAAGCTTTTGTAGCAATTCAAGGTATGCACAGCTATATGAAAAAGTGTGTAGTTTGCTATACAATATGATGAAAAAAGTGTTGGAGGCCCCGCAAACAATCAATTTATGCTTTTGTTTGATTTGGATTTTAAAAAATACTTACTTTTAGGTATTCCAAATGTATTTACGCTATTTGATATTTGCAGATATCACACTTAAATCCGTAAATAATGAAAAAACTATCCTATTTATTTGCTTTTGTATTATTCCTATCAATATTTTCTTCTTGCGAGAAAGATGAAAATTATGGAAAAGCCACTTTTTATGTTAGAAATGCTGGCGACAAGCAGGTTGCGGACCACATTAGTGTAGAAATTGGAGATCTTGTTGACAACTTCTTCACACCAGAAGGCAGGAACATGTCCCTGAGTGGTTGCACAGATGGCGCTTCCAATGCAGCATATTTTGAAATCCCTGCAGGAACCTATAACTACAAAGCTACTGGTGGTAGGGGAAAATGGAGCGGAACTTTTACGATCAAAGATAACGAATGTAAAATCGTTGAACTGAGCTATTGATTTTTAGCTACAACTTAAAAGATTTTAGCGGTCTATGTTTGAAGTCGGTCTGAAGCTCAAAAAGCTGAAGATCGCACTTTAACCACGTTAGGCTTACAGCTCCTCAATCATTTAATATCACCAGCAAATTTCCAATTCGTAGTAAAGTTTTCTGGCAGCAATTGATTAGTTAGTATGGCCCTGACCATCTCAACTGGCATATTATTCTCTTTTAAAATGCGGTCGTGAAACTGGATATTGGTCATTTTTCCACTATCAACCAATTCTTTGTGTAATGCCCTGAACTCTAAACCTCCTAACATGTATCCGATTTGATAAAGTGGGCCATAACCACCAGTAAAAGAACGACGGACTTCCGCTTCTGCATTGGCCCTTTCAAAGCCTACACGTTCAACTAGAAAATCGATGCACTGTTTTGGGGTCCATTTCCCTAAATGATAATTCATAGAGAAAATAATTCTTGCACAGCGATGCATTCTCCAGAACAACATCCCGATTTTATCTTCTGGCGTTTTTGCAAAATTCTGATCCCAAAGTAACATTTCCCAATATAGGGACCATCCCTCCGACCAGAACGGTGTACCAAATGGCCTGCGGTAAGGTTTGTATCTGCTTTGCATGTAATACTGCAGATTATGGCCTGGGATCAGTTCATGAAAAACTACCGCCCTGGAGAAATGCCTATTGTTGCCTCGTAAGGTCAT
>Ga0247808_10001278_pt1 | contig 12194 bp, 10 predicted proteins | sample UWRJL089202R1_FD_179914 | JGI IMG/M metagenome (GOLD analysis project Ga0247808, IMG submission 179914) | Plant litter microbial communities from Arlington Agricultural Research Station in Wisconsin, United States - UWRJ-L089-202R-1 | ecosystem: Environmental > Terrestrial > Plant litter >... | reverse complement strand
AAATAGTATTATTAAAACTAAAACCTGATGGATCTTTGGAATTCGAAAAGAGATTTATTGATGATATCCCCGGCTATTTTTTCTTAGGATATTCCGGTGATAATCTTCTAGTTTCTGATGTTGCTGTTAATAACAATAAAGTCTATTTAGTAGGAACAACTACTATAAAAAGTGGATTGTCCACACCAGGCGCTTTTCAAGAAAATCCGGATGTTGCTGGATTTCAAACTGGATTTATAACACAATTTGATATTAATGGAAATCTTAGCTGGTCTACATATTTCAGTGGAAATCATGCTACAAGCTTGGAACAAATAATAAATACCGAAAATAATTATATAGAAATATTAGGAAATACGAGAGCATCTAATATTCCTATGATCAACCCAATAAAAAGTGAAAATAATACAACAGAAACTGACGGACTATATTTCAAGTTTTCTGATACTGGAACCCTTTTATATTCAACATATCTTGGCGAACCAACTTTTGATTACTTTCAATATGCCAGAAGAATTGGAGATAAAGTTTATTTAGGTGGTGAGAAAAGTTTAAACTCTCTGGAAAGTGGCATATTCTATATTATTGATACTAATACTAATTCAATCTTAAGTCAAAAATCTTTTCGTCTTTATGATACTTTACAAAACTGGACATTCATAGATCATAGTGGAAATTTGTTTGTAACTGGGTTACTTCAGAATGCCAGCCTGGCTTCTCAAATTACAACTTCAGGTGCTTATTTGGAAAATCCCACGAATCTGCTTAATGCTTTTTACATCAAGTATGATTCAAATCTAAACAAAGTATGGGGAACTTTTTACGTAGGTAATGGCGCAACACAACTAGCACAAACGACGCAAGATGACGAAGGTAATTTATATTTTTATGGGATGTCAAGTAACAATACAACAGGTATTTCTACTCCTGGTGCTTTTCAACAAACTGGTGGACATCCAAGTAATGATATGTACATCGCCAAATTCCAAGACTGTTCATCATTTGCACAACTAAGTTCTAATTCTCCGATTTGTGTGGGAAAAGAAATTCAACTTGGTGCGAATGGCGGAGCTACATATGACTGGACGGGCCCCAATGGATTTAAATCCAACCTTCAAAACCCTAAGATCCCAAATGCATCTTTAGCAGCAGCAGGAATCTATAATTGTGCAATCACTGGAACAGCTGGTTGCAATACTTCCACCTCCATAACTATAGTTATAGGTGACAATATCAAACCAACAGCCGACATTGCAACTCTGCCAAAAATCACAGGCGACTGCAAAACAGTAATAACTACGATCCCAACCGCAACAGACAATTGCAAAGGAAAAATAACTGCAACAACCACAGATCCTCTATCCTATTCTCTCCCGGGGAATTACACAATCAATTGGAATTATGATGACGGTAATGGAAATATTGCAACCCAAACTCAACAAGTAGAAATTACACAACAACCCTTACCTACAGGAAATTCAACACAACCTTTTTGTAAAATCGATAATAAAACAATATCTGACATCCTTGTAACTGCGATCAATCCAAAATGGTACGATGCAAGCGGAAACATCATAAACACTTCTACTCCGTTAATTGATAACACAAAATATTACGTCACTCAAAATTCAAGCGGTTGCGAAAGTGCAAAGAAAGAAATACTGGTTACACTATCAGATCCTAGCCCACCTACAGGAAAGACAACTCAGGATTTTTGTTCAGCTTCCAATCCTACTTTGAAAAATATTACTATTACGGGAACCGGCATCAAATGGTATAATAGTTTTGGAAATCCTATTCCAGATACAACACCATTGGTAAATGGAACAACTTATCACGCTTCTCAAACTATAAATAGCTGTGAAAGCACTCAAAAGCTGGCAATTCTGGTAAATGTTGTTACAAATTATCTTTCGGCTAATGATTATTCTCCACCAGCTTTTTGTAACGATACAACAGCAAACTTTAAAACCATCAATCTTGATGATTATAAAAAAGAATTCATCACAAATCCGCAGGATTATACTTTCGAGTTTAGAAATAGTTCCAATCAAGTTGTAAGCGGAACTGTAAATCTTAATATCGGATCTAATATTTTCGATGTGAGAATCATTTCTTCTCTCGGATGTTATCAGGATGTAAAATTGAGTCTGACACTGGATCCTAAACCAGAAATCAACCTCCGGAAAGAAGAAGAGTTTTGTGATAATCTTGGTGTAGAATTAGACGCTGGTGCTGGCTTCGGCTATTCTTACGATTGGAATACTGGGGAAAAATCTCAGAAAATCATTGCTGATAAAGAACAAACTTACACTGTAAAAGTGACCAATCAATTCGGGTGTGATAATACAGCTAGTGTAGTTGTGAAAAAAGCCAAACTGGCGACCATTCAAAATATTCTGATAACCAATAATAATGTAACAATCATAATGTCATTTGCCGGCGATTATCTTTACTCTTTGGATCAAATCAATTGGCAAAGTTCCAACAAGTTCGAAAATTTGAGCAACGGAAATTATACTGTTTTTGTAAAAACTAATCTAGGATGTGATCTCGGTTCAAAATCTTTCACCATATTTTCTTTAAGCAATCTTTTCTCTCCAAATGGTGATGGAATCAATGATACATGGAAAATATCAGGCATAGAAAATTATCCCAATTCCGAAATCAAAATAATGGATAAAAACGGAATAATGGTCGTAAATCAAATCACAAAAGGACTACCCTTCGAATGGAACGGAGAATCAAATGGTCGAAAGTTACCAACCGACAGCTATTGGTATCAGATCAAATTATCAGACGGAAGAATCATGGAAGGCTATGTTGTCATTAAAAACAGAAATTAAATAATGTATGGAAGAATTAAATGAACTTGAATTAACTCTCTTAGAAAGTTTAACATCCAAATATCCTCAGCTAAGATCTCACATTCCATTTCTAAAAGTATCCGAAAGAAAACTGACATCAACCGGATTGGATGTTAATCTTGAGTATGTTAATTTCAATGATGAGATTGATGATACGAATGCCTTATTCAGCAATGGTGAAAACATCGGAATCAAGGGTTTGAAAGAAGGTTTAGGATATGTAATTGATGTTACAGTTGGGCAAATTACATCCATCGAGTTCTCAACGTACAACGAAAAATGGGACGGAAAGTTTACAGATTTTAAGATTGTAGAAAAGGACTAAATCTATAATAAAAATATTAAAACAAAAAAAGGATGAGCGTTTTGCTCATCCTTTTTTTATTTATTATCTCAGAGATTATTTGGCGGTGACTACAGTTCCTTTCAGCCAATTGCTATGGAATTTGCAATCCTTGTATTTGTTGTCTACAGAGATGAAAATGGAAGGGATTTTTGCATTTACCCATTTCTCAACGATCTCATTTTTCTTTTTGTTAAGTGCCATTTCCTTGATTCTTTCGTAGTCTGTGGAAAGCTCCAGCTGATGCGCATCAATAATATCATTTACCTGAATAATGGTCAACATCTTTCTTTTTTGCTGATCTTCCTGTTGGAAAGGCTCAGTAATATCGCTCTTTTTAAGACCTGCAATCTGATAAGAAATAGTCGGATCCAATCCTAATTTCTCCAATTTATCAGAACCATCCTGATTATTGGTCATAATCCCAGCGGAGAATTTGTTGCTTTTGTCATCAGAATATTTGTAGGCTGCATCTTTGAAACTGATTTTATTAGAGATGATCAAAGTTCTGATGCTGTCCAACTCCTTTTTTGTAGCAGCTATTTCACTGGCATTCGGTGTACTTTTTATCAGGATATGTCTTGCATCGTACTTCTTTCCGTTTCTTTTGATCAGCTGAATCAGGTGGTAACCATACTCAGATTCCACTGGATCTGAGATTTCGTTTTCCTGAAGATTTAGTGCCGCTGCTTCAAATGGTTTTACCATCTGCCCAACATTGATATTCTTGTAAAGTCCACCCATTGCAGCAGAACCTTCGTCTTCGGAATAGATTCTTGCCTGGCTTTCGAAACTTTCTCCTTTTTTAATATCTTCTTTGATTTTATTGAGTTTATCAATAATTTCTTTTTTATGAGTCTCAGAAATTTTTGGGAACATACTAATTTTCGAAAGCAAAACTTCGTCTTTTACATTCGGCAACTGGAATTTGAACTGATTGTAGAAATCCGTTACCTCGTTTGGTGTAACATCCGCTTTCTCGGTAATTCTTCCGTATTTTGCCTGTCCGTAATAGTTATCCGCATCAATTTTCTCGATCGCTGTTTTCATTTCGTAAGACGTACGGAATTTGTAGGCTGCCAACATTGCTTTCTCATCCGGAAACTGGGAAAGAATCTGAGTGTATTTTGTTCCTGCCATTTCCTTGATTGCTGCAGATCTGTTTTCTACCAATGTATCCTTTTTTGCTTCAAAAATCAGCAACTTGTTGTTCAGGATACTTTCCATAAAATCACATTTATCTCCCACATTTGCGCCCTGCTGTTTTGCATAGTTCGCTTGATCCTCTATGTCAGACTCCAGAATGATTTCGTCGCCTATTACGGCTGCAATCCCATCTATGAGCTGACCTTTTTTTATTTGAGCAGATAAATTTGTATTAAATAAACACAGCATTACTGACAATAAAAAAAGACATTTCGTGTATTTTAACATTATTTTTATTTATTAAGGTGCAAAATTAAGATTATCAACCAATTCTGCTTCATTTTTTGTTATAATTATTTCTTAAAATTTTTATTCAGTTCTGCCATAAAAGCAGGCTGGATTTCAATTTTTGTTTTTGCACGTTGGTCGGCAATTGTTTTTTGGAGCAATTTCTCTGTTACTGCGTCTGTCATTTCCGGTTCAGCTTCTGCTTGTGTCATCTGCTGCTCCGGTAAAAGTGCGTCTATTGCAACTACCACATCACGCTCTCCAATTTTAGTAGTGAAAGTTCCTTTTTTGAAAGGCACATTATACTTTTTGAAAATCTCAGCAGATTCCTGAATTTTCCCTTGCTCGAAATGAACTAAAACCTGATTTTTATCATTAACCTGATTTTTATATTTCTCTTTCAACGCATCCCATTTCTTCGGATCCTTGGTTTCTTTCTCGATTTCCTTTAGCAATTTCGGATCAGAAATAACGGCAGCTCGGGATTCTGCTCTCTTTTCCCAGACGAATTTTGACTTGTTTTCGTTATAATAATCTGTATAAAGTTTTGGATTGTTTTTAACTTCATCCTTCAGGTATTCTGAGAAGATATATTCCGAGAACAGGTTTTTTCTAAGCTCATCTACTTCTGGTTTTACATCAGGAAGATTTTCAAAATTCTTTGCATAGACACCTATCATATATTGCTCTGCCTGATAATTAACCAGCTCCGACCATTGATTGGTTGGCAATTGTTCCAGATTTTTATATTGAGAATCTATGGCTTTTTTCAAATCCTCGTAAGTCACTTTATTTTTTCCGTAAGAGAAAAGAACAGCTTTTGGATTTTTTGGATTAAGATAGCTTTGGTAAGATTTTTTAATCTCAGCAAATTCCGGAGTTTCAACAAATTTATCCTGAGTTTTCAGCCATTCTACAAGTTTTGAAGTCACTTCCTCCCCATAGCTGGTTGCCAGCATTTCTTTCTGGAAGAATTTTCTGTTAGCATCCGTAAGCGCATAAGGCTCAATGTTATAAATATTAAAGATGAAATATTTATCTCCAAAAAGAATTGGTGTTTTTGTATAGAAATCTTTTGGCTGCCCTTTCAATGCGTTGTAAACTTCGTCCGGTAAAATTGGCGAACCCATTACTGCACCGCCAGAATTTTTCTCTTCCTCTGTCGCTCCAAATTCTTTCACTACGGTTTGGAATTTCTTCCCGGATTCTAATTCTTTGTAAATTTTGGCTTTAGTCGTTTCATAATTCGCATCATTGGGAATTGTCAAAACGCCAAAAATCATATAACCTAAACTAGGTCTTGTAGCCACAACCTTAGCAAAAGCAACCACATTTGGTTTATCAATGAATGAGGTATAAGAATTTGCCGGCGCATTTTTTAACTGCTGATACAAATCATAATCCAACATTCCCGGTTTTACGTAGAAAGGCTTAGCAGCCTCCGGCGCTGCATTCTTTGCAAGAAAATCTTCCATCTTCAGCTTTCCGGATTTCACTTCGTTGTAAAGAGCTTTATAGTCAGTTTTATCGTCCGCTTTTTTCTGTTTAATGAAAAGAAGAACTTGCGTTTCAGTTTTGCTGGAATTGACATAATCCTGAAGAATCGGATCAACAAGACCTTTTGGATAGAATTTCTGTTCTCTCAATTCTGACATTTTCTGATTCATAGAATTCACGAAAAAGTTAAGCGTATCCGCTTTTTTCTCCTTTGCCAATTGCTGCAACAGCAGGAATTCTACCGTGGAATTTACAGATTTATCCGGACCATTGGTTTCCAGTCCGTATTTATTTTCTTTAATGTAATCTTTTACAGAAATGCTGTCTCTACCCACAATCAGATATTGCGAAAAAGCCATTTGCGAAGTAAACGCTAAAACAACCGGAAAAAAAATCTTCTTCATTTGATATATTTTGTAACACCCTTTTGAGTGATAAATTTGTGTAAGGTTAAATTTAAATAACAGCTTCAAAAGTCGTTAACTCTTTAAATTGGTTGATTCTCTCGCTCAATTCTTCTTTAGTTACATTCTCGATTCTTTCTGTCCCGAATTTCTCCACCGTGAAAGATGCCATTGCACTTCCAACAATGATCGCAGTTTTCATACTTTCAAAACTGAAATCACCTTTCTTTGTAAGGTAAGATGCAAATCCGCCTGCGAAAGTGTCTCCAGCGCCGGTTGGATCAAAAACTTCTTCCAAAGGCAAAGCAGGAATAGCAAAGATTTTTCCGTCGTGGAAAAGCAATGCGCCGTGTTCACCTTTTTTGATGATTACATATTTTGGTCCTAATGTATGGATTTTCTTAGCTGCTTTTACTAAAGAATATTCTCCGGAAAGCTGTCTTGCTTCTTCGTCATTAATTGTGATAACATCTGTTTTTGCAATGACTTTCATCAAGTTGTCCCAAGCAATGTCCATCCAGAAATTCATGGTATCAAGGATGACCAATTTTGGCTGAGTTTTCATTCTTTCCAAAACTGAAAGCTGAACTACAGGATCAAGATTTCCTAACAAAAGAACTTCTGCTTCCGAAGAATGTTCAGGAACTTTCGGGTCAAAATCTGCCAGAACATTCAGTTCTGTAACCAAAGTATCTCTGGAGTTCAAATCGTTGTGGTATTTTCCGCTCCAGAAGAAAGTTTTACCTTCTTTTACCATTTCTACTCCATCAACATTGATGTTTTTTGAAGTCATCATATCAAGATATTCCTGTGGAAAATCGCCTCCGATAACTGAAACCAAACTTACGTCTGTATCCAAAGCTGCTGCTGCAAGTCCAATATAAGTGGCTGCACCACCAAGAATTTTATCTGTTTTTCCAAAAGGTGTTTCGATGGCATCAAATGCTACAGTTCCTACTGCTAGTAATTTCATAATTTAAGTTTTTGCTAATGGCAATTGGCTTTTCGCTGATTACCTATTATATATTGTTATTTTTTATTCTTATTGTCTTTTACATTGATTCTTATTTCTGTTTCCATTCAAAAGAATCTATCAGATGCAAAAGATCTTTTTTGATATAATCTACAGCCGGCGCCAAAGAATCCGGACGCGGACGTGAATTGAAATATAAATTCCCCGTTACAAAATGTCTTGTGCTGTCTGTCACATAAAACTGAATGTTGGAAGCGGTTTGTCCTTTCAGTTCGTAGAAGTTTCCGTAAACGTGTTTCTCAGGATATGCGAAAGATTTTGTATCAATAGAACTTGCTTTGATGGTATGTTCGTAAACCATTTTCTCCGCTTCTTTTACATGAAGCTGAAAATCATTTTTGATAGGGAAATAAGTAATGAAAACGTTGGCCTTCATTCCTGGATAAGAGAGATTGTACCAGCAAGCTTGTTTTGCATCTTTGACTTTTGCAAAATCTGAATAATCAAAAGAGTAATCACAAGGTGCAGAAAAATTCAGGTATTTCGGGGCCGGATACTCTAAACGCAGATCGCCTTTCGGTTTTGGAACCGGTTCTTTGGCGCAGGAGAAAAGTGATAAGCCGATGAAAACTCTGATCAGATTTTTAAACATTCGGCAAAAATAACAATTAGAATCGATACAGAGAATTTTGAATACTTAATTTTTGTTAAGAATAATTGATTTACAGAGAAATGTGGGGTTTTATTTAATTAATAATTGGAACTCTCGCAGATTTGGCAAATTTTGCGGATTGTTCTAAAAGCATTTTTGTCATTCCGTAGGAATCTAGACTGCTGAGATTGACTTTGTCGAACCACTTCGTTAGGTTTCCTACGGAATGACAAAATAGTGATCTTGTATTGTCTTTTGTTTTTATACCGAATCTGCAGCCCGACTTGAGTGGAGCTCTTTTTTTGTGATTGCGATTGTAGAATATTTCTATTGATTACTTCAGTTCGTTCGCAATGAAAAAAAAAGCGGGAACGGAAGGCGGAAATAGCTGCCATAAAAAATATAAATAGCTATTCGACAAAGTCAAAAGCTGCCCAAATTCTATTAATTTGTTTTAAAAAGCGTTAAAATTGAAGATTAATCCGATGAAAATAAAATATTTGTAACCTTTTCGGGTTTCTGATCGTATAATATATTGCAACCTAAAGAATGAGGTTTTTATATGAGACAATTAAAAATTACAAAACAGGTTACCAACAGGGAAACCGCATCACTAGACAAGTATCTGCAAGAAATCGGAAAAGTGGAATTGATCACGGCCGATGAAGAGGTAGATTTAGCACAGAGAATCCGCGCCGGCGACAGAGCTGCACTGGAGAAATTGATCAAAGCTAACTTACGTTTCGTGGTTTCCGTTTCCAAGCAGTATCAGAATCAGGGACTTTCGCTTCCCGATCTGATCAACGAGGGAAATCTTGGTCTAATGAAAGCTGCGAAAAGATATGATGAGACGAGAGGTTTCAAATTCATCTCCTACGCTGTTTGGTGGATTCGTCAGTCGATTTTGCAGGCTTTGGCCGAGCAGTCGAGAATTGTAAGATTACCATTGAATAAGATTGGTTCTATCAACAAGATCAACAAAGCTTATGCTCACCTGGAGCAAGAGAACGAAAGACCACCTTCTCCGGAAGAGTTGGCAGAAGTTCTGGATATGAGCGAGGAAGACATCAAGGAATCTATGAAAAACAGTGGTCGCCACCTATCGATGGATGCGCCGCTTGTGGAAGGTGAAGATTCTAACCTTTATGACGTTTTGCGTTCGGGAGAATCGCCTAGTCCAGATAAGGATCTAATGTTGGAATCTCTACAAATCGAGATTGAAAGAGCGCTTCAAACTTTGACGCCGAGAGAAGCTGATCTGGTAAGATTGTATTTCGGATTGAACGGAAAACATCCAATGACGCTGGAAGAAATCGGTGAAACTTTTGACCTTACGAGAGAAAGAGTTCGTCAAATCAAAGAAAAAGCGATCAAAAGATTGAAACATAATACAAGAAGTAAGATATTGAAATCTTACCTCGGAAAATAAAAATTCCTTTTTGGAATGAAATTGAAGCAAGACTTTTTGGTCTTGCTTTTTTTGTTTTAATAATTAACTTTGTTAAGAGGCAAAAATTAAAAACTACATCTATGAAAAAAACATTTCTAATCCTTTCTCTCATTCTAATGATTTCTTCTTGTAAGGAAGATAATTCTAAAGAGAATGAAATTGTTGAAAAAGCTGCAGAAAATACAGAATCCAGTTTTCCAATCAAAAGAATGAGTAAAAGTCAAGACATTTTAAGTGGAATCTATTCAGAATTACTAAAGAATGATAAAGAGCTTCAAAAATTTGATGAAAAAATTAATTCAATACAACAAGACAGTAAAATAATAAAGAACATTTATGATGATGTTGTCAACAATTCCGATGATTACTATTTACTAGCTGAGAACAGTGCAAAATCTATTCAAGATTCCATTTTGAAAAAAGAAATTCTTGGACTTGTAAAAAATAGTTCCGACAAGTTTAATGTAAAGAAAAACAAACTCGAGGAACTGAAAAAACAAGTCAGACTTAACAACAATAGAATATTTAGCTTTTATCAAGCTTTGAAAATCAGAAGAACACTTCCAGAAATCGAAAAATATCAAAAAGCTAATCCATTAAAATCTGATAGTTTATCACTATTTATCAACAAGCAAAATAAATTGTTGTCAGAATTAAAAAACATTAAATAATGAAAATCTCAATCATCGGTGGCGGAAGTGGCGGTTTGACTTTGGGAAATGTTATGAATTATGAAATTGGAATTATAATTTTTTTGTCTTCGAGAGCCTCGACAATTGATTAATCTTCTTTTTTCAGACTTTCAATCAGGTTTTCTAATTCCTTGATTTTATCTTTCAGATTTTTGATATCATTTTTATTATTGGAAACTTTGCTTTTCAGCATTACCGTTCTGGCGCGTTCACTGTGGTCATCGTCATCATCATCCTCGTTGATTTCCTCCACATCTTCCTGGATCTCATCTATATCCTCCTGGATCTCCTCTACATCTTCCTGGATTTCCTCGATATCTTCCTGGATCTCATCAATATCCTCCTGAATTTCATTGACATCTTCCTTCAAGTCTTCGATATGTTCTGTACTTTTATTGACTGACATTTGGATGAAAATCGCAAGATAAATAGCTTCCAGAGAAACAACCGTTGTGAGAACCAACAACATATGCTCAAACTCTACAATTTTAAAAATTGGTAATGCAAAACAGACAATAAAGAAAACTGTGTGAAAAATAAGCGAAGGAATAGATCCAACCCACCAGATAATTCCGTTGGCGATTTTCTCTAAAAACGTGACTTTTTCCTGATTTTCTTCTGTAAGCTTCATTGATAAATTTTGATAAAAGTAGGGATTTAAAAAGCTATTTGCAAAATGAATACTAATTAATCACATCTGCCAAAGCTTGATCCAAATTGTTATAGATAGATTTGAAACCAGAATTTTCAATTTTTCTGGACGAGACGCGGCTTCCTTCCAAAGCCAAAACTGACATTTCACCCAAAATAGTTTTAATAATAAATTTAGGAATATTTGGTAGCCAAATTTTCTTACCAAGATGAGAGGCGATTTTTTCGGTAAGTTCTTTATTATTAATGAAATCCGGCGCAACAGCGTTGTAAGCGCCATTCATAGAAATATCCTCTACAGCTTTGAAATAGATATTTATCAAATCATCGATATGAATCCAAGGGAAATATTGTTCTCCGCTTCCTAAAGCTGCTCCTACATTTAATTCAATTGGTTTTTTAAGAACTTCCAAAGCACCACCTTTTTCGGAAAGAACCGTCGAAGTTCTGATGCGTACCACTCTGCTACCAAGCTTTTCGAATTGCAAAGCTTTCAGTTCCCAATCTGCGCAAACATTTCCAAGAAAATCGTCAGCAGGCGGATCGTTTTCAGAGAAAATTTGCTGAGATGTTGTTTGTCCGTAGATTCCTACCGCAGATGAAGAAATTACAGCTTCCGGGTGAATTCCCTTTTTCTTCATTTCTTCATAAATGAACTGTGCAGAATTGATGCGGCTGTCGTAGATTTCTTTTTTATAAGATTCTGTCCATCGTTTGCTGATCGTTGCTCCTGCAAGATGAATGAAGATATAAGTATTATCCAATGCGCCCTCCTCAATAAAACCTTTTTCATAATTCCAAATGTAAGATTTGAAATCAGATTTTTCAGGTTTGGAACGCACAAGAATTTCTACCTTATAGCCTCTTTCATATAATTTTTTAGCAAGTTTTTTTCCGACAAGTCCTGTTGCGCCACTGATGAGAATCTTTTTCATTTGGGAATTTCCTTTCTGAGATCAAAAACGAGTCCAAGTGAAAATAATTGTCTACAAAGTTTCAGAAAATTGATAATTGTCAATTGAATATTACAACAACTTTATTCTGTCATCAGAAATCTCAATAATTTTATCTTTGTAAAGGCTTCCGATGGCTTTTTTAAAGTTTTTCTTGCTCATCTGCAAATCATCTTTGATCTCGTCCGGAGAAGATTTGTCGGAAAGGTAAAGCAAACCGTAATTATCATTGAGTTTATCAATAATTTTTTGTTTGTATTCGTCTACGTTTTCAAAAC
>Ga0247808_10001277_pt1 | contig 12196 bp, 6 predicted proteins | sample UWRJL089202R1_FD_179914 | JGI IMG/M metagenome (GOLD analysis project Ga0247808, IMG submission 179914) | Plant litter microbial communities from Arlington Agricultural Research Station in Wisconsin, United States - UWRJ-L089-202R-1 | ecosystem: Environmental > Terrestrial > Plant litter >... | reverse complement strand
GCTGGAGTAGACGGAGTAGAACTCGGCGGGCTATTTAACATCAACAAGCTCGACGCAAAATACCTGCAGATAGCGGGCGTGTTTAATCTGACCGGCGGAAAGGTTACCGGTGTACAGGCAGCGGGCCTACATAATGACGCGCTGGACACCCTGCGTGGCGTACAAATTGCCGGCTTCATCAATACCGCAGGAACCGATGCACGAGGACTGCAGCTCGCAGCGCTGAATAATAACGCCAAAAGCCTGCATGGTGTACAGATCGGAATTGTCAACGTTGCAGATACCTCCGCTGGCATCAGCATTGGACTGATCAATATCATCCGGAATGGTTTCTACAAGATCACGCTCTCAGCAAATAACCTGAGCAACACCAATGTTTCTTTAAAAACGGGAACGCATGTCTTTTACAGCACGCTGTTACTCAGCACCAATATTTCTTCAGGGAACAAAATGTATGCCTTTGGCATGGGCATTGGACATGATTTCATGCTGGGCAAACGCGCTTATATTTCTGCGGAGGGTAGCTATCAGTTCGCCTATACCGGGGGTTGGGATGACCGCTGGGCACAGGCAAAACTATTGCTCAACATCCCGATCTCTTCAAAATTAAGTCTCGAAGCCGGACCGACTTACAACAAATATAGCTATACCGGCAGCAATCCTGGTTATCAGGAGCGATTCAACATTCAGCCGGGTACCCAAGGATTAAGAAACCCCGTACAACGATGGATAGGCTGGGAAGCTGGTATTGCCTATAATTCGGTTTTCAAGCCTGCAACCAAGAAATTTACGGAGAGCGAAGCCTGGTATCTCGGATTGGGTATACTTGGGGGCATTGGCTGGGACAATCCTATAGGATTTTTCAGGGGTGCAGAAGTATTTACACAGCGTCAGCTGAGCAGTGGCATTTCCGGAACACTTTCTGCAGGATATAGTAACTGGTCGGCCAGGAGTGAACAACTGGAACAACATTTCCACATCCTGCCCCTTAAAGCTGGTATCAGAACCTATACCGGGAAAGGCCTTTTCTTTGCAGGAGAAATCGGTATGGGCATCGCAGTGGCTAATCCTCCACGATACAGACAGATAATTGATGCACAAAACATTAGCCAGATAGAAGAACGCTCAGGCAACTCGTTTTTATATGCTGTCTCTATGGGCTACGACTTCAATAATGGTCTGGAAACAGGGCTGAAGTTCGAGGACTACACTTCATACAGCAACATCAAACAGTTTGCACTACGCCTTGCCTATAGGATCAAATTATAAAATACCCTAAATTTGATACATACTTCGCATGAAAAACCTCCTCAATTTTAGCTTATCCTTACTTATCCTGCTTTCAGTTACAGCATGCAATACCAGATCTCCTTATGAAACCTGGAAAGAAGCTGCAAAAACAAATATCCGCCTTTTGCCAAAATATGGCCTTGCAAAGAAAAGCCCGGGGCAACTACAGGCTGATCAGGAATTTATCAAAACCGTAGTAAAGCAGTTCGGTAGCGCAGCGAAAGCCTCCGAAGCTCATGTGAAATTCGGCTTTCAATACCTTAACGAAGGCAACCTGCAAACCAGCATGTATCGGTTTAACCAGGCCTGGCTGTTGAATCCTGAAAACCCGGATGTTTACTGGGGCTTTGGCGCCGTATACTTTAAGTTCCAGGACTATTACAAAGCTGTACTGCAGTATGATGAGGGCCTGCAGATCAATCCGAAACACGAGGGGATACTGAAAGACCGGACTGAAGCACTGCGTCTTACAAAGAAAGCATTTTAGATCTCTTCCTTAGATAGCACCCTGGCTGCAACTTTTCCTACAGAAAGTCCCTGCACGATAATCGAAAACACAACCACGAAATAGGTTACTGCAATCAATACCGGTTTGTACGGGCCTTCATCCATTGATAAGGCTAGCGCAATAGAGACACCTCCACGCAATCCACCCCAAACCAAAATCTTAACCGTACCACTGCTGAATTTGTTTTTAAAAGGAATAAGTAATACAGGAATATAAATGGAAATGAACCTGGCAAAAAGGACAATTACGATACAGGCAAAGCCCATCACCCAGTAACTCGTCACATTATTAATGATCAGCAGCTCAAATCCTATAAACAGGAACAGCACTGCATTCAGGATTTCATCAATCAGCTCCCAGAATTTATTCAGGTAGTCTTTCGTTGTAGAAGACATCGCCGTTCTTTTTCCATAATTACCAATTACTATCCCGGCGGCAACCATCGTTAAAGGACCTGAGATGTGCATACTGTGTGCAATCAGATAACCACCCATCACCACAGAAAGTGTAATTAATACAGAAACTTTGTAGTCATCAATCTTGCGCATTGCATTGGAAGCACCAAGTCCCAGCAGGGTACCCAATAGGAAACCGCCTAAAGCTTCCTTGATCAGGAGCCAGGAAATATGGAAAAAGGAAATCTCCATATCACTACCCTGAGTGAGTTGTAAAATAACCGCAAATACTACTACTGCTACACCATCATTGAAAAGAGATTCACCCGCAACTTTCGTTTCCAGGGATTTACGAACATTGGCTTCCTTAAGTACCCCAAGTACGGCAATAGGATCTGTAGGCGAAATGAGCGCTCCAAACAGCAGGCAGAAGATGAAAGGAATCTGCACATGCAGGATAGGCGCGATATAAAATAACATCCCCGCCACGGCAAAGGTTGAGATAATCACACTAACGGTAGAAAACACCATAATAGGCCACTTCTGTTCCTGAAGATCTTTAAGGTTGATGTGTATCGCACCCGCGAACAACAGGAAATTCAGCATCGCACCCATCAGCACTTCTGTAAAATCCACATCGTTCAGCAAAGCGGAAAAATGTGTGAAGGTCTTTGGGTATAAACTGCCGGTAACAACCAGCAGCACTGAACTGACCATCGCAATAATCATGATTCCTATCGTCGACGGTAGCTTCAGGTAACGCAAGTTCAGGTAGGCAAAAAAAGAGGCAATAACAATAAGTACAGAAAAGGAATAGTATAACTCCATGAATAGATTTGGGCTGTTAACAAATGAAAAAATATTGCAGCTGCAACGGGTGGATTGTTGTAAACCTAACAAAAAAAAGGCCATTCCTGTTACCAGTTCCTCATTTTAACCTACTTTTAATGTAACTTCCCTCACCAGAACACATCTAAAAACAAAGTCAAATAAAGATGCTTAGCCTTGATCGTATCCGTAAATCCTATGGCAGTCATACCGTCATTTCCATTGAAGAATTCCGGTTAGCTGATGGCATTTATTGGATTAAGGGTGGAAACGGAACTGGAAAAACTACCCTGTTCCGGATCATTGCCGGACAAACACCCTTCGCGGGAGAAGTCGACTATAAAGACATCAATTTAAAAAAACAACCACTCGACTACAGGGCATTAATCAGCTATGCGGAGGCCGAGCCTCAATATCCAGGTTATATCACCGGAAATGATCTGGTCCGTTATTATGAGCAGGTGCGCGGCGTTCCTACCAACACGTCATTGCATTTAATTGAGCGCTTCGGCATGACGGACTTTATGGGGCAGACTATAGGTGGCTATTCAAGCGGTATGCTTAAGAAACTCTCCCTAATATGTGCATTTATCGGCGAGATCCAACTGTTCCTACTCGACGAGCCATTGATTACTATTGATAAAGAAGCAGCATTGGTGTTGTATAGCCTGATCAGGGAACACCAAGAAAAGGGCAGCACCTTTCTAATCTCTTCTCATCAGGATATTGATCACGCAGAACTTACCGTAGATGCTGCCTATACTATTAAAAACAAAGACTTGCAACGATGCTGAGCCTGTTCCTGAAAACACTGTCGCGTGAATTCTACAGACAGCATCTTGGCCTGCTCGCTTTTGCTTTCTACCTCCTCTTTGGTACTGTGGAAGGTAGCCAATTACTCAACTATCATCTGGCACTACTACACAGCATCGCTGCTTCCACGCTCATGCTTGCTGCCTGCTGTGTGCTCTGGTTGCTCTATGCCCTCAAATGCCAGCTATTCGTAAATAAGCAACTGCAGCTTGAGCAATACAGCTTCATCCAGGTATCTGCGGCGACCGTACAAAGAAAGCAATATATCAGCTGGGCAGGGTTATATAGCGTATTGCTGATGCCTGTACTAATTTATGTCAGCCTGGTTATTGGAGCAGCGTTATGGTATCACAACTACCTGAACGCGGTCATAGCTTTCCTCTTTGCAATAGCGATTGTTGCTGCACCAACCCGGTTTACCTACCGAAAACTAACGCGAAACCTTAGGGTGTTCCAACCCTGGTTATCCATACGACTGCCTGCCTGGACAAACCCCCAGTGGACCTGGCCACTGATCTATATCTGGAAACAGCAAACACTGATGCTTGTGCTCAGCAAGCTGCTCTCTTTCATACTCTTTAAAGCGGTGTTGTGGATGTTTGCAGACGTTGGCCCGGATGTCCGCGTAGCGCAGTTTGGCCTGCTCGCTGCTCTTATCAGCCACAGCACATTGGTCATCATGCTCGTCCGTCAGGATGCCGGCGATCTCGCTTTTATCAGAAGCCTGCCGCAAAGCAGATTCAAAACAACTACAAATCACATTGCCGTGCTCTTTGTACTTTTTCTACCAGAAATGTTCATATATGCGTATACAGTCAGTTTCGATCTCAGTGCCGTCTTTGCCGGACTTAGCTTAGCGATATCCACGCTGTTTTGTATGCAGGTAATACAATATAAAAGCGATGCAAATTCCAACTTTTCTGTAGTATGCGCGTTCACGATTTTCGTTACCCTGGCCATATCTATTCTCGCAGGTCAATTATTCCCTGTTAACGGTCTCCAGGCCATAATATCAATTGCGGTCTACAACCTGCTATTTTACGACACAGACCTGAATACAATTAGAGACAAATAGTCAAGCACTACTATTGGTTAATTATAGTTCCTTTAATGATCTATTCATCATGCTACATCTATTACTTGTGTTGATGTCACTTGAAATCAGCCCGTTTAGGACTGAAAATAAGGTTAATTTCTTTCAATTTCAAAAATTATTACCTGATAAAATAAATAAACTTTGAGATAGAATACATTGATTCCGTTTTCCTACGAAATTCCAGAATATTATAAAAACATTCCTAATTCAGCTACATAAACTACTCAACCTGATAAAAATGAATGTAAATAACAGCGCAAACCATTCAAATTTCTAAAAAAATGACAACATCCATGAAATAAATGGAATGGTATTTCATGAAGACAACAATATAATTGCTCAAACTATCTACCCGGCCATTGTTAACAAAAAGTTAACTTAGAGGTCTCTTAAACGCCGATTTTAGCACGAATAAAGCGAATGAAATATCCACCTGACCTTAATAAAGGAAGTAATAGTTAAAGAATGAACAAAAAAAATAGTTCGAATTAGTAACATTCTGACGAAAGAGTAATATCTTAGGCATATCATAATTCGATAACCTAAATTACTTTACATGAAAAAACTTTTACAAATTTTGTCTGTAATGCTATTATTTGCAGGTACTGCATTTGCTCAGCAAAGGACAATTACTGGAACAGTGACAAACAAGGAAGACGGAACACCCATTCCTGGCGTTAGTGTTAAACTAGTAGGTACACGTATATCTACACAAGCGGGCGCAGATGGTAAATTTACTATTACAGGCGCAGCAGGACAATCACTTCAGATCACATCTGTAGGTTACACTGCTCAAACAATTGCAATCGGCGCATCTAATGTAGTTAGAGTCCAATTGCAAACTGAATCCAATGCATTAACAGAAGTAATCGTTGTAGCTTATGGCACAACAACAAAAGGCGCTTTTACAGGTGCTGCTTCTAAGGTTGGCGCAGACGACATCAAAGATCGTGGCGTGAGTAACTTAAACTCTGCCCTATCTGGTGCAGCTCCTGGTGTTCAGGTAAACGCAGGTAGCGGACAGCCGGGTTCAGGCCCTTCTGTACGTATCCGTGGTTTTGGTTCCATTTCTGCATCAAACGACCCTTTGTATATCGTTGATGGTATCCAGTATTCTGGAAACATTTCCAACATCAATGTTGACGATATTGAAAGCATCTCTATTCTGAAAGATGCGGCATCTTCTTCACTGTACGGTTCAAGTGCAGCAAATGGTGTTGTATTGGTGACTACCAAAAAAGGAAGACAAGGAAAAGAGCAACTTACAATACGTGCTATCCAGGGTGTAACCTCAAGAGGTATTCCTGAATATGACCGTGTAGGTGCATATGATTACTATCCTGCAGTTTTTCAGGCTTACAGAAACAGTTTATTATATCCAACAACGGGTACAGCACCAACTCTTGCGGCGGCAAATGCTACTGCACGGGCCGGAATCAAAGGCTTGTTATTCAACAATCCATTCAATGTAGCTGATGCTGATATTCTGAATGCTGACGGAACGATGAACCCAAACGCACAATTAAAATATGATGACTTTAACTGGATCGAAGATCTGGAGCGGGTTGGTAAACGTGGAGATTACTCAATGGCTGTAAGCGGCGCGAATGAAAAATCTGATTACTACATGTCATTAGGCTACGTAAACGAGCAAAGTTATCTGGTAAGATCTGACTTTAACAGATTTAGTGGTCGCGCAAGCATTAACACAAGACCAACAAGCTGGTTCAAAACAGGTTTAAATCTAACTGGTAACGTAACAACCTCTAACCAGGCTGATACAGGAAGTGGTTCTATCGTGAATCCTTTCAACTTTACACGTACAGTTGGACCAATCTATCCTGTTTATGTACATGATCCTGTAACAGGAGCTTTCATGCTGGATAGTAAAGGACAGAAAATCTATGACTTAGGTAACCTTGCCGGAGTTTATGGCATTGCCAACCGCCCTGCTGGTGCATTACCAGGCAGACACACCGTACAAGAAACGCTGTTAAATCAGAATGCTTTCAGACGTAATGTACTTGGTGCAAGAACCTATGGAGAAATTACTTTCCTTAAAGACTTCAAATTCACAACCAATATCGGTTTTGATGGCCAAACTACTTTCACAGACGATTTCCAAAATAAAATTGTTGGTGATGGTGCACCATCAGGTCGCGCACGTAACACTGCTGCACAAACCTTCTCTTATACTGTAGAGCAATTATTGAATTACAACAAAAAAGTTGGAGAACATAACTTTGGTGGTTTACTTGGACACAACAATTACTCTTACCGTTTTAAAAACCTGACGGCTGCGCGTAACACGCAGATCCTTGACGGTATTACAGAACTGGTAAACTTTGCAACAACAACTGATGCAGATTCTCAAACAGATACCTATAGAAAAGAAGCATATTTTGCTCGTCTGAACTATGATTACCAATCAAAGTATTTCTTATCAGGTGCATTCCGTAGAGATGCAAGTTCGAAATGGTCTCCTAACGACGGTCGCCAATGGGGTGATTTCTGGTCAATCAGTGGTGCATGGTTAATCAGCGAAGAAAGCTGGATGAAAAGTGCAGGCTGGATTAATTACTTAAAATTGAGATCATCTCATGGTTCATTGGGTAATGATGGTATCGACGGATATTACTTATACCAAGGCTTATACGCACTTGGTGTTAATAACGGTTCAGAAGCTGGTATCAGATTATCAACACTAGCCAATCCAGATATCACCTGGGAAACACAAACCCAAACTGACTTAGCTTTGGAATTTGCTATGTTCAAAAACAGACTTCATGGTAGTGTAGAGGTATACAATAAAAATACTACTGACCTTTTATTCTCAGTGCCTTTGCCAATTTCTGTAGGTATCACCTCAATCAACAAAAATCTGGGTACGATGTATAACCGTGGTTTAGAGATTAACCTGGGTGGTGATGTAATCAGAGCTGGTGAATTCAAATGGAATATGGACATTAATGCTGCATTCCTGAAAAACAAAATCACCAAAATGCCTAATGAAACGCCAACTGTAATCAGCGGAACAAAACAACTAGCTGTAGGTCATGGTATCTATGACTACTGGTTGCGTCAATGGGAAGGTGTGAATCCAGCTGACGGGATGAGCTTGTATCAGATCAATCCATTAAGTCCTGGAGTTGCTGCAGACCAAAGAACAGTTAATGGCCAAACCTATACAATCAACCCAAACAATGCGCGTTTTGACTATTCAGGTACCGCAATTCCTAAAGTTGCTGGTGCTGTAACGAATACTTTCAGCTACGGAAAGATCACCCTATCTGTTCAGACAAATTATGGTATCGGCGGTAAAATCTATGATTCAAACTATCTTGGCTTAATGTCATATGCTTCATACGGAGGTTCGCTACATGCTGACGCTTTGAAAAGCTGGCAAGCTCCTGGAGATACATCTCCAATCCCAAGACTGGATGTAAACAGATCAACATTTAACAATGCTGCATCGACGCGTTGGTTAACAGATGCTTCTTATTTAAGCTTAAGAGCAGCAACAGTATCGTATGACTTGCCAAAACGTGTAATCAGCAAAGTTGGACTGAGCAACCTTCGTGTGTTTGGAACAGGTGAAAATATTCTTATGATATCAAAACGTTCAGGAATGGATCCGACATCAACATTCACTGGTACAGTATCTGACGCTTATTCGCCTACCCGCACAATTAGTTTAGGTATAAACGCATCTTTTTAATGATCATCAACATGAAAAATACACATAAATTATTATTACCATTAGCAGTTCTAATACTGGCTATGGGTTCTTGTAAAAAAGAATATTTAGAAACCCAGCCTACAGACAGGGTATCAAGCAATACAGTATTTACCACAACTGCAAATGCATTGGCAGCCTTAAACGGTATCCACCGTTTATTATACAGCCAGTATTCTTCTCAGGAACAAGGCGGACAGGGTTCGGTAAACCTGAGCGTTGACTATATGGGTGAAGATTTGTACAATTCTATCAATACAACTGCCTACAGTGCGCACAGATGGGTAACCCATAGAAGTGCAACTACTGCAGCTAATTCATTTGTTTACACCATGTATTACAGGATCATTGTTAATGCCAACTATATCATTGAAGGCATTGATGCTGCAGAAGGTCCTGAGGCTGATAAACGATTGATCAAGGCCGAGGCATTGACTTACAGAGCATGGGCACATTACCAACTGGTGCAGTTTTTCGGCAAACGTTATGACGCTGCCGGTAACAACACACAGTTAGGCATACCAATCCAAATTTCTACAGCAATTGCTGCTACTCCGGGAAACCCGAGAGCGTCTGTCGAAGCTGTCTATACACAGATTAATGCTGACCTTGATCTGGCGATAACTACTTTCGCCGGCGCAACGGCCAGACCATTCAAATCTCACTTCAATCTTGCTGTTGCTAAAGGTATCAAGGCACGTGTTGCTTTAACACAAGGCAGATGGGCCGTTGCTGCACAAAATGCATCAGAAGCTAAAGTGGGCCAGACTTTAATGTCGACAACGGATTACCTTGGTGGATTTAATAGCATCAACAACGCTGAATGGATGTGGGGAAGTATGCAACAGGAAGATCAGACTACCTATTTCTATTCGTTCTTCGCTTATATGGGTTCATTCAACTCTACTGCAAACAGAACAAATCCAAAAAGAATCAGTTCTTCGCTATATGCAGCAATTCCTGCTACAGATATACGTAAATCACTTTGGGATCCAACTGGAACCAACACTGCATTCCCAATTCCTGCAGGTGGTATCAGAAGTACTTTTATGCAAAGAAAATTCACTAATGCTGGAGCAACCAGTATCGGTGATTTACCTAACATGCGTACAGCTGAAATGTACCTGATTGAATCTGAAGCCAGAGCACGTCTTGGAATCGCTGGAGCTGCTGCAGAGACTACAGCCGCACAAACGCTGATCTCCACTTTAGGAAGAGCACGTAACACAGCTTATGGTACAACGACACTAACTGGTACTGCCTTACTTAACGAGATCTTATTCCAACGCAGAATTGAACTTTGGGGTGAAGGATTTAGATTCTTTGACTTGAAACGTATGGACCTTCCAATGGACAGAAATGGCACACAGGCTACTTTGGCTATATCAGGTATATTGCGAATTGAAGCCGGTACTCCTGACTGGCAGTGGATGATTCCTCAGGCTGAAATCGATGCCAACCCGGCAATCGGTCCAGGTGGTCAGAATCCATAAACCAACAAATATTTCAAAAAGGCCTCCATTTGGAGGCCTTTTGCTTTTAAAGGGGGATTCCTTCTAGAAGAATAGCCTATGAGTCCATAGTGAATCCATACTGCCTCCAACATGAATCTATTAATTCAATGCAAAACCATAGACTCATGTTAGAATTATTTTAGTTTAACTATGGTTTATCTATTAAGAGTTCCTTTAAACTATCTCTCTTTGCCTAAGTTAACAATAAGCTTATCTTTGCATTCATCACGATGAGAGGAAGACCACCCGTACAAAACGTAACGCCATTAACACTCAAAGAGCGCTTAGCCGCCCTGCGCAATCTGCCTGCTTTTTTCAAATTGGTTTGGGAAACTAATCCCTCGATGACCCTGGTCAACATTATTTTGCGGATCATCCGTTCTTCTCTCCCACTATTGATTTTATATGTAGGCAAGTTGATCATTGATCATGTGGTTCATTTCACCCATGTCGCGCAGCCTCTCGGTAATCTCCTGGATGAACATGAACTCTGGAAACTTGTTGCCATTGAATTTGGCCTGGCCATTCTGGCCGATGGGCTGAGCAGGGCAATCCTTTTACGTGATAGTTTGCTTGGCGACCTGTTTGCCAACTATACCTCTGTGAAAATCATGAAGCATGCGGCAACGCTGGATCTTGATCAGTTTGAAGACGCTGTTTTCTATGATAAGCTGGAGCGCGCCCGGCAACAAACTGTAGGCCGTACGGTATTACTCTCACAGATCATGGCACAGGTGCAGGATGTGATTACCATGGGCTTTCTGGCCATTGGGCTCATGGCTTTTAATCCCTGGTTGATTTTATTACTGCTGGTTGCCATCCTTCCCGCATTTATGGGCGAATCTTATTTCAACGATCAGACCTATGCCCTATCTCGCAGCCAGACACCGCAGCGCAGGGAACTGGATTATTTAAGATATCTGGGTGCCAGTGATGATACAGCCAAGGAGCTGAAGATGTTTGGGTTGTCCAAATTTATCACTGACCGTTTTCAGGTGTTATCGGATACGTTCTACAAAGATAACCGCAAGATCTCTATACAACGCTCTCTATGGGGTACGTTATTTGCCGTAATGGGCAGTGCTGGGTATTACGGCGCCTATGTTTTTATCATCGCTCAAACCATCAGCGGTAAAATATCTATCGGACAATTAACCTTTTTAGCAGGCTCATTCAGGCAGCTGCGTGCCTTGCTTGAAAATATCCTCAGCCGCTTTACCACCGTAGCTCAGGGCGCAGTATACCTCAGTGATTTCTTTGAATTCTTTGAGATCCGTCCGCGTCTTCTCCCTCCTACCCATCCCCGGCCCTTCCCGAAGGAAATCCTGACCGGATTTACTTTTGAAGATGTTGGCTTTAAATACATTCATTCCGAGCGCTGGGCAAACAGGCACCTGACTTTCTCTCTGCGCCCCGGCGAGAAGCTTGCTCTGGTGGGTGAAAATGGTGCAGGAAAAACAACACTGGTGAAGCTGCTCGCCAGACTTTATGATCCGACCGAAGGGAGGATCTTACTGGAAGGCCATGACTTGAAGGAATATGACCTTGCGGAACTGAGACAGCATATTGGGATCATCTTCCAGGATTTCCTGAGATACCAGATGACCTTCTCACAGAACATCGCCGCAGGCAATATTGATGAACAGGACAACACAGAACTCATTAAAACTGCTGCAAGGCAAAGTCTGGCAGACGAACTGGCAAAACGGCTTCCTGAAGGTTATGACCAGATGCTGGGCAAGCGCTTTGCTGATGGAGTGGAGCTTTCTGGCGGAGAATGGCAAAAGGTTGCCATCGCCCGTGCCTACATGCGCGATGCAGAATTGCTGATCCTCGATGAACCTACTTCAGCGCTGGATGCCCGTGCAGAATACGAAGTCTTTCAGCGTTTTACGGAACTGACCAAAGGGCGCTCAGCAGTGTTAATTTCACACCGCTTCTCTACGGTGCGTATGGCCGATAGGATTCTGGTGCTTGAGAAGGGAGAGCTGGCCGAGATAGGCAGTCATACCGAAT
>Ga0247808_10001274_pt1 | contig 12221 bp, 15 predicted proteins | sample UWRJL089202R1_FD_179914 | JGI IMG/M metagenome (GOLD analysis project Ga0247808, IMG submission 179914) | Plant litter microbial communities from Arlington Agricultural Research Station in Wisconsin, United States - UWRJ-L089-202R-1 | ecosystem: Environmental > Terrestrial > Plant litter >... | reverse complement strand
GACTTGGGGGCCCAGCAAACAGTTCATTATTGACAGTTGGTCGCGCGTGGATTGCTCGCCTCAAACCGTGGTTCGAATCGCTGACACAGGAAAAAAGGTGGTCTCCTTGGAGAAGGGCCAGCTGCAACCTCTTCTCGAAGCTGGATGGATATCGCCTGAAATCTTTGTTGCGCCTGGTCGAGACGAATACACAAGCATTTATGGCATTATCATTCGCCCAAACAACTTCGACGCTTCGAAGAAATACCCTGTGTTGGAGCGTATTTATGCTGGTCCCCAAGGGTTCTACACTCCGAAGACATTCCAAAGCCTTCCCAAGCTTCGTCGAGTTGCTGATCAGGGCTACATTCTAGTGTGTCTTGACGGGATGGGCACAAATTGGCGGTCGAAAGCTTTTCATGATGTTTGCTACAAAAATTTGAAAGATGCCGGATTTCCCGATCGTATTCCCTGGATTCGCGCTGCCGCTAAAACACGGCCATGGATGGATTTATCCCGCGTCGGGTGCTATGGAAGCTCAGCTGGTGGTCAAAACGCCGCCGCGGCTGTGATCCATCACAGCAGCTTTTACAAGGCAGCATCAGCAGCGGCGGGATGTCACGATAATCGTATAGACAAGTTGTGGTGGAATGAGTTGTGGATGGGTTATCCGGTAGATGACAGTTACCAAAGCTCCTCTAATATAGCCCACGCACACAAATTAGGTGGTCACTTGCTGCTGGTAGTAGGCGAGATGGATAAAGATCTTGACCCATCATTAACCATGCGCTTAGCACATGCTCTTATCGAGGCTGAAAAAGACTTTGATTTGGTGTTTGTACCAGGTGGCAGCCATCAAGTGATCGAGCTTCCTTTTGTGATACGAAAGCAAGACGAATTCTTCAATAGACACTTACTAGATTCATAAATGCACTATATGCTGCCAATTTTAAAATTGACTCTATAATTCCAGAATAAGAGAGGAAGGAAAGAAGGTGGGATTCTAGGCAGCGGATTTGTGGTCCATTCTTAGCATTATTCTATTCAAGTCACTTCATACAAACCTAGTCTTAGTTAAAATTGTATTCATCTTGTTCTTCGGAAGTCTTTAGATGGTTTGAATGCTAAAACTTAGAGAATCTAGTGATAGGTGATACTCGCGGTATTGGCGATATATAGCAGCCTGTTTAGCATCATCTGTGATGGCTCTGCCACATAGTTGCGCTGGCATTATACTGTTCCAGTTCAGAAAGCCCTGCCGGCTAGTTGTATTTTGGATGTCACTGCTGTCACATTGATTGGTTCTAGTATCATGAATTAACTTAATACTTTCGGTCAATGGCCTATCGAGCAGTTTTGATTATTCCCTTAGCGATTTTATAGAGTGTAAGAGACATTCTCAGGTGCCGCCTTACTAATGAGTAGGTTGTCTTTTGGTCTGACCCGTGGAGGAAGCTGATTGGTAGGTACGCAAGTGAAAACGCTGCCACCAAGGCCGGTTCCAATAGAATGGCCATACTACGTTTAAGCGTACCCAACTGGTCACCATACAAATTCAACCGAGTTCATCCTGTTTTGCCCTGACTGTAGTCACTATAATCAAGAAAAAGAAGAATATCGAGTCTAAAAATTTCGAAGTAACTTGCACAATTGGTATAGCGGACACAAAAATTTAGCATATGAATGAATTTGAGTGTCCGTTTTACATATCAAACATAACTCTTCAGTATAGATTTTCGTTTGTGTCAAAAACCACACTCCCCTATATAGGATGCCACGCCCACTTTATATGTTAAGTATTGCTCCGTATTACTTCTTTATATAAAGTAGCCTTACTCTTGTACAGATCTTACCTGCGAGAATACTGTTTTTCACGATGTCCAACAATTAGTGCGCCATCACCATGCGGTACATATATTACTTACCGCAAATAGAGTGGCCAGGGTGGGCGGCTAATGGCACTCGAATTCTAGCTGGAATGAATTTATCCAGACCAACAACAGCTGATTGTAACACCCCAATCTTAACATGAAGAGAAACCGTTTCTATCTGGAAAGGTGAGTAGAGTTGCTTTTACTAGCAGTGGTTACTGAGTTAAGGTGAGTAAGGGTGAGAAACAACGTCAGAAAGTGAGCGTAGTAGAATTAGCATAAGAGGTGGCCGATTGTGATACCTCGGCTACAATTGCCTTTGCCAACCGTTTTCTCAAGGAGCCGTGTAACGGACCTCACATGCTAGACGCCAAGTCAGTTGAGGTGGGACTACGTGATCTCTGGTCCAGAATTCCATCAGCTAGACGGAACTCGGATGTAATGCTTCAAAGGTCAATTCTTGAATCCTCAGATTTCGAACTTTGTGACTTTTCAACTATGACTGAGTTGTTTATGCTGAACTTGTATGAAGGGTTAATGCTACAGTTCTATGTAGCACCCAAAAGCGAAAAATCTAGAGCTCCAGCGTTAAATCACAATTTCAGATGATCACAAGAAGATGATATTTCCTTGTATAGCTTAGTATTACAAGACTCTGTAAGTTTCAAATCTTAGACTTTCCAATCCATAATTCTCACTAAATTCTTCCACGACTCCATCCCTCTCCGTGCATGATCTTCAGGTGTCGTCGGGCTTGGATCCGACATCGTCCTTGAAAACAGCTCAAGCGAAACCCAACCTTGATAGCCCAACCCATCAGGTTCAGTAATAGCTCTGAGAACTTTCAAAATAGGAAGATATCCCTCCTTTTCAAACGGAAATAGCCTTGCATTTCTAGACCAACTCATCCTTGCTGGTTGTCCTTCTACATGAAACGGATGTCCTTCGATCAAAGGGGTTCTCATCTTTTCAGCATCTACGATTTGGACATAGAAAACTTTGTCTATTTCGACAGTTTTCTTCAGTTTCTCCAAACTCCTGTCCAGGGCAGCATCAGCATCTTCGCTTCTAATTTTGCCATCCACACTCGACGGATCCGCCCACTCCCGTCCAGCAATGTTGAATGTATCCAGACACATCCCAAAATTTGGCTTGTCAACTGCAGCGACCACGCTCCATACCCCCTCCCAAGTGTCAAACGTAGTTCCCCAGCATAGATTCTCGTAGGCGAACCGAATAACTGGCACCTCCTTCAGACCAAGGTCTGCAACCTCAATCATATCTTCAACAATAACATTGAAGTTTGTGGTCACGCCTTTAGTGAGGAAGTTCGTAGGGATTTGAATGGTATTTGTCCGCAGTGATTTTGCAATTCGGAACCAGAGCTTGAGTTTTGTGATGAGCTTTTCGTGTTCTTTACGGTCGGTTAGCCCTTCATAGTGTAAAAAAGGCTGCAGTCCAATTATCTCAAGTTTCCTGTCATCGCACATTTGCCGTAAATCATCCGCTGCATTAACAAGGTTCTCATCTGTTAAACTGCCGAACAGTAGCTTTGCGTGGTATTCTAAGTCTTCATAAAAAACTTCAATGCCTTGAAAGCCTTGCTTGGCGGCCTGGTCGAGTTTAGGAGCGAGCTCATGCACCCAGGCTCGCCCAAGAGACATACTGGCTATGCTGGACTTGTAAACCATATTAGGTGCTTTGCTAAAATTCTGCTGTGGATCCGATGTATGAGATGTACATAAAAAATGAGGCAACTTATCTATGGGTGTAAACTATATGTACAAAGCGGGGAATCGGCAATAGGTATGAGAGAGAGGGTTATTATCGGCAAAGTATTTATGCGGGATTCAAAGTGAATGACAGTACTTGGAAATAAAGGGTAAATAATGATATAGTGAAAGAGTTCACGGAGCGGAGCTATACTATCAGTGATATTTGAATCAACGTTGGAAATTAATTGGTAAATGTTAGTGTATTCTCAATACAGGTACTTGCTGCTGGTCATGTGATTATATCACATGACCGTTGTAGATCCCTGGTTGAGGATATCATCAACACTCGTATGTAGTTAATAATACGACACCGACTACTCTACGATTACAACTAGCACATACATACGTGATACGAAGTAGTTGTGCCACGTATTCAGAGTCAATCGACAGTAAACCTACGTCGTTGTATCCGAATGTAGGAACCAAACTAGGCTAATCTGCAGCAAAGGAACTTTACCCAAAAATATCTTTCAATTTGTTGATCACTAGAGCATCATTGGATTGTTTTATATAGCCTTTTATTCTGTAAAACGTTTGCACTGTTTGATTCAGAAATTAAAGCCAAGCCATTGATGGAAATAGCTGTGACCTATGCCATCTATAGAGAGTCACAGATGTGCGTCTCTCAATGTATGGAAAAAGTGTCTGGAGATACGAAGGCTATGAACGTGCTAGCTAATATGGGTGTGCGAGCACGTGCTTCGTGCTTCACGTGAGACGTGACACCATCCATACGGCGATTGTATCGAAACGATCAAAATTGCATCTTTAGCCAGCAGGCTACGCTGATTAGGTTTATCAAGATCTTAGCAGGTAGTTTTAAAGGATACAACCTCCACATCAGAACCCAGTATAGTAGTCTGTGTGTATCCAGATTGAGGGAATACAACGTTGGAACAGTCCATCCCATCATCACCATATCTATGGGTTTGAATATCCATAAATATATGTCATCTTGTAGCAGTGATTTCAGACTAAATTTATCGGTACCCGATACAGCGAGTTGAATAGATTGGAAGAAATAAGGAGAGGATGAGTTGCCAGGAAGCCGGCGAACTGATTCATGATTCATAGTTAACGTAGAAACAATTAGAAGACCAGAAACTTGGCGGACTTGGTGTCTCCTTAGTAAAGGTGTTTCAACTCTTGTTGAGTCTAAACATGGAGAAAGCTAAGCTACCTTATACTCAACTACATACCATATTTATCTCGATCTATTTTAGCGAAAAGGGTTCTATTTTCCAAGCACATATTAAGCCAGTAGTTTGTATAATTTTTTTTTTTCATATTTTATCGTGTTGATTATTGCTTAACATTTGATGGTGTCAAATGCACGATTATCGAGTGTCGGAAGTCACAATATCATCCTGCAAACTGCATCTATTAATAAATAAAAATTACTTATATTCTCAAATCTCTGTGATGTAACATTTTTAACAGGAGGTTACTCATTAAATATCGATTTCCTTTCCTTCGACCCAGTCTTTTGCCTGCCAATACAGGAGATCATGCTTCTTCCCATTGATGCTCTCTCCTTCTCTACGATGTCCCGGTAGATCGAGGAGGACAGTGACGCCCATTGTCTCTTCTTGACAGTATGCCAGATACCGATATCCACTCGGGAATTTTGCCAGCTTTGCTTCGTCGAGTTTGGGAACCTGTTGAGGGTTGACCGGAATCAGCTTATCCTTCTCGTACCAATGGCGAGCAAAACGCGCCCGCCATTCACCTGCGAATTCTGAATCTGCTGGTTCCTTTTGCCAAAAGAATATGAAGCGACAGTCTGACTCTGCATCTGCTTCACAAAGGCCACCTGATTCGACTTGCGGTAACTCAAAACGCTGCGTAATTGTGGCTTTCATCTTGGTCACTGCCCGTGTCGCCTCGGGATTGATATCGGTGGTTGAACCATGAATTCGATGCATAATAAATGCGCCTTTATCCATGCCTGCCTTCGATCCCTCGATGAATTTCAGATAGTGAGTACGTCCCGTCCACGTAGTGTAGATGTATGCATCAGGGTGGAAGATCGAGAGCAGGTTTTCCCATTCACAGGCATCGCGGTAGCAAGGCCACCCCTCCGCCAACTCACGAAGCTTATACCGCTCGATAACAAGATGATCAGGTCCATTGTTCCTGATTGCATTCTGTGGACGCGAGCCTTCTGGAAGTGTATGAAGATCAGGCATTTCGCGAAGTCTAGAGGTGCGATAGTGTATGAGACAAGAATGCTGAACCTTGTTTGACTAGAGGGAAAGAAACTTGTAATTCGAGAGCTCGGGTTTTTTTTCCCAGCGAAGAATAAAACCAATCTTTTAGTACCTGATAACTCTATGTGGTGGTTGATTGCAATATGACCCTTTCCATGCCCCACTACCCGCACGCCTAAAAGTTTAGCCGATTCGGAAGGAAATAACCAGCGCCCGGTTCATGTCAATGCCGAAGGCACATCTATTTCCAATAAAAGTTTTGTACCCTGTTATTCGTATTATACGGATCATTCGAAAAGTTCGATTTGGTTCTTAATACATGTAGATACCAGGTAGTATTAAAAGCCGTTTCGATTTACCAGCTACCTCCATACTTCTACTCCAAGCACAATAATCGCAAGATGGCTACAAATTTATTGAAAATCCCTCAACTGATGGACCTAAACATTGATAACATTACGCCAAATGTAATAACTGTGAATTCTCAAGGGCCAAATATACGTTTGACATATGTGCTTGAGCGGCTTGTGACGCATCTTCACGATTTCGCACGTGAAACTCGACTGAGCTCAAGGGAATGGATGATTGCCTTGGATTTTCTTGTCCAGGTTGGTCAAATCAGCGACGATGTCCGCCATGTGAGTTGTTTCAATTGCTAACTAAAGCATGAGATTGTATTAAGCTTTGCTAATATAAACATAGGAGTTCATTCTTCTTTCTGACGTCCTGGGGCTCTCATTACTTGTTGATGCAATTGACCATCCAAAACCACATGCTTCAACGGAAGGCTCGGTTTTAGGTCCATTTCACACTCATGAAGCTGAGACAATTTCAAATGGTGACCTCATGTCCCAAGACACAAATGGAGAGCCTTGTTTAGTAGTCTGTACTGTTAGGGATACACATAGAAAACCGATTTCGGGGGTCAAAGTCGACATATGGGAAACAGATTCTTCTGGACATTACGATGTGCAACATGCTGTAAGGGATGGACCTGATGGACGGTGCGTAATGCAAAGCGATGACGATGGAATGTTCTGGTTCAACGCCATCAAGCCTGTACCTTACCCAATACCACATGATGGGCCCGTCGGCAAATTGTTGAAGTTATTGCACCGTCACCCCTGGAGGCCAGCTCATATGCACTTCATGTTCGAGAAACCAGGATGGGATCATCTAATAACGTAAGGCCATTATAATCCCCATGAAACACTGTATCTAATAACATCCGACAGAGCTCTCTATCTTCGAGGTGATCCATACGAAACATCCGATGCAGTTTTTGGTGTCAAGGAATCACTTATCGTTGATCTACAGAAGGTGGATGCACAGACAGCTAAGCAGTATAGCGTACCGGAGGGATCATTGATTTTAAAACATGACTTTGTTCTCGTCACAAGCGAAGAGAGCGAAAGGCTAAGGGATGAGAACGCATTGTCAGCGATGAAGACGTTTGGAAGGAAGCTCAAATTGTTAGATCACTTACCTGTCCCAGATTTAGACTAGTAGGAGCCTGTAGAACAATAGCGAATTTTGATATTACTACTATATTATCTATGGTTTTTTTTGGCGAATTTGATATGGCTAGATACAATTGAATACAAAGAAGACGATCACAAATCAACCCTAGCTGACTCGCCCATTACTGCACGTCGGATTAACTCCCTTATTGGAGTTTCTTCAACACTTCTAGGATTCCAGTAAGGATTACAGGTGGCACGTTTTGCCGCATCATCAATATCCTGTTCTTTGAACCCAAATTCCTTCAATCCCCGTTTTACTTTCAGCTTAGTGAGTAAAACATTCAAGCCATGAACTGCATTTCCATTACTTTCAGGGAGTACCGTAGCGAGCTTTTCCATTACTTCAGGGATTTCAGGAGCGTTGTATGCTAAGGCATGTGGCAAGATAATTGTGTGAGTCTCTGCGTGCGGCATATTGTAAGAGCCTCCTAAGGTATGACACAACTTGTGATGTAGAGCCATACCAACCGACCCTAAACAAAGCGCACAAAGCCACGACCCGTATTGTGCCTTTGAGCGTGCCTCCAAAGAAGAAGGGTCTTGTACAATGATGGGTAGAGACTCCGCGAGTGCTCTAATACCTTCTATGGCGAGGAGTGATATGATTGGGTTCTTATCACGGGTGTAGAGAGCCTCAACTTCAAACAATATTAGCAACCGTCTGAAAAGTATACGATTGGAGTTGCTATGTGTAACCATTGGGAAACTCACTGGCATGAGCAATAGCGTTAACGCCACTGGTCGCACTCATGGAAGTGGGCAGAGTCATGGTAAGATCAAGGTCATATATGACAGTTCCTGGCAATATCTTGGGATCGCTCCGAGTTTTCTTCTCTCCATCAGTTGTTTCTCCCAAAATAGGTGTCATCTCGCTGCCTGCGTATGTAGTTGGAACACAGATGTGTGGTAAACCGGTGCGAATACTAATGGCTTTCCCAAGGCCGATGGTACTCCCTCCTCCTATACTGATTATACTGTCAGCTTGTGAAGCTTTAACATACTCTAAACACTTTTCTGTGATATGAGTAGGTGTGTGCATTGTTGCTTCAGCGAAAATTCCAGCAATCTCTCCATTGAATATCTCCTTCAATAGTTCTGCTTCCTGCACCTGCTGTGGTGTGGATAGCAATAATGGTCTTGAGGACTCGTATCTTGCCACTTCAGCTGGCAGCTGAGAAATTGTCCCTTTGCCAAAGATGACACGCGACGGTGCTGCATTGTATATAAAAGAATACATGTTTGTCTGAATCGAGAGCCTGAATTTATATAATGTAAAATTGCTTCCACTAGCGATGATCAAAGTTGGAAAGCTGTCTGGAACACTAGATGACATATAAACAGACAGAATGGAGTAGTGGCAGTTGAAATAAGGATATCACAACACTATGAAGCCAGGGCGGGTTAAGTCGGACAATACTACCCGATCGTAACCTGCCATTACATTACCAGTAACCAGGAACAGGATGCTTGGTGGCAGTTGCAAGTTATCCTCACCCGGCCCGGTAAAATGATCTCCTCAGGTCGGTCGGCTTATGAATTAACCGACCTCCCTCTCTGTACCAATCAGCTCCATAACTCCACACCCGCCGCCCGCTATCTCCACCTAAATTGGCGAATGAAAGTCAAGAATAAGTTGACTTTACTGTAGTGAGCCTATGGGAGAAGACTACTCCCGACAGCAAATTGGTGCTCCAAGCTTTGACGAAATGAATCATCAAAAAGAACCTTATATTAGTATAGAGGAGGAAGCCAATCTTTGATATAAATTTTCTTTGCGCATACCTTCTTAGCAGTTTGGATAAGCAGCAAATATGCCAGCCAAGAAACTTCTCCTCCTCAACGGTCCTAACCTCAACCTCTTGGGCACACGCGAACCCCACATATATGGCTATGAAACTCTCCTTGATCTCGAAAAGTCATCCGCCGCATTTGCAACGTCGCTTGGCGCCACTCTCGTTTCTTACCAAACAAATCACGAAGGTGATCTTATTGATAGGATACACTCCGCGCGGACAGAAGACATAGACGCTATTATCATCAACCCAGCGGCTTTCACGCATCAAAGTGTTGCGCTAAGAGATGCTTTGGTCGGGGTCAATATACCATTTTTGGAGGTCCACATTAGCAATGTGCACACAAGGGAAGCCTTTAGACACAAAAGCTTCTTGAGTGATAAGGCAGAGGCTGTAATCTGTGGGATGGGGACGTTTGGGTACAAGGCGGCCGTGGAGTGGTGTGTGACGTGTCTAAAAGACAAGGTGAAGCCTTAGTTAGGGAAAATTCGGTGGACATCATTCCATGGTCAAAGAGGAATTTTTATGATGGTAGTAAATATGTTCTATTTTGCTGAAGACCCAAATGCTCCGTTATAAGAGATTCGAAAAATGGTAGACTTGATTGCGCATACAAATCAGCTAGAATAAGCAGAAAGCTTAACTTATCCTAAATCCTACTTTCCAGTTCAGGGAAATTGCTAGGCTTGTTGTTCCTTGCATGTCTGCTACTGTGTTCGGATGAATAGTAGCCGCAATGACTATCAAATAGTGAACTTTAACTGGAACTGGCTGCTTAACACATTGCCTTACATGAAAGCTACAGTTGATTATGATCTGTTTGTGGGCTATGATGGCTATGAAATCTCTAGGGTCTCAACAGTCCTCGAATGGGGTAAAACTCGAGAAGCCAGTGGTTATATTTTTCACAACTCAGCTTGGGGCAGGTATCCGAGCCACGTAACTCAAATCGCGGTCGTTGAAGGATGTTTGAAATGGATTCCAGAGGCAGGCTAGTTGAGCGCGCAATAGCATACGATAATAAGGTCAGAGTACTAATATATCATCCGGTCTTCTGCTCAAATATACTCTAGTGCTGGGCGAAATTCTCCCCTTCGCATAACCGACCCGAGAAATACCAAGGTGCGTTAGGTGCGAAGAGTATCAACAATGTTAATATAATTTTATGGATTCAAGATTTAATATGACAACGATTAACTCAAAGCTTTTTAATCTCTTCATACTCAAAGCTACTTTTCAATTTTTGTTACTTTAACATGTTCACTCAGTACAGCCTCAAAACTATCGTTCAATCCCTTCGTGTAAACTCCCTCATGGCGCCTTTCGAACTTAAGAATACGTTCGCGGTCATTAGTGTTGGGCTAAATGGGCCGTACCATTGTCGTACTGTTTTCAAATCTCTTGACGCCTATCTGATCGATATTATCGACCTTGCCCCTCGAGGAGCCGAGCTGGTTAAAGAGATTTGCACTGCAAGCTAGGCTACTGCATCTACTGTATGTGATGCTGTGAAGAGGCGATCAAAACAGGAAAAACCGTGCAGATTGAAACTTTAGACTTGTAACCTAGCTTCATTTCTATCTTCTCCAGCAGACTAGAAAGATACAAAAATTTGTCTAGATGCCGTACAATCTTGTCAAGTAGATATGAAGTACACATAGACGTCGTCTATCACACCTAAGACCTCCAGATGGCGCGTTTCTCCCTTGCCAGTTGGAAATATGCTTGGTGCTCAAAAAGAAGTCTAAAATATCAAGCAGAGAGATAGATATCCTTACACTCCATGCCGAAAAAGAGACTTGGGTGGTTACATGTCCATCCGAGCGTTAACGCGATGATCAGCCAACAATCTATCCTAATATTGCCAATTGCCCCCGAATATTGCAGCGTTATTTTTTGACTCATCACATCCTCCCATCAATTTATGGATCCGATGTCCAGATACGGTACAAGTACAAGAGAAAACGCATTGTGGGCTTCATTTGGATGACGAATTCGAAATTGGTCTGGATAGACAAACTGAAACGTCCAAATCGAGCAGCGCCGATAGGCAATTTATGTGCCAGAGTTTCGAAACACCTTTCATGGCTTCTATCAAGGGTATATGTGGTCGCGTTCACGCTTTTGCTTCTGTGCGAGGCAATTGAGCAGCTTGCGTAACAAATTCAACGTTTGGCTCAATTTCCACAACAGCAGTCTTGATTTCTGAAATTGGTCTGGCAGATTCCTGTGGGTCGAAGTGCGACTTCTCGAACTCTTTGACAGCGATCTCTCCCTGCTGCTTCTTCTGAACTTTATCGGCAAACATCGAGTCCTCAAGCTCCTCCTGTTTAATAAGAGAAGCCCAATGAACACTCTTCTTCTTCGCACTTGGCGTAAGAACGAGTTTGGAGACCTTGCTGCCATTGAAAAGATGGCAGAGCGGCTGATACTTGCATTCTCTTCGTGGCGTATGGGGAGTGACTGTGGACCGATGATGAGCTTGGGTTGCAGTCTGCTGTGATAGTTCATGTATCTCCTTCTTTGGCAACAATAAACTCCTGGTTCCGATCACGCTGCTTCGTTTGACCACTCGCTTTTTGCTTGGTTGGTTCCATTGTGATGGTGTTATATTTATAGTATGACTGCACTTTTGATGGTATGGAGATGGCCAGACACTTGAAGTTGTTTTAACTAAGTGGTTAGAGAAAGCCAACGGCGAGCCTCAAGACATCGAGTTTTAATTTCAGCTGGCGATGATGTTGGAGAAGTGAACGCGTGAGAATATCCCCACGTGAAATCTATGGAAAAGGCCGTCCCTATAGTTTGTCTGCCGAGCCACTCCCTCCTGCAAGCCATAGATCCGCAAAAATGCAAATGCAGCTTACTTTCTCGATGCTGATACCCCGCGAACATCTGTATAGCGGATTAATATTTACTTGATTGAAATAATAAGATGTTCAAATGATTCATGTTAGCTTCAGCTTACGAAAGCGGATTGGGTGAGATTGTTCTTGTGTGTGCAATTTTATTTCTTTTTCTAAGTGTAGCTGCAGATAGATTTGACAACTTACATGCATGCCAACAAGTT
>Ga0247808_10001272_pt1 | contig 12226 bp, 7 predicted proteins | sample UWRJL089202R1_FD_179914 | JGI IMG/M metagenome (GOLD analysis project Ga0247808, IMG submission 179914) | Plant litter microbial communities from Arlington Agricultural Research Station in Wisconsin, United States - UWRJ-L089-202R-1 | ecosystem: Environmental > Terrestrial > Plant litter >... | reverse complement strand
TAAAGGTGATCCCGCGCGGATGAAATCGTTGTCCTGAACCAATACGTGTTTCGATAGAGAAACTTGGTATCTCTTTCTTACACCATCTCTTGATTCGATGAACACTTCTCTGTTACCACGTTTCACAACGCCGTAAGATACGATACCATCGATTTCACTAACTACTGCAGGGTTTGAAGGATTTCTCGCTTCAAACAATTCAGTAACTCGAGGAAGACCTCCTGTGATATCTCTAGTCTTTCCAACAGAACGAGGAATCTTAACCAAGATCTGACCTGGCTTCACAGCCTGACCGTCTTCTACTGCTAAGTGGGCTCCAACCGGAATGTTGTAAGTTTTAGTATCGCCCTTCTTCGCGTTCAATATGATCGCAGGGTTCTTCGTTTTATCTCTTGTATCAACAATTACTTTTTCTCTGTGACCAGTTTGCTCATCACTTTCTTCTTTGAAGGTAACACCTTCTTCGATCGCTTCGAAAGCAATTGTACCTTCGAAATCTGAAATGATAACCGCGTTATATGGATCCCAATAGCAAAGCTCCTCGCCTTTCGTTACTTTCTGTCCTTCTTTTACTTTCAAGAAAGCTCCGTAAGGAACGTGATTGCTGATCAATATTTTACCTGTAGCATCTACGATCTTGATTTCTCCAGAACGTCCCATTACTACATTTTGTTTTTCTCCTTCAGTATTCGTAGTAGCCAATGCTCTTAGTTCTTCAAATGCAACAGTACCATCGAATTTTGCTTTGATAGTAGAATCCGTAGCAATGTTAGAAGCAGTACCCCCTACGTGGAATGTACGAAGTGTCAACTGAGTACCTGGTTCACCGATAGACTGAGCAGCGATAACACCCGTTGCTTCACCCATCTGTACCATGCGTGCTGTAGCCAGGTTACGGCCATAACATTTCGCACATACTCCGCGTTTCGTTTCGCAAGTTAATACGGAACGAATTTCAACACCTTCTATAGAAGATTCGTCTAATTTCTTAGCGATGTCTTCACCAATTTCTTGTCCTGAAGAGACAATCAATTTATCTGTAATAGGATCGTATACATCATGCACTGACACACGACCAAGAACTCTTTCAGAAAGTGGTTCTACAATGTCTTCGTTATCTTTCAATGCAGATACTGTAAGACCTCTTAATGTACCGCAATCTGCTTCGTTGATGATGATATCCTGAGCAACATCTACCAACCTTCTGGTCAAGTAACCAGCATCGGCTGTTTTAAGGGCTGTATCGGCAAGACCTTTACGAGCACCGTGTGTAGAGATGAAGTATTCAGTTACATCCAATCCTTCTTTGAAGTTTGATAAGATTGGGTTTTCGATGATTTCACCTACAGAACCTTGTAAGTTCTTTTGCGGCTTAGCCATCAAACCTCTCATACCACCCAACTGACGGATTTGCTCTCTAGATCCCCTTGCACCGGAGTGCATCATCATGTAGATCGGGTTGAATCCTTGACGATCGGCTTCAAGCTGTCTCATCAATGTTTCTGTGATCATTGAGTTGATACGAGTCCAGATATCGATTACTTGGTTGTAACGTTCGTTATCTGTAATTAATCCCATCAAGTAGTTGTTCCAAACGACATCCACTTCTTCTTTTGCTTGCGCAACAAGTCTCTTCTTATCGTCTGGTATATTGATATCCGACAATCCAATTGACAATCCACCTTTGTAAGCAGATTGGAATCCTAATTGCTTGATATCATCCAAGAATTTCGCTGTTCTGGCCATACCGGAAGCTCTATGAACCATACCGATGATCAGCTGCAGTTTTTTCTTAGTCAACAATTCATTTACATAACCTACTTCTTCAGGAACGTGTAAGTTGAACAACACACGACCAGCAACTGTTTCAACCAGTTTCATTTCAAAAGTACCGTCGTCGTTTTTCACGCGCGCCTTCACTTTGATGTTAGCATGGTTAGACAATCTGCCTTCATTGATGGCAATAACAACTTCTTCCGCGCTGTAGAATGTCATTCCTTCACCGATGATTGGGGTTTCAGGAGTAGACTTACGGCCTTTCGTTACGTAGTACAAACCAAGCACCATGTCTTGAGAAGGTACCGTAACCGGAGCACCGTTAGCAGGGTTCAAAATATTATGAGAAGCCAACATCAACATAGATGCCTCCAATACTGCCTCATGACCTAGTGGTACGTGTACCGCCATCTGGTCACCGTCAAAGTCAGCGTTGAATGCTGTACATACTAACGGGTGCAATTGGATTGCTTTTCCTTCTATCAATTTTGGCTGGAAAGCCTGGATACCTAATCTGTGGAGCGTAGGAGCACGGTTCAACAAGATCGGATGACCTTTCAATACGTTTTCCAAAATATCCCAGATCACAGGATCTTTTCTGTCTACAATTTTCTTAGCAGATTTCACCGTCTTCACGATACCACGTTCGATCAGTTTGCGGATAACAAACGGCTTGAACAATTCAGCCGCCATGTCTTTAGGAAGACCGCACTCGTGTAGTTTCAATTCAGGACCTACAACGATTACAGAACGACCAGAGTAATCGACACGTTTACCCAACAAGTTTTGACGGAAACGACCTTGTTTACCTTTAAGCATATCACTCAAAGATTTCAAAGCTCTGTTACCTTCAGCTCTTACTGCGTTTACTTTTCTAGAGTTATCGAACAATGAATCGACAGCTTCCTGAAGCATACGTTTTTCGTTACGTAAGATGACTTCCGGTGCTTTGATTTCGATCAAACGTTTCAAACGGTTGTTACGAATAATTACACGACGGTAAAGATCGTTCAAATCCGAAGTAGCGAAACGGCCACCATCCAAAGGCACTAATGGACGCAATTCCGGAGGAATTACGGGCACCATTTTGATGATCATCCACTCAGGTTTGTTCTCGATACGGTTTCTTGAATCTCTGAACGCTTCAACCACTTTCAAACGTTTCAAAGCTTCCGCTTTACGTTGTTGTGAAGTATCATTAGCAGCAGCGTGACGCAAGCTGTAAGACAATTCATCCAGGTTCAATCTGGACAACAACATTTCCAAGGAATCAGCACCCATCTTAGCGATGAATTTGTTTGGATCTGTATCGTCCAACAACTGATTTTCTCTTGGAAGTTTATCCAGGATATCCAGGTATTCATCTTCTGTCAGGAAGTCCAGATAGTTTACACCATCTTCCGCCTTCACACCAGACTGAATCACTACATATCTTTCATAATAGATTACCTGATCCAATTTCTTGGTAGGAAGACCTAGTAAGTAACCAATTTTATTTGGCAAAGAACGGAAGTACCAGATATGAGCAACAGGAACGACTAGTTCGATGTGACCCATTCTTTCTCTTCTTACTTTCTTCTCTGTTACTTCAACACCACAGCGATCGCAGATGATGCCTTTGTAACGAATTCTTTTGTATTTCCCACAATGACACTCCCAGTCTTTTACTGGACCGAAAATTCTTTCGCAGAACAAACCTCCCATTTCTGGTTTGTAGGTTCTGTAGTTGATCGTTTCCGGTTGAGTTACCTCACCGTTAGAGCCTTCCAGGATTGACTCCGGAGAAGCTAAACTGATGGTAACTTTAGTAAAATCGTAACTTTGCTTCTTATTTTTTCTAAACGACATATCAGAGAATTGCGTTTTAGTGAAATTAATTTCTTAGTCTAATGTAATCTCAAGAGCCAAACCTCTCAATTCATGTACAAGTACATTGAATGATTCAGGAATATTCGGCTTCGGAAGGTTTTCACCTTTCACGATGGCTTCATATGTTTTCGCTCTTCCTACTACATCATCCGATTTCAACGTTAGGATTTCCTGAAGAATGTTGGCCGCACCGAATGCTTCCAATGCCCAAACTTCCATCTCTCCGAAACGCTGACCACCAAACTGTGCTTTACCACCCAACGGTTGCTGAGTAATCAATGAGTAAGGTCCGATAGAACGTGCGTGCATCTTATCATCCACCAAGTGACCCAATTTCAGCATGTAGATAATACCTACTGTAGTGGGCTGATGGAAACGTTCTCCTGAAAGACCGTCATGCAAGTGGGTTCTTCCGAATAGAGGAAGACCAGCTTCGTTCAATTCTGCTGCTACTTCATCCGCAGTTGCACCGTCAAAGATTGGAGTAGCATATTTTCTACCCAATTTTTTACCGGCCCAACCTAAAACAGTTTCATAGATCTGACCGATGTTCATCCTTGAAGGTACCCCTAGTGGATTCAATACGATATCCACTGTAGATCCATCTTCCAAGAATGGCATGTCTTCGTCTCTTACAATTCTAGCGACAACCCCTTTGTTACCGTGACGACCTGCCATTTTATCACCCACTTTCAACTTACGTTTCTTAGCGATGTAAACTTTTGCAAGCTGTACGATACCTGCAGGTAATTCATCTCCGACTTCATAAGTGAATTTCTCTCTTTTGAATCGACCGGCGATTTCATTTCTGCGACGGATATAGCTCTTAACTAATTTCTGAACGTTAGCGTTCGTCTTCTCGTCACTTGTCCAGTTGTCCAATTTAAGATCACCGATTAAGTTCACTTCTTCCGGTACCTGGTACTGACTTTCATCTCTGAAGGAGTTTTTATCAGCAAAGACGTTAGACTCGATATTTTTCTTGTTGAATTTCACACCTTTCGCAACGATTTCCTCGCCGAATTTGTGTTTCACACCCTGAGATGTTTTGCCATCCAACAAAATCAACAATTTCTCAATCATCAATTCTTTCAAGCCTGTTAAGTCCTGAGCGTATTTTGTCTTTAGCGTTTCAACCTTCTTCTTATCTTTCGCGCGGTTGTCTTTATCTTTCTTCGGTCTTTTGAACAATTGCGTGTTGATGACCACACCTTTCAATGAAGGAGGTGCCTTCATGGATGCATCTTTCACATCGCCTGCTTTATCACCAAAGATTGCTCTCAACAATTTCTCTTCCGGAGTAGGATCTGATTCACCTTTAGGAGTGATTTTACCGATCAAGATATCTCCTTCTTTTACTTCCGCACCAACTCTGATGATACCGCTTTCGTCAAGGTTCTTTACAGACTCTTCACTTACGTTTGGTATTTCAGAAGTCAATTCTTCTTCTCCACGTTTCGTATCACGAACTTCCAATTCAAATTCTTCAATGTGAATAGAAGTAAAGATATCGTCACGTACTACTTTCTCAGAAATTACGATCGCATCCTCGAAGTTATATCCTTGCCAAGGCATGAACGCTACCATTAGGTTTCTTCCCAATGCTAACTCGCCATTGTGCGTAGCATAACCGTCACACAATACCTGACCTTTCGTTACTCTCTGGCCTTTGCTTACGATAGGCTTAAGGTTCACACAAGTATCCTGGTTGGTACGACGGAATTTGATCAAATCGTATTCTTTCAATTCGTCATCGAACGTTACGACTTTATCTTCTTCAGTAAGGTCATAACGAACAGCAATTTTATTAGCATCTACAAATTCAATGACACCATCACCTTCAGCAGTAATCAATGTTCTTGAATCTTCCGCTACACGTTTTTCCAAACCTGTTCCTACAATTGGAGCATCAGGCACCAACAAAGGCACTGCCTGACGTTGCATGTTTGATCCCATCAAGGCACGGTTTGCATCATCATGCTCCAGGAAAGGAATCAAAGAAGCCGCTACCGACACGATTTGGTTTGGAGCAACGTCCATGTAAGTTAATTTGTCTGGCTCAGACAATGGGAAGTCACCTTCGTAACGAGATTTTACTTTCTCGTCTGTGATAGTTCCGTCTTTGCTAACACCTGTTTTAGATTGGGCAATAAAGTGGCCGTCTTCTTCTTCAGCTGTCAGATAAACCATTTCATCCTTTACCTTACCATCCTTTACCTTGCGGTAAGGCGTTTCGATAAAGCCCATCGCGTTGATTTTAGCATGCACACAAAGTGATGAAATCAAACCAATGTTTGGACCTTCAGGAGTTTCGATCGTACAAAGACGACCGTAGTGAGTATAGTGAACGTCACGAACCTCGAAACCTGCTCTCTCTCTTGAAAGACCACCTGGACCGAGTGCCGACATTCTTCTTTTGTGCGTGATCTCAGCCAATGGATTCGTTTGATCCATGAATTGAGACAACTGGTTTGTTCCGAAGAACGAGTTGATCACAGAAGACAACGTACGCGCGTTGATCAAATCAACCGGTTTGAAATCTTCGTTATCACGAACGTTCATACGTTCTTTGATGGTTCTGGCCATACGGGCAAGACCTACACTGAACTGACTGTATAATTGCTCTCCTACTGTTCTTACTCTTCTATTGCTCAAGTGATCTATATCATCCACTACCGCTTTAGAGTTGATCAAACCGATCAGGTATTTAATGATGTTGATGATATCGTCTTTCGTCAAGACCTTCACATCGTATCCTGTAGATGAACCTAGTTTTTTGTTGATTCTGTAACGACCAACTTCACCAAGATCATAACGTTTATCACTGAAGAACAAGTTGAAAATAGTTTCTCGCGCATTTTGCATGTCAGGAGCCTCTGTATTTCTCAACTGTCTGTAGATATGGCTCAACGCTTCCGCTTCAGAGTTAGAGCTATCTTTTTGCAACGTGTTATAAACGATCGCGTAATCCGTTACGTTTACATCAGCACGGTGCAAGATGATAGATTTAGAACCTGAGTTAAGGATGGTTTCCAAATCTTCTTCTTTGATGATGGAGTCACGCTCCAACAACACTTCGTTTCTATCGATAGAAACTACTTCACCTGTATCTTCGTCTACGAAGTCTTCCGTCCATGTTTTAAGAACACGGGCAGCAAGCTTACGGTCCACAACTTTTTTCAAGTTTGCTTTTGTAGCTTCTACTTCTTCAGAAAGACCGAAGATATCCAGGATCTCTTTATCGCTACCATAACCAATGGCTCTAAGAAGAGTAGTTACAGGGAACTTCTTCTTACGGTCGATGTAAGCAAACATGACGTTGTTCACGTCCGTTGCGAATTCGATCCAAGAACCTTTGAATGGGATAATTCTAGCAGAGTATAATTTGGTACCGTTAGTGTGTTTGCTTTGAGCAAAGAACACACCTGGAGAACGGTGCAATTGAGAAACAACTACACGCTCAGCACCGTTGATAATGAAAGATCCACGCTCAGTCATGTATGGGATGTTACCCAAAAACACTTCTTGTTCGATGGTTTGAAAATCTTCGTTATCGTCGTCGTTACAAGAAAGCTTCAATTTAGCTTTCAATGGAACTGAACAAGTCAAACCTCTGTCGATACACTCATCTACTGAGTACTTCGGAGGATCAACTGTATAATCTATAAATTCTAGGACAAAGTTTTCGCGAGAATCTGAAATAGGAAAATTTTCAGCGAATACTTTATAAAGACCTTCCTTTGCTCTGCTTTCCGCAGGCGTATCCAATTGGAAGAAATCTTGGAATGATTGAATCTGAACATCGAGGAAGTCAGGGTATTCCACTGCATTTTTTACAGTCGAAAAGTTCTTCCTTACCGTAAGTTTGTTATTTGCCAAGGTCGTAAGATGTTTGAGTAAAACTAACGAATCCAGAAAATTTGTAGGTAGTGTCGTTGTCGTTCACTACCTACAAACAGGAAAAGACCTGACTATTACGCCAGGCCTAAAACTATCATCAGGCTATAAAACGAAGCCTTTCAGAACTTACTTAAGTTCTACTTCAGCTCCAGCTTCTTCCAATTGCTTCTTGATAGCTTCAGCTTCGTCTTTAGCGATTCCTTCTTTAACAGGCTTAGGAGCACCGTCAACTAAGTCTTTAGCTTCTTTCAAGCCAAGACCAGTAAGATCTTTCACTAATTTAACGATAGCTAGTTTAGCTCCACCTGGGCTTTTAAGAATTACATCAAAAGTTGATTTTTCTTCAGCTGCCGCTGGACCATCACCACCACCAGAAACTACAACTGCTGCAGCTGGTTCAATACCGTATTCATCCTTAAGGATTTTAGCTAATTCATTAACTTCTAATACTGTCAAGTTAACTAGTTGCTCTGCGAAGGCTTTTAAATCTGCCATTTTATTATAATTTAAATTTAGTACAACAATGAATGAAATTTGAACTGATTATTCTGCTGCTCCTTCTTTCGAACGAACAAGAGCTGAAATAACTCTTTGAGCAGGTGATTGAAGCATACCAATGATTTCGCCAATCATTTCTTCTCTAGATTTCAGATTTACAAGAGTGTCAAATGCTTTTGCCCCTACGTAAAAGTCCTGTGCTACAGAAGCGCCTTTAAAGGCTGGTTTGTCTTTACTTGTCTTATAGAACTCTTTCAATAGTTTCGCCGGAGCGTTTCCTACTGTTGAGAACATTACACCAGAAGAACCTTCCAATGCTTTCGCTAATGGCGTGTGATCGATGTTGTTCTTTTCAAGAGCTTTTTTAATCAAAGTATTTTTGATGACTTTGTAACCTATACCCTTGGTATAGCAAAGTTTTCTCAACTGATTCACTTGCGCTACAGTCATTCCTTCCACATCCGTGATATAGAAAGTAGGACTTTCAGCAAACGTTACGCTCAATTGATCAATGATAAGTGCTTTTTCTTCTCTAGTCATGATTATATACCGTTAACAGAGCTCTTATCGATTATGATACCAGGACTCATCGTGCTGGACAACGTAATGCTTTTTACATAAGTACCCTTTGCAGAAGAAGGCTTCAGCTTCAAGATAGTTTGGAACAACTCATTTGCGTTCTCAACGATCTTTTCAGGAGTGAAAGATACTTTACCAATGCTGGTATGGATGATTCCGGTTTTGTCAACCTTGAAATCGATTTTACCCAACTTGATATCTTTTACTGCTTTTCCAACTTCCAATGTTACCGTACCTGATTTAGGATTCGGCATCAAGTTTCTTGGACCAAGTACTCTACCCAATTTACCTACTTTAGCCATCACAGTAGGAGTAGTAATAACTACATCAAACTCTAACCAACCTTTTTCGATTTTTTGGATCAACTCGTCCAAACCTACGTGCTCAGCACCGGCATCTTTTGCTTCCTGCTCTTTGTCAGGTGTACAAAGTACCAATACTCTAACATCTTTACCTGTTCCGTGAGGTAGTGCTACTACTCCACGAACCATTTGGTCAGCTTTCTTAGGATCAACTCCCAAACGAATGTCTACATCTACTGAAGCATCAAACTTTGTGAAAGTGATTTCTTTCACCAACTTGGTAGCTTCTGTAAGGCTGTATTCTTTTTCGCTGTCGAATTTACCTTGAACTGCCTTTTGATTTTTTGTCAATTTCGCCATGGCTATTTAAATTAGTTTTCCCACGGTGCCTTACCGGTCACCGTTAAGCCCATGCTTCTTGCAGAACCAGCGATCATTTTCATGGCTGAGTCTATTTTGAATGCATTTAAATCAGGCATTTTTGTTTCTGCTATGGTTTTGATTTGATCCCAAGTAACAGAACCTACTTTTATTCTGTTTGGCTCCGCTGAACCTTTTTTAATCTTCGCTGCTTCAGCCAACAAAACTGTTGCCGGAGGAGTTTTGATTATAAAGTCAAACGACTTATCAGAATAAATAGTCAATAACACTGGAAGCACGACGCCTGGTTTATCCTGACTTCTTGCGTTGAACTGCTTACAGAATTCCATAATGTTCAACCCTTTGCTACCTAGTGCCGGTCCTATTGGAGGAGAGGGGTTAGCCGCTCCACCTTTTACTTGTAATTTCAAATAACCGGTAATCTCCTTTGCCATCTTGCTACTGGATTTTTTCTACTTGTATATAATTCAATTCCACAGGAGTATTCCTGCCGAATATTTTCACCATCACATTTAGTTTTTTCTTCTCTTCGAATACTTCTTCTACTGTGCCGGTGAATCCGCTGAATGGACCATCCATTACTTTGACGCTTTCTCCTACGATGTAAGGAGTTTCCAATTTCACTTCAGAACCGTTCACTTCATCCACAGTACCCAGGATTCTGTTGACTTCAGACTGACGAAGAGGGATAGGCTTTTTAGAAGCCTGTGCACCTCCATCGCTGGAGCCTAAGAAACCAAGCACACCTGGAATAGTGGCGATGGTGTGAGCTGCTTCACCGTGGTTGAGATCTGCCTGAATAAGAACGTAACCCGGAAAGAAGCTGCGTTCTCTTACGCGTTTCTTGCCGTTTCTCATTTCATAGACTTTCTCAGACGGTATAAGAACTTGCGGAATTTGATCGTCCAGTTTTTGACGGATGATCTCATTCTCAAGGTAGAGTTTTACCTTTTTTTCTTGTCCGCTAATCGCTCTTAGCACGTACCAGTTTAAGCTACTCATTATCCGTTTCCAAGTTGATTGTTAAACGACTGGTAAATAGCGCCCATTCCGCCTTCAAAAAGGTAATCAATACCGAATATCAACAACGCGAACACGAGGGAAGCTACAAGCACCAATACCGAACTGTTTTGCAATTCGACATATGGAGGCCAGCTCACATTGTCTTTTATTTCTTCTATCGACCCTTTTATGAATGTTATTATCTTGTTCATATAATATGATTCCTAATATGCACGGAAGGTAGGACTCGAACCTACAGCCTTCGGTTTTGGAGACCGCGACTCTACCAATTGAGCTACTCCCGTTTAAATTCCCCGCAACAAAAAAGGGACTGCAAAGTTACAAATAATTAATAGATAAACAAATACGCCCCGAAAATTTTCGGGGCGTATCTTAATTTATTGATTAGCAGTAGCTTATTTCAAAATTTCAGTTACCTGACCAGCACCTACTGTTCTACCACCTTCACGGATAGCGAAACGTAGACCTTTTTCCATGGCAACCGGAGCAATCAACTTAACTGTGATTGTAACGTTATCACCAGGCATAACCATTTCAGTTCCTGCAGCCAATTCAATTTCACCTGTAACGTCAGTGGTTCTCATGTAGAACTGTGGACGGTACTTGTTGAAGAATGGCGTGTGACGACCACCTTCTTCTTTAGAAAGAACGTAGATCTCCGCTTTGAACTCTGTATGAGGTTTAACAGAACCTGGCTTGCAGATTACCATTCCTCTTTTGATGTTTTCTTTTTCGATACCTCTCAACAACAAACCAACGTTGTCACCAGCTTCACCTCTGTCCAAGATTTTACGGAACATTTCCACACCTGTAACAGTAGATTTCAAACCTTCAGCACCAAGACCCAAGATATCTACAGGCTCACCAGAGTTGATGATACCTCTTTCGATACGACCAGTAGCAACAGTACCACGACCAGTGATCGAGAATACGTCTTCTACAGGCATCAAGAAAGGAAGTTCTGTCAAACGAGCAGGAATTGGAATATCCACATCTACTGCGTTCATCAATTCTTCGATTGTAGCAACCCATTTCGCTTCACCGTTCAAACCACCAAGGGCAGAACCTTTAACGATTGTCATTGTATCTCCAGGGAAACCGTAGAAAGACAAAAGCTCTCTGATTTCCATTTCAACTAATTCCAACAATTCAGGATCATCAACCAAATCCACTTTGTTCATGAACACAACCATTGAAGGTACACCTACCTGGCGAGCCAACAAGATATGCTCACGTGTTTGTGGCATTGGACCATCTGTAGCCGCAACTACAAGGATAGCACCGTCCATTTGAGCAGCACCAGTAACCATGTTCTTCACATAATCCGCGTGACCAGGACAGTCAACGTGAGCATAGTGACGAGTAAGTGTTGCGTACTCAACGTGTGAAGTATTGATTGTGATACCTCTTTCTTTTTCTTCTGGAGCATTATCAATAGAAGAGAAATCTCTATTTTCTGCAAGACCTTTAGAAGCCAACACTTTAGTGATAGCCGCTGTAAGGGTAGTCTTTCCGTGATCGACGTGACCAATAGTACCAACGTTTACGTGTGGTTTGGAACGGTCAAAATTAGCTTTAGCCATATTACAAAAACCTTAAGTTGTTAAATTTATAGTTGTTATTGATTTACTAATTGATAATATGAGCCAGCGACGAGACTCGAACTCGTGACCCCTTCCTTACCATGGAAGTGCTCTACCAACTGAGCTACGGCGGCTTATACTTAAAAGCAGGACTCAGTACCCCTATTATTCTTGCGAAACAAGAATTTAGAAGGACTGACTCCTGATTTAGAGCGAAAGACGAGGTTCGAACCCGCGACCTGTAGCTTGGAAGGCTACCGCTCTACCAGCTGAGCTACTTTCGCATTTTTTGGCAATAATCTCCTTTTAAGAAGG
>Ga0247808_10001271_pt1 | contig 12230 bp, 7 predicted proteins | sample UWRJL089202R1_FD_179914 | JGI IMG/M metagenome (GOLD analysis project Ga0247808, IMG submission 179914) | Plant litter microbial communities from Arlington Agricultural Research Station in Wisconsin, United States - UWRJ-L089-202R-1 | ecosystem: Environmental > Terrestrial > Plant litter >... | reverse complement strand
ATCGTCACGGGTCTTCCAGATGTTCCTACGACAGTTAAGTCTGGTGTTACAATAGGAGAGGAAATAGTGATGGTAACTGCAATCGGGTCTGAACTGATGCCGTCTGCAGTAGTAAGTGTATACGCGTATGTATCTGTTCCTGCATATCCGGCTGTCGGCGTATAACGCATCACACCAAGGGCATCTACAGTAACAGTTCCATGGCCAGGACCTGTCGTAATTGTTGCTAACGTTCCTGTTCTGGACAAATCATTGTCTTTAACTGATATCGAAATCGGTGTATTGATAGGTGTCGTTACGTTATCAGGACTTCCAACAGGCTTCACCACAATTCCAGCAGTAATTGGATCAGAATCTACACCATCAGCAGTTCTCAGGATATAGGTAAACGAATCCCTTCCAGAATATCCTGTATTTGGTGTATAATTTACTGTTCCGTCAGTTCCTGTTGATACAGCACCTCTTAGCGGATTGGTTTGGATTACGACAGTTGTCCCTGATTTAGTGAGGTCATTGTCTTTTACAGGAATTGGAATGGCCACGTTTGTATTCGTAGTAACAGCATCAGGACTTCCGAGCGGTTTAACATTAATTGTTGCTATAATTGGATCAGAAACCAATCCATCTGCCGTTGTCAGCGTGTACGTAAAGGTATCCTTACCTACAAATCCGTTTACCGGAGTATATGTAACAACGCCTGCGGTATTCAATGTAGTAGTTCCCGTCAACGGAGGTGTGATGATCATTACAGTAGTACCTGTTCTTCCGGCGTCATTGTCCTTAATCGGGATAATGATTGGCGTATTAGCAGGTGTTGTTGCGTTATCAGCCGAACCCACAGGCTTTACATTAACAGTCACAGTAATAGGATCAGATTCCAGACCATTCCCGTTGATTAGTTTATACGTAAAAGTGTCTTTACCACTATATCCTGCTGTTGGTGTATAAGTTACGGTACCATCAGCATTAAATGTTACTGCTCCATGCAATGGATCTGTAGTCTTTATTGGTGTAGAACCAGTCTTTCCCGGATCATTATCAAGTGGTCGTATGACTACCGGCGTGTTCGTCGGTGTCGTAGCAGTATCATCTGCTCCTACTGGTCTAACGTTCACAGCGATATTTACAATTGCGGTATTTGATTCAACTCCGAAGTTATCTTTAATCGTGTAGACAAATGAATCCATTCCAGAATAACCATTGAATGGTTTATAGGTTACAACTCCAGTTACATTATCTATAACCAGCGTTCCATGGGTAGGTTGACTTTTAATCACAATAGATGCCTTATCTATAGTCGCATTCCCATCAGCGTCAGTATCGTTGGTGAGTATGGCGATTGGTACATCGGTGTTTAAGCCGGTGGCGAATTCGTCGTTCACAGCTACAGGGCGATGATTGATTATAATCTGAACGTCATCGGAGAGCGTACAGCCTCCGGCAGAGCTAAATGACCATCTAAAGACGTATGTTCCGCCAGTCAGGTTCGTAACTGTTGTATTAGCCACAGAAGGACTTGTAATTACTGCACCTGCGGGACCAGAAACCTGTGTCCATACTCCGGCATTGACACCAGGGCTATTACCATTCAATACATATATAGCGGTAGGACTCGATATATTTACCAACTCATCTGGGCCGGCATTTGGCTGTGTAGGAGGGGCAGATACATTTACTGTTATGGTGGCCACATTTGAAGTAAGTGCAAAAGAATCCTGGATGGTATAACTGCTGGATGCGGTGCCAAGGAAAGTTGCAATGGGCGTGAACTGAACTGAACCAGCAGAAGTTAAGCTGAAAGTTCCCTGATTAGGTAACGTAAATGTTGTTTGTAAACCAAGCGTATTTGGATCTAAATCTATTGCAGATCTGTTTAATGTTCCTCCTGCGTTCGTAGTAGCATCATTCGCTGCCACGTCAATAATTGCGGGACTGCCCTGGCAGACATTTAACACGTCATTTACAGCTGTAGGAGTAGTCAAACCCGCTGGAGTATAAGCGTTGATCTCCACGTTTCTGATTTCATGGATATTAGTGACATCACCCGTTGATGATGCAAAGCCGTAACGAAGATTTACAGGGGCAAGATCTGGATAATAAAAGCGATCAATAATTGTTTCTGTAACCGTTGGCGTTCCTCCACGGGTTATTTTCACGGTGACATTGAATCCACCGTTTACGTTTGGAGCAAGATCCATGAATACCCTCCTGAATCCCGGAGAAGCTTCATCAGGCTGACGTGCGCCACCATTACCTACCAGCGGGAAAGTTGATGGCATTTGCACACTTGTCAGATATCTGTAATTAGCAGGTGATGTACTATTTCCATCCCCAGACCCACGAAGTGTTATTGAACCTGGTTTGAAACCTGGCCCACCTTGACGGGCTTCGATTGGATTGGAAAAATTCCCATACTCATCCAATCCAATAGCAAGGTAACCTTTACTTACACCAGGCGTTACAACAGGGGTGTTTACGGCAATTTGTGCGTATCCCAATGAACCGCCGAAGCCTCCAATTGTAAATGGAGTTGCTGCCGCATCAAAAAGGAAAAATGTGATACCATCTGCTCCACCTCCACCATATATATTATATTCGAACATGACACTGAGTCCGTTTATTGAAGGAAAATTGGTTGTACCTATTGCATAACCTTTCTGATTAAAACCGGCAGAAGTTAACCTTAGATATCCGTCGCCGGGAGGATCAGGCTGATCAACACCATTTCCAACTGCTGTAAGGTATGCTGTAGGAGATCCTCCAAAAAGAATATTTGCCGCACTTGTATTTCTAAAACTCTCCTTATAGGGAAATTGCGCATAAGACTTTTGAGCAATAAATAGCGAGAACAGGAAAAGTACGGAGTACCGTAGAAGTTTTATCATAGAACTAAAAAATAATATTATTGGGATGCAATATCCAAATATAAAGCCATTGTGCAAGAAATCCTTTCTTTATCCAAAAGAACCGCGAAACATAGGTTTAAATCAATTAAATTAGGAAATTAAACATCGATTTTTCTGCATTTGAAATAGACAGCTTTACGCTATTGTGGAAATATATCTCTATTGTTGGAAGTATATCCACACATCTTTGATTATTGCGCGTGTTTATAGCGGTTTTAATACGTTGATTATTATTTAATTTAATGCAATATATGCCTGTGGGTTGAGTATCAGGCTATATTTGCAGATCAAATGTGGAAATATAACCTGTGGCAATTACTGGTATAATATTAGCATTATTTGAAGCATAACTATATATTTGAACTTTACTGCGAATCTATGTCTAAACTAGTACCCTATTTAAAGATTACTGGGATATTTTTCTTCCTGCTATTAAACAAAAATGAGAGCTCGGCTCAGGATAATGTCATTACCGGTATTTCTAACTTATATATTGAAAAATTAATTGCCACAGCAAAGCAAAACTACCCAAGACTCAAACAATTTGAAAGTCAGGTCAAAGCCGCTAAAAGCGATCTTTCGGGAGCGAAAATTTCATGGTTGGATCCATTTTCGTTCTCGTATGTAACGCGTTCCAATGATCAAAACACAACAAATACACCAAACATTACCACGGCCGACGTGCTTAGTGGTTACCAGTTCGGCTTTTCATTCAATCCCGGAACGTTATTTTCAAAACCAAGCCAGATTAATAAAGCGAAAGAGCAGGTCAAAATCGCGGAATATAGTCAGGCCGAATACAATCTGACATTGGAGGCTGAGGTTAAAAGGAGATACTATACGTTCTACCAGTATAAAACATTACTTGCACCAATCAATAGTTCATTCCTCGATGCAGAAAATAACTATAAAGTAATCAAGATGAAGTATCAGCGGGCTGAGGTAACAATTCAGGAGTATAATACGGCCTCGATGTCTTATACACAAGCCAACGAAGCAAAGATCCAGTCTGAAATCAATTACTTAACGGCAAAAGCAGCACTCGAAGAATTAACTGTTAGAAAACTGGAAGAAATAAAATAAATGGAAGAGATTAACAAATTTTTAGGACTTCTCAGAAAATATCGCTTTATACTCATCGTAATACCAATCGTCACGGTCTGTATTACATTTTTTCTGGTAAGGAATTTACCAAACTCATATATTTCCCAGTCGCAGATTGCCACTGGTATTGTTGATGAAACCAAACAAGGCCTGTTGGATCAGGTAGCTCCCCAAACATCACAGATCATCCAGAAGTTCAGCAACCTGATTGCCATCATGCGAATGAAAAAAATGGTGGATCTGGTTTCCTACAAACTGATCATTCATGATCTTACTGCTGCAAAACCCTTTCGTCCGCTTACTACGCAACTCAGCAATTTAAATGATGCGGAGAAGAAGCGTGCTATTCAGGTCTATCAAAGCTTTTATGAAAAAAATGAAAGCCTGAACCTATACAATAAAGAACAGGCAAATTTATATGAGATGATTCAGTCCATGGGATATGACAGCGATGCCCTAAGTGGTAAGCTGAGTATTTTCCGGTCGGGCGACAGTGACTTTATCGTTGTGCAATGTGAAACCGAAGACCCAGGTCTTTCCGCCTTTGTTGTGAACGAACTGTCAACTGAATTTGTCAAATATTATTCGTCAGTTGTAAAGAGCAACCAGATTAAGACCACAAATTTCCTGAGCAATTTACTGGTTCAGAAAAATGACACGCTTACGCGCAGAATGAGAGATTTGCGGGATTATAAAATTCTGAACGGGGTTCTTAACCTTGACGAGCAGTCGAAACAGCTTTACACCAGGATCATTCAGTATGATGATAAGAAACAGGAGGCTATTCAGAATACTTCCTCTTTTGCAGGTGCTTTGAGCGAGATTGATCGCAAATTCAGTCCTAATGAGCGCAGATATATTGAAGCTACTTTATCTAAAGTGAATGGAAATATCGTTTCCACAAAGCAAGAACTCAACGATTTATATGATTTGTATTATCAAAATGATTTGGACGATAAATATAAACGTTCAATAGATTCTTTACAGCGGAAGTTAACAGAACAGATCACGAAGTCATCAGATGAATATATTAACAACCCGCTTACGCAGAAAGCTTCTTTAGTTCAGCAGAAGATGGATCTTGAGATTAAGTTGGATCTTTCCAGGTATAGTATGGCTTCACTGGAAAAGGAACTGCAGAATCTGAATGCCGAGTTTAGCAGGTTGGTACCCAAAGAAGCTGAGGTGCAGGCTTTGGAGATGAGGGTCGACATTGCAACAAAAGAATATCTGGATATTCTGAACCGTTATAATCAAAGTAGCCTGGAAGGCGGGTTTGAAGTGAAGCTTAATATTGTGCAGCTTGGCATGCCTGGTTTGGCGCAGCCATCTAAAAAAATGTTGCTGGTGATCCTAAGTGGTATTATCAGCTTCGTTTTCTGCCTGTTTATCATGTTTATTATTTACTTTCTGGATGATAGCATAGTGTCGCCCAAAGGGTTGGCTAACGCCAGTCAAAGCCCGGTTCTCGGCGGTGTTAACAAGCTTGTTGCACCGTCAGTTGATCTGAATAGTTTATGGCTAACGGAATCGACAGAACCTAAACTATTAGAATTTAAAAATCAGCTCAGGTCTTTAAGGTATGAGATAGAGAACGATTTGAAAGATAAAGTGCTTGTCATGACGAGCATAAGTCCGACTGAAGGCAAGACTTTACTGACACTGAGTTTAGCTTTTGCCTGGAAAATGACGAATAAACGGATCCTATTGATAGATGGTAATTTTACAAATCCTGAAATTACCAACTCTGCTAATCCAAAGGTCTATCTGGAAGACTTTTTTAAAGGTGAAGCAAATGTCTTGATTAGCGACAAAAAAGGCGCTATTGATATTCTGTGCAACCGTGGAGGAGATACTTCTTTGCTTGAACTGGCATCTCACGAGCAGATCAGAGCAAAACTTGATTGGGCGAAGCTTCACTATGATTTAATTATTATTGAAACTGCTGCACTTGACGATATTAACCAATCTAAGGAATGGATGCTCTTTACACAAGATATTGTTGGCGTCTTTGAGGCCGGACAGACGATCACGGAGCAGAAAAAGAATTATATCTCCTATTTAAAAGGCACAGGTTTTTTTATGGGGTGGGTTATGAATAAAATCACGACAAAATTATAATATGGGGTTGTTAGAAGGGATCTGGTTGTGCATTCAGTTTTTAATTGGTTATAATCTTTTGTTGCCAATATGTCTTTACCTGTTCTGGATAATTTTCACGAGAAAACATACCCCTTCTGCAAATATAGCGACTGCTGAGGCTGATTTTGCAGTCATTGTAACTGCTTACCAACAAACTACGTTGCTCCCTGCAGTTGTAAAGTCGCTGCTAAACATGGACTACAGCAATTATCTCATTTATATAGTAGCTGATAATTGTGATATTTCTGAGTTAAACTTTGGAGATCCACGTGTGGTTCTGTTGAAACCTGAAACAATTTTGGCAAGTAACACCAGGTCTCATCAGTATGCACTTAACCACTTTCAACGCAGCCATGAAATTGTGACTATCATTGATAGTGATAACCTCGTTGAGCGAAATTACCTTTTGGAATTAAATAGGGTTTTCTCGAAAGGCTTCAAAGCGGTGCAGGGATTAAGGGCAGCGAAAAATCTCGATAGCACGATTTCGTGCCTTGATGCAGCAAGGGATATTTATTATCATTTTTATGATGGGCAACTGCTCTTTGAACTTGGCTCCTCGGCCACACTGGCTGGGTCAGGAATGGCATTTACGCACCAGCTTTATCAGGACTTCCTAAATACGCACAATGTAAACGGTGCTGGTTTTGATAAAGTTCTGCAGTCCTGGATTGTCAGTCAGAATCTGCAGATCGCCTTTACGCACGATGCCATTGTTTATGACGAGAAGACATCCCAAACAGAACAACTGGTTCATCAGCGTAGTCGGTGGATCAATACCTGGTTTAAATATTTCAAACTCGGATTCTCGGTCGTGTTTTCTGGCATAAAGAATTTCAGCAGAAATCAGGTGATATTTGGTTTTGTTTTGCTACGACCACCCTTATTCATCTTCTTATTATTATCACTGATATGTTTCGGTGTGAATGTGATAATTGGACACTGGTTTGTTGCTGTAGTATGGATGCTAAGTCTGATGACTTTTATACTTTCTTTTTATGTTTCCCTGCGCTATTCACCTACTGATAAACGCATTTACAAGTCGCTGATCAATATTCCTCAATTCATATTCTATCAGCTTATCTCGTTGATTAAGAGCAGACAGGCCAATAAGATCTCAGTATCCACCACTCATTATTATAAAGAAGAAAAGGAGGGTAATTAGCGATGAGAATTGAACCTGTCGATGTTGAAAAAAAAATTGAGCGAATTATACTGTTGGCTAAAAAGAACCTTGCGATCCTCATTGCTTTCGCGATGCTCGCATTCTTCTTTATCAAAATCTTATTTTTATAATGGGACGGGTAAGTGAATTGTTATCAAAAGGCAATAACAAGGTCACCATACTGGCCGTCGGGCTCGGATTACTGTTTCTATCAGCAATTTTTGCGCTTATTGTTGGTATCTGGGGTACGACAGGCGGATTACTGCTGATTATCGCAATTGTAGCTCCTATTTTTATCTATTGTATCATCAGATATCCTCGTTTTGGTATTCTTACCTATCTTACGGCTGCTTATTTTGTCATGTATGCGTTGGGATTTCAAATTAACTACCCGCTCGGAACTGTAATGGATAGTATTTTATTGCTGTTAATCATAGGCTTTTTCATCAATCAGAAAACCAAGCCCAATTGGGAAATCTTCAAAAATCCAATTACGGTGATGATCCTGATCTGGATTTCTTATAATCTGGTTCAGGCAATAAATCCAAATGCGGAATCCAGAATGGCATGGTTGTATACTATTCGTGCAGTAGCAGGGGTAATGCTGGCCTATTTTATTTTTAACTATCAGATCAATTCTGTGAAATTTATCAGGACAATTTTCAAAATGTGGCTGATATTTAGTTTTTTGGGAGCATTATATGCTATCAAACAGGAGTATTTTGGTTTTTTTGCATATGAACAGCGCGTTTTGGATTCAAATCCTTTGCTACAGAATCTATTATTTATCAATGGACACTGGAGAAAGTCCAGTATCTTTTCCGATCCTGTATCTTTTGCCTATAATATGGCTGTGTCAAGTATATTGTGTATCTGCCTGATCACCGGTCCAACCCGTGTCAGTACCAAGATTAAGTTGGCTATTTTGACAATGCTGTTTATGAACGTGATGCTTTATTCTGGTACCCGTGCAGCGTATGTTCTTGTACCGGCTGCTATGGTTCTGCTAGTAGTTGTAAAATTTAACACACGAATATTGATATTTTTCGCTGCGTTCTCGGTACTGTTAACAATGCTTATTTTTACACCAACATCAAATGCCAGTCTGGCCAGGTTCCAATCGGCCTTCAGGCCATCAGACGACGCATCTTACAATGTCCGTGCACAGAACCAAAAAAGAATTCAACCGTATATACTAACTCATCCACTCGGCGGAGGACTTGGGGCAACCGGGGTTTGGGGAGCCCGTTTCTCGCCAGGGTCTTTTCTTGCGCAATTTCCGCCCGACAGCGGATTTGTGAGGGTGGCTGTGGAGCTGGGGTGGATAGGATTGGCACTGATTTGTGCATTGATGTTCGTTGTATTAAAAACTGGAATAGAAAATTATTTTAAGATTAAGGATCCTGAGCTTAAAACGTACTGTTTAGCTATGGTATTGATGGTATTTGCTATTGCAGTGGGAAATTTCCCGCAGGAGGCCATTGTGCAGTTTCCGTTAAGTGTATATTTCTATCTGATCATTGCACTCATGAATATTACTTTAAGATTGGATCAGGAGAAAAATCCGGAACACCATCTTAAAGCTGAAAAAAAAGATGGCGAGTTTTGGATGACTAAGAGACGTGTAGCATGAGCCTGAAGAACGAAGTTATTTTTATTTTGGGAATTGCCAAATTCGATGGACCATATGAGTCCACCAGCTATACGATTGCCAAAATGCTGGCTGAAGATAATGATGTGTATTACATCGATTACCCATATACCTGGAAAGATTATGCGTCAAAAAAGGATGAAGCATTTAAAACCAGGGCTGCCTGCTTTTCTAAATCGTCTGATGGTCTTATTGCAACAAAAATTAGTCGCCTGAAAATCCTGATCGTACCGCCGGTACTATCCATCAACTTTTTGCCGGAAGGTAAATTTTACAGGTGGTTGCTAAGATTTAATCAACAGATCATCAAAAAAAGGGTAGAGGCCTGTATTAAATTAAAAGAAATCAAAGATTTCATTTTTATAAATTCATTCAATTTCCATTACCCGGATGTTGGATCAATGTTAAGGCCAAAACTACTGTTGTATCATTGTGTTGATCCTTTGATCGTGGCACACGATAGAAAGCATGGCATTGTTTCCGAAGAGATCATCGTTAGGGCAAGTAATGTCGTTGTATGTACAAGTAAACAGCTATATCTCGAAAAACTGAAACAAAATCCAAATTGCTATTTTATACCAAACGCTGCAGATATCCGCCATACTTCAAAGGCACTGCGGGATGACCTTAAAATTCATAATTATCTGGAGGATATTCCGCATCCAATTGTTGGTTATTTCGGGAACATTGAACGAAGAATTGACTATAATTTACTAGCGCAGGTGATCCAGTTAAATCCCGGGATCAGTTTTGTTTTTGCGGGACCCGTAGAAGATGGATACGTGCCTGATACATTCATGCTCCCAAAAAATGTATTTTTTATAGGCCGTATTCCATACGATGACATGCCTTCAGTAGTGAAAGGATTTGATGTCTGTATAATACCATTCAAAAAAGATGAAGTAAGCCACACCATATTTCCACTCAAACTTTTTGAATACTTAGGAAGTGGGAAACCTGTAGTTTCTACTGATTTCAACACCGATCTGGTAGAGTTTACCTTTGATCAGGTGAAATACTGTGCTGATTATGAAGCGTTCTCAAATGCAATTCATGACGCCATCTATTCTGATACGACTGAAATGAGGACGGAGCGCCTGAAGATTGCTGCCAATAATACCTGGGCAAAAAGGTTTGAAGAATTTAGTTCAATCATCAGTCAATATCTTTCCTCAAATGGATGATTCAAAGATTATAGTCAAGGAAAAAAGCTATATTAATTCCTTCCGGGGACTCGAAGTACTCAGATTTGTCCTGTCGTTTGCCGTAATTATATGGCATTATCAGCATTTCTTTTATCCCTTTGTACCTTTTAGTCACAGGGAACTTTTTTTTGAGAAGCAACCATTTTTTGAGAGTTTAGAGCTTTTCTATAGTCAGGGGTTATATGCGGTGCATATCTTTTGGTTCATCAGTGGATTGATATTTTACCTTATTTACAGCGAACGGATATGTGCGGGCAAAATAAAGTTCAATGCGTATATGTTAAACAGATTTTCCAGACTCTATCCCCTGCATTTTGTCATGCTCATACTGGTAGCATTGCTTCAGCATTTTTATTTTGCACAAATTGGGAACTACTTTATTTATCAGGAGAATACTGTTAAGAATTTTGTGCTGAATATTTTGTTCACTCAAACCTGGGGACTTAATAAATTTTCTTTCAATGGGCCTACATGGAGTGTGTCTATCGAAATATTGGTATACATCATCTTCTTTGTATTGGCGGGAGTAGGGTTTCTTAGGAAGGGACGCGGCGTAATAGTGACTTTCATTTTTCTCGCTTTTCTTAAAAGGTATCATCTCTTATTTTTGACAGATGATATAGTTACCTGCTTTTATTTCTTTTTTGCCGGATGCGTTTTTGTATACTACTATAACATATATCAGCAAAACACCAGAATTCAGGTAACGGCACTTGCTACCCTGATCGTCACACTGATCGCATTGCTTAAAGCGACTGTTATTTTTCCAAAGGTAACTGAGGAGATAACGGCAGGGCTGGATATTGACATCCTCTTATTTTCGATTATCGCGGTTTTGTCGTTCCTGCTACTTTTTAATCTCAAGATTTTTGACAGGATCACCACCAGGTCTTTTCAGTTCATCGGCAATTTGACCTATTCCACATATTTAGTACATTTCCCGATACAATTAGCAATCTATATCATGCTCAGACCATCAGCTTACTCCATGTTCTTTTCGAAGGGTTTTTTCGTGATATATATGTGTACTGTATTTGTATTTGGAAAACTTTTTTACGAATTTTTTGAGCTCCCGATTCAAAAAATCATCAGAAATAAATTTTCCAAAACACTTTAATCCCTGCGATATGTTAAAAATATTATTTGATCACCAGAAATTCAGCACCCAGAGATACGGAGGAATTAGTAGATATTTTGCCAACATTGTTCAGGACATCAAAACTAAATCTGATTTTGGCTATCAAATCGGATGCCTTTACTCGCCCAATCATTACATCAAAAATGAGCCTCAGTTGTTGGCCAATAGTCTAGGGAAAGCATTGCTGGATTCAAAGTATGGTACAAAGGCATATAAGATCAACCAGCAATATTGTAAATATTTGATGGCGAAAGGCGACTATGACATTCTGCATCCTACGTATTACGATCCATATTTTATTGAAAGGAATACAAAACCCGTAGTTGTCACCGTGCATGACATGACCCATGAAAGACTTCCGGAATATTTTTGGGCTGAAGACAGACTGACGCATAATAAAAGGCTAAATATTGATGCTGCTGATAAAATCATTGCTATTTCTGAAACTACAAAAATTGACCTAATCAATTATTCTAATGTTGATCCATCAAAAATAGAAGTCATCTATCACGGAATTGATCTTGACACACCTTTGGTATATGAGGCTGTTCCTGACCTACCAGTTTCATATTTTCTATATGTGGGGGACCGATCCGGATATAAAAACTTTTACAGGTTTCTATACGCTTTTAAAAGACTTTCGGACCGTTATCCTGAGATTGAAATGTTATTGACCGGTGGAGGAGCTGTAGCAATAGCGGATAATGAACTGATCACAAGGCTTAATTTACAGCAGAAAGTTAAGCACGTTAATGTCACAGACGAACAGTTAAACTATTTGTATTCGAATGCATTAGCTTTTGTTTATCCATCATTACACGAGGGTTTCGGTCTTCCCATTCTTGAAGCATTCAAGGCACAATGCCCTGTAATTCTCAGCGATACACCATGCTTTTTAGAGATAGGAGCGGATGCGGTC
>Ga0247808_10001269_pt1 | contig 12239 bp, 11 predicted proteins | sample UWRJL089202R1_FD_179914 | JGI IMG/M metagenome (GOLD analysis project Ga0247808, IMG submission 179914) | Plant litter microbial communities from Arlington Agricultural Research Station in Wisconsin, United States - UWRJ-L089-202R-1 | ecosystem: Environmental > Terrestrial > Plant litter >... | reverse complement strand
TGCTTTATGATCTTCCTTCATTTGTTTTCTCATGGCTTCTTTCTCTGCAGCAGTTGGTTCGGTGCCCTTTTCTGCTCTGCTTTTTTTAAGCATTGCCATTTTTGTGCTTCGGTCAGATAAAAGCTCACTAACTTGCTTTTGCTGATCAATGTTTAAGCTAAGTTCTGTTGTCAGCTTTTGCAAATGTGCCTGATCACGTTCTTGTGGTGTTTTAAAGTCGTCTTTACGATCCCCTTTTTTATGATCTCCTTTATCACCTCTCGCTTTGTGTTCTTTTTTTAGAGCAGACCATTTTGTGTATTGGTCAGCATTCAAAATTGCCTTCATTTTAGCATCATTTGCTGCTTTTTCAGTTTCCATTTGCTTTTTAAAAGATTCTCTATGCTCAGCAGTAGGCTTTGCAGTATTGTCTTTTCTTTCTGCTCTGAATTTTTCTGCCTTAGCACTTCTTTCTGCTAAAAGCGATTTTACCTGATCTTGTTGTTTTTTATCTAAACTCAATTCAGAAGTTAATTTTTGTAATTGTTTTTCATTACGCTGCTCCGGAGTTAATTTTTCTCTTTGATCACGTCCTGATTTCTGATTGATGTCTTGTGCAAAACTCACTATTCCAACGAATAATAAAGCCGCAATAAATAATTTTTTCATGATTCGTTTTTTTAAGATTATACCATTTAGATAAGATCAGATTCGTTAGGTTTAATCACATTTTCAGAATTATCATTTATTTAACAGATTGGAGCACTGAGAAATAGGAGCGAAATCATGATAGGTTATTGTTGGAGAACCCCAATTTACTGCAATAATTTCAAATCATAGGTCATTTTTAGGTCAGGGTTTTTAAATTTGTAGTATCTCAGCAATTTAAAAATAACAGGGCATAAAATATGGAAGAAATATTTACCAAGAAAAATAAAAACAGCGTTTTAAAAGCAGTAAATCATGAAATGTCTTATCAAAAACTAACAGCTGCAGAACTGCATCAATTTGTGCAGCATTGGAACTATGATGACGGAATAGAACCTTTTAAATGGATAATCAAACAAAAATATCTGGATAAAGGAACAGCACTTTGTTTGTATTGGTTATTACAGCCGGATTATTTCTGCGGGATTCAAAATCAAGACCAAATACAGGACGATATTAATTATGAAAGTTATCAGCTTATAAAAGAAATTGAGAAAAATTATTCTTCTGGTTTTTACGAAGACGAGAATTTTTCTTTTGATCCTAATGAATTTTTAGATTCTGGTTCAAACATAAAATGTATTCCGGCTGTAATGCTTGAAATGTCAAAAGGAACTATTTTTGAAAGACAAGACATCGAATTTGCGTTTTTAAGAGAACCCAATGACAAAGAATTAAAAGGAATAAATACTAAAATCGCAGATGCTGTAAAGATTATTAAAATCTCAAATCCTGACTTTGTGTACGATCAAACAGACTTTGCCATACAAGCAATAATAGAAAGTGTTGAATATTGGAAAGGAAAAGATTTAGGAAAACTGAAAATCAAAAATCTTTCGTACTTGTGGATGGATTGTATTCAGAAAAAACACAATTGGGACTGGATTATCTGGGATTGGGAAACTGGAAATAATATTGGAGTAAGCAATGGTACAAAAGAATTAACCTGTGTAGCAGATACAATTATCAATCATACTATAGACGGATTCCAGCCTTCTAAAATAATATCAGATTTGTATCAGGATCTGGCAGGAGTAAACAACTTCTATGATTTAAAAAGAGATCCGTACAGTGGCGTCGGATTACTTTTTAGCACAGATCATTTAAAATTTAGATCGTAGCAATTTGATGTAAAATAAGAACAGACAGGCTATTTTTGGTGCCACAAAGTTGGCGTCAGAAATGTAGTTCGAAATTAATTGCGTAATTTAGTAGAACCTATAAATTAGCAACCAAATCAAATCGTCATGAATGTACCTTCTGCATCACATCAACATAAAATTGCCTTTTTTTCAACACAGCCGTATGATAAAACGTTCTTTAATAAACACAATAACGAATTTGGTTTTGAATTAGATTTTTTTGAAACCCAGCTCAATCCACAAACTGTTATTCTAATTGAGAATGCAGATATTGTATGCGTTTTTGTAAATGATATTGTAAATGAAGCAGTAATAGAACAGCTGGCAGAAAAAAAAGTCAAAATAATCGCCTTGCGTTGTGCCGGTTTTAATAATGTCGATTTAGAAGCAGCAAAAAGAAACAACATAAAAGTCTGTCGCGTTCCAGCTTATTCGCCTCAGGCGGTTGCAGAACATGCCATGGCAATGATTCTGACATTAAACAGAAAAACCCATAAAGCATATAACAGAGTCAGGGAACAAAACTTTTCCTTAAACGGATTATTGGGTTTTGATTTATTCGGAAAAACAATTGGTATAATTGGGACGGGAAATATCGGAAAAGCATTTGCTAAAATCGTAATAGGATTTGGCTGCAAAGTACTGGCGTATGATATCGTGTCGAATCCGGAAATGGAAAAAGACGGCGTGCAATTTGTAACTTTAGAAGAAATCTTTAGAGCAAGTGATATTATTTCGCTGCATTGTCCATTAAACGATCAGACCAAGCATGTAATCAATGCAGACTCTATTGCAATGATGAAAGACAGCGTTATGATTATCAATACAAGCAGAGGAGGACTGATCGAAACTGCGGCTGTAATTGAAGGTTTAAAAGAAGGCAAAATAGGCTATCTGGGAATTGATGTCTATGAGCAAGAAGAAAAACTATTTTTCAGAGATCTTTCAGCAGATATTATTCAGGACGATGCGATTCAGCGTTTAATGAGTTTTCCAAATGTTTTGGTTACCGCACATCAGGCATTTTTTACCAACGAAGCCTTAACACAAATAGCTTTAGTTACCTTTAATAATATAAAATCTTTGGTAAATCTAAATGACATTGGGAATAAAGCGGCTTTATTGGTGTAGAAAAAAGTAGTTATTGATTTTAATTATCACTAAATTTAAATAATACAAACTCTAAAAATCAAAATTATGAAACCTAAATATTTAATGTTAGCGATGATTTTTGCAGCATTTGCATGTCAGAATAAAGATAAAACAGAATCAAAAAATATTATAGAAAAAATCGCCGAAGATACATTGTCGAAAACTGCAGCAGGAACAGCTGACGTAAGCGATGCTCCTGCAAAAGAAGACAAAACAGTAGAATTGATCCAAAAACAATTAGCTGTTCTATTAAAAAAAGATTTGCCTGCAATGACAGCCAAAGATCGATTCTTTTATTACGATGCCTTCGATTTAAATAACGATCAGAAGAACGAATATTTCGTTGGTTTCTCTAATCCTTATTTCTGTGGAAGCGGAGGATGTACAGCTTATCTGCTTAACAACGACGGAAGTTTAATCAATACTTTTACCGTTACCGATTTTCCTATTTATGTCACGACTTTGACCACGGACAATTTTTACGATCTGATTATAAAAAGCGGTGGAAAACTACATCATATAAAAATGAAAAACGGAAAATATCCGTCAAATCCTTCCATTGAGCACGAACACAAAGGCGCTATTCCAAAAGAACATACAAAGGTTTTGGATTTTGCTGCTAACAAAAGTGAGAAGTATTCGTTTTAAAATAAAAAACCCGACAGATTTTATCATCTGTCGGGTTTAAATACTAGTAGAATAAAATTATCCCAACAATTCAACCATTTTAAATTCGCCTTCAACAGCTACTTTAGTTAAACCGTGTTTAGATAAGTTTTTCATAGAAGCATCCCATTTTTTACCGCTTAAGTTAGCAGTAACTTTTAGGTGACCCAATTCCATTTTATTTTCGTTTACTTTAAGTAAATCAAGAATTATTTTTTCTTCGTCAGTTAACTCGATTTGAGCTAATTTTTTCTCAGGACGCATTTGTGGGAATAATAAAACTTCCTGAATAGAAGCATTATTAGTTAAATACATAATCAAACGATCCATTCCAATTCCCATTCCAGATGTTGGAGGCATACCGTATTCTAGTGCTCTTAAGAAATCTTCGTCGATAACGCCGTTTGCTTCATCGTCACCTTTTTCAGCTAAACGCATTTGGTCTTCAAAACGTTCGCGCTGATCAATTGGGTCGTTCAATTCAGAATAAGCATTTGCAATTTCTTTACCACAAACCATCAATTCAAAACGCTCTGTAAGTTCAGGATTATCGCGGTGTTCTTTACATAAAGGAGACATTTCTTTAGGATAATCCGTGATGAAAGTTGGCTGAATATAATTTCCTTCGCATTTAGCGCCAAAAATCTCATCAATCAGTTTTCCTTTCCCCATTGTTTTGTCAACGTCAATTCCCATTCCTCTTGCAGCGTCAAACAATTCTTCTTCTGTTTTACCCGAAATATCAAAACCGGTAAAATGTTTGATAGAATCTGTCATCGTAACACGGGCATACGGTGCTTTAAAGTTAATTTGGTGCTCACCAAACGTAACTTCGCTGGTTCCGTTTACAGCAATTGCACAATGCTCAAGAAGGCCTTCTGCAAATTCCATCATCCAGTTGTAGTCTTTGTAAGCTACATATATTTCCATAGCGGTAAATTCAGGATTATGTGTTCTGTCCATACCTTCATTTCTAAAGTTTTTCGAGAATTCATAAACACCTTCAAAACCACCAACAATTAATCTTTTTAAATACAATTCGTTCGCAATACGCATGTAAAGCGGGATATCAAGCGAATTATGGTGCGTGATAAACGGACGTGCTGCAGCTCCCCCAGGAATTGACTGTAAAACCGGAGTTTCAACTTCAAGATATCCTGCATCGTTAAAATATCCGCGCATTGCAGTATACAACTTCGTACGTTTAATAAAGTTTTCTTTAACTTGTGGATTCACTGTTAAATCCACATAACGCATTCTGTAGCGTAATTCAGGATCATTAAAAGCATCGTGTACGTTTCCGTCTTCATCTACTTTTGGTAAAGGCAACGGACGTAATGTTTTGCTTAAGAAAGTAAAACCATCAACACGAATACATTGTGCCCCAACTTGTGTCGTAAACAATTCTCCTTCAATCCCAATAAAGTCACCTAAATCGGTTAATTTTTTAAATACCTGATTGTATAAAGTTTTATCATCACCTTCACACAAAACATCGCGATTAACATACAATTGAATACGTCCTTCGCTATCCTGCAATTCAGCAAAACAAGCTTTCCCTTGATCTCTAACACTCATCAAACGTCCGGCAACAATCACCTTCTTACCTTCTTCAAAAGATTCCTTCACCTGCTTCGAAGTATGATTTACAGGAAAAAGATTAGCTGGATAAGGGTTTATCCCTAAGTTGCGTAAGGTCTGAAGTTTTTCTCTTCTAATGATTTCTTGTTCTGATAATGCCATTTTGTGCTCTTTTTTAAGAGTGCAAAGATAAAGAAAAGAATGTAGATTTTAGAATGCAGATTTTAGATTTTTTGCAGCAGTAATTTACAGTGTTTCAATTTCGTTTTGTCCCGCTATCCGCTTGTATCTTTTTTGCAGAAAAAGCAAAAAAGGATACCGCTGCTATCGGGGCTAGAGTAGAGGTTTCTGTTTTTAAAAACACTTTAGTAGGAATAATTATTGTAGAAAAAATATAGAAAATCTTAGGTTCATTAAAAGTACAAGAAAGTCAATAAGAGCATTAAACAGCAACTTTTCGATTAGACGATTAAACAAATCAACGATTAAACAATTCAAATAAGAGTTCGTATATTTGATGAAAAATTTAATCTTTATGAAACTATATAAACTTCTTAGTTTTTCTTTTTTATTAGCAACCTTAACGAGTTGTACTTTTACCGAAAACATTCATGTAAACGATAACGGAACCGGAAATTTTTCTGTTGATATAGATGGTTCAGCCTTAATGGCAATGGCTGGAGATCAAATAGGACAACAAATGGGAGCTGAGGCTAAAAAAAGCATAGATACCACATTTACCTTCAAAAAATTATTTGAGGAGAAAAAAGACAGCATTGCTAAATTATCTCCTGAAACACAAAAAGAACTTAAAAAACTCGAAAATTATGTAGTCAATACTAAAATGAATGCAGAGCAAAAGGAGTTTTTAATGAAGATTTCTAACGATTTTAAAAATGTAAACGAATTGCAAGATGTATTGCAGGCATTGAGTGCTTTTCAAAAATTAGAAAGTGCTGCAAATGCTACAGCTCCTTTTGGTGGAGGATTCGGAAATAACAACAGCAAATTGAGTTTTAGTTATGACGGAAAAAAATTCAGCCGTAAAGCAGTAGTAAATAAAAAAGATGTTGAAAAAAAACAGGAATCAGAAGCAGATATGTCAAAAATGATTTTTGCATCTTCAAACTATATTCTGCAATATCATTTTCCTAAACGAATCAAAAAAGCATCAAATCCAAATGCGGTGTTTAGCGATGACAGAAAAACAATAACAATTCAATACCCTTTTACGGATTATATGGAGAATCCTGACAAACTTAACTTTGACGTAGAGTTTGAAAAATAAACAAAATGAATAAAAAAATTCAACTTCAGGATCTGGGGAATAAAGATTATAAAGCTACTTGGGAATATCAGGAAGACCTTTTTAAAGACATAGTAGATTTAAAAATCAAAAACAGAAGAGAAGAACTCGAGTTGCCTACGCCCAATTATTTACTATTTGTAGAGCATCCGCATGTGTACACCTTAGGTAAAAGTGGCGATTTAGAGAACTTATTGCTTAACGAAAAGCAACTGGAAGCTAAAGGAGCAACTTTTTACAAAATTAATCGTGGTGGAGATATTACCTATCATGGCCCTGGGCAAATTGTTGGTTATCCTATTCTCGACTTAGAAAATTTCTTTACAGACATTCATAAGTATTTACGCTTTCTCGAAGAATCCATTATTCTCACTTTAGAAGAATATGGCTTAAAATGCGGAAGAAGTGATGGTGAAACCGGAGTCTGGCTAGATGTTGGGACACCTTTTGCACGTAAAATCTGTGCGCTTGGTGTACGTGCTTCACGTTGGGTAACCATGCACGGGTTTGCATTAAATGTAAACGTAGACTTAGGTTATTTTGACAATATAATTCCATGTGGAATTCGAGGAAAAGGCGTTACATCGCTGCAAGTAGAACTAGGAGTAGAAAAAGTAGATGAAGACGAGGTAAAAGCAAAAATCATAAAACATTTAACGCATTTATTCGAAGCAGAATTTATTCAATAAAGACTTAAATATAAAAATAGTATGAAAAATGCTGAAGAAAATAACAATTACAGAATTGCAGTTCCTTCAGCATTTGAAACTGTTTTTTCTCATTTTTACTTTGCTGAGAATAAAACAGCACTTCCAATAACACAAACCTTGCTGCCCAGTTTTCAAACCATTATGGTTTTTAACTTTGGAACAGCAGGTTCTTTAAAATCAAAAGAAAATAATGTGCTGCAAGTTGAAAAGTGCATGGTTTTAGGCCCCATAAAACAAGCTTTTGATTATACATTAGAACCCAGTTCAGAAATTTTAGTAGCTAATTTCAAAGAAGATGCTTTTTACAGATTCTTTGGTAACGCACTTTTAGCACATACCTTACCCATTCATCCCGATGATTTAGTTCCCGGAAATTGTTTCTCTGCTTTATGGGAAGAATTAAAAGAAATGCAAAATAACCAAAACCGGGTTGATTGTATCTTAGACTTTTGCAAACCCTATTTAGGAGAACAAAACCAGATTACCACACTTTTGGCTAATTTCAAACAAGAAGCGCTTAATCCCATCAAAGCAATAGCCTCTCAAACCAATCAAACAGAGCGGAATATTCAGCTGAATCAAAAAAAACTTTTTGGTTATACAATTAAAGAAGTCAGCAGATACGAAAGATTTTTAAAAGCAATCGAAAAGATTCAGGATAACGCTTTAACCCAAGTCAAAATTGACTGGTTAATGGTTGTCGAAGACTGCGGATATTACGATCAAAGCCAGCTTATTCATGATTTTAAATATTTCATAAACATTTCTCCTACTAAATTTTTGAAATTTCAGAAAGATATTTGCAACGCAACTCCAACTAGTATTGTTTGAATTTTGTAACTTTGTAAAATGGAAAAACTGGAAAGCATAGAAGATTTTTACCGAAAAAAACTCCTTTTCATGCCCGAGAACCTAAAAAAGGAAATCGGACATTTTAATGTTTTTGTACTCGACGAATTTATGGGATGCAGTGCAAAACCTATTCCGTACAGCAGACGCGATTATTTTAAGATCAGCCTGATCATTGGGAAAAACAGAGTGCATTATGCTGATAAAGTAGTAGAGATCGGGAAACAGGTTCTTTTCTTTGCAAATCCGCAAGTACCTTATAATTGGGAAGAATTGGAAGAACAGCAAACAGGCTTTTTTTGTGTTTTTACAGAAGCTTTTTTTCATCAGTTCGGAAATCTCAAAGACTATCCGGTTTTTAAACCCAACGGTTCCCCCGTTTTTGCTATTGATGATGACCAGTTAGAAAAAATCAAAAGTATTTTTCAGCAAATGATCGTCGAAATAAATTCTGACTATACCTATAAGTATGATGTATTGCGAAATTTAGTTTTCGAACTCATTCACAGCGCATTAAAAATGCAACCCGCCAATATATCTGTTACACAGCATTCTAATGCCTCCAGCAGAATTTCATCGTTGTTTTTAGAACTGCTCGAAAGACAATTTCCGATAGAAAATTCCAGGCAGCGTTTCTCATTGCGTTCCGCAGCCGATTTTGCAGAGCAGCTAACTGTTCATGTCAATCATCTCAACAGAGCATTAAAAGAAACAACCCAAAAAACAACTTCCGAAATTATCACGGAGCGTATTTTGCAGGAAGCAAAGATTCTATTGAAACACACCGATTGGAATATATCTGAAATTGCATACAGTTTAGGATTCGAAGAACCGACACATTTTAATAACTTCTTCAAGAAAAATATCCAGCTTACACCTACACAATTCAGAGTTGTTTGATTTTTGTAATTTACTGTTTGAATTGCGTTAGCCAATCGCTCCATTGCTGTCCTACTTTTGTCTTCTAATTAAAACACTATTAAAAAATGGAAACAAATAAAGTATGGTTCGTAACAGGAGCTTCAAAAGGTTTAGGTTTAGTTTTAACAAAAAAACTACTGGCAAGTGGTTATAAAGTAGCCGCAACTTCCAGAAATGTAAATTCATTGATCAGTGAAATCGGTTCAGCAACAGATTCTTTTTTACCTCTGGAAATGGATCTTGTAACAGAAACCAGTGTTCAGGCTGCTGTTCAAAAAGCAATAAGTCATTTTAATACAATTGATGTTGTGGTAAATAATGCCGGTTATGGGCAAATAGGAACTTTAGAAGAACTTTCAGATGAAGAATCAAGAAGCAATTTTGATGTAAATGTATTTGGTTTGTTAAACGTAATTCGAAATACAATGCCACATTTTAGAGCCCAAAAATCTGGACATTTCTTTAATATCTCTTCTATTGGAGGATACCACGGAGGATTTGCAGGTTGGGGAATTTATTGTTCGACTAAATTTGCCGTTTCAGGTTTAACAGAAGGTTTACAGGCAGAAGTTAAAGAATTTGGTGTAAATGTAACGTTGGTGTATCCAGGGTACTTTAGAACCAGCTTCTTATCTGAAGGTTCAATGGGATTACCAAAAAATCCAATTGCTGATTATGAACAAGCACGTCAATCAGTTGTAGCGCACCAAAACGAAATCAACGGAAATCAGCCGGGCGATCCGGAAAAAGCAATTGATGCATTAATTCAAATTAGTAAAGAAAAAAATCCACCATTGCATTTATTTTTAGGACAAGATGCGTATGATATGGCAAACAGTAAAATAGAGATCATAAAAACAGATCTTGAAAATTGGAAAGAACTTACCACTTCAACATCATTCTAAAAACTCATTTTTTATCTATCAATCCCGCTATATTTTTAGCGGGATTTTTTTTGAAATAGCATTTTCGTTTTCTTACAATTTTCTTTCAGGCTCACATTCTACTTTTGACCTGTATTACTTTAATAAAACAAAAACATGAAAAATTTAATTATTTACGCGCATCCCAATTCATCCAGCTTAAATCATTTTTTTAAACAGACAATTGTCGAAAGTTTAGAAAAATCAAATCAGGAAATTGTAATTAGGGATTTAAACGAGATTAATTTTAATCCGGTACTTTCTTTAGACGATATGGTCAAACAGCGATTGGGTAAAGTAACAAGTGATGTTCAAATAGAACAGGATTATATTACCTGGGCGGATCGAATCATTTTTGTGTATCCTATTTGGTGGGCAGGAATGCCGGCGATTATGAAGGGATATATAGACAGAGTTTTTAGTTATGGATTTGCGTATCAATATAATCAGGGAATTCAAAAAGGATTACTAGTAGGAAAGTCTACAATTATAGTCAATTCACACGGAAAATCACATGCAGAATACGAAGCCAATGGAATGGGGAAAGCGTTAATTTTAACCTCAGAAGCCGGAATTTTTAGCTATTGCGGTTTAGAGATACAGCATCATTTTTATTTTGATAACGCTGACAGGGTTTCTGATGAAAAAACTATTGCAGAGTGGAAAAACCAGCTTCAAAATATTTTTGAAGTTGAGGTAGGAGTGTAGCAAGATTTAAATTGGGATGTATTATTTTGCCGGTAAATATTAGAACAAAATTAAAACTCCAATTCTAATTGCTCCGGCAAAAGTCTAAAACTCATTCGGTGGTATTTTGTGGTTCCGTATTTACGAATAGCTTCACGGTGTTCTTTCGTTGGGTAGCCTTTGTTTTTTTTCCAATTGTACATCGGGAACTCTTCATGAATCTGGTCCATATAATCATCACGATATGTTTTTGCTAATACAGAAGCTGCCGCAATACTTAGAAATTTAGAATCTCCTTTTATAATACTTTGATTTGGAATCGATTTTAAAAGAGCAATTTCAGTATCTGAAAACTGTTTGCCACAAGTGTTTTTCAAGCCTAATTTGGCATTCAGTGAACGATTTCCATCAACAATAATAAATTCCGGAACTTGTTTTAGTTTCAAAATACATTCCTGCATGCCTTTCATAGAAGCGTTCAGGATATTTATTTCGTCGATTTCATCGGGAAGTAGATGCGTTACGGCAAAACAAACAGCATCCTGTTCGATAATAGGTCTTAAAAGTTCTCTGGTTTTTTCAGACAATTGCTTACTGTCATTCAAAAGCCGATTCTCAAAATCAGATCGTAAAATTACCGCCGCAGCCGTTACTGGTCCCGCTAAACATCCTCGGCCAGCCTCATCTGTTCCTGTTTCGAAAACAAATCCGGAGAAATTTTTTTCAAGCATTCTAATAGTTTTTAAAAGGCAAAGATTATAAAATTTTCTGTAAAAATATCCGTTCTACTACTAATTACAAAGGCAGTCGTTTAAATTGAAGTGTTTTTTTATTTATACGGTTTTATCTTTTACCTTTGCCTGACAAATTTTGCCAAAATAATTATCTATAAAGCTATCAAATGAGAATACTATTTTTTCTATATCTATTAGTCGTACCAACTTTATTGTTTTCTCAGGAAAAAAAGACTTCTAATAATAGTTTAGATATGAACACAAAGTATAATAGTATAACAGATACTGTTAAAAAGAAAACGAGCAAAATTGCCACTATCGACCAGTATCAAATTATTACTTTAGAGCATGATACCACTTATGTAGATACATCATTGACTTTAAAAAGTGCTTACAAACAAAATCATTTAAGAAAAGATCTTTTTGGACTTTTACCTTTTTCAAATATAGGACAGGTTTATAATACATTACAATATAATCTAACTGATGTTTCGCCTTATCCTGAAATAGGTTTTACCGGAAAACATTTTGGTTACCTTGAAGCAAATCAAATTCAATATTATTCAGCAGCGACACCGTTAACGGAGCTGTTTTTTAATACTACAATAAATAAAGGACAAAATGTAGATTCGTTCATTACCTTAAATACTTCAAAAAATCTTAACTTTTCTATAGCCTACAGAGGTTTACGTTCAGAAGGTAATTATATCAATCAGTTGGTAAGCGCCGGTAATTTTAGATTTACAACTAGTTACGCTACTACAGATAAAAGGTACATATTAAAAGCACATTTTACATCTCAGGATATTTCAAATGGCGAAAATGGAGGAATTACAACACCTCTAAATTTTGAAAGTGGAGACAAAGATTTTGATAATCGC
>Ga0247808_10001268_pt1 | contig 12245 bp, 9 predicted proteins | sample UWRJL089202R1_FD_179914 | JGI IMG/M metagenome (GOLD analysis project Ga0247808, IMG submission 179914) | Plant litter microbial communities from Arlington Agricultural Research Station in Wisconsin, United States - UWRJ-L089-202R-1 | ecosystem: Environmental > Terrestrial > Plant litter >... | reverse complement strand
GAACTGCAGGGCGAAGACGAGCGCCCACACCGTCGAGGTGTCGGTGGCCATCGCCTTGTCCTGCGGGGGAAGAGCGGTGAAGGTGGTCTGGCGCTGGCCGCTGGCCTGCACCTCGCTGCGCAGCTGCGCGTCGACGTAGGCGATGCCCGAGGGGATGAAGGCCGGTCCGCGCGCGGCCTGCAGGATGAGCCGGCTCTCCCCCGCCTTCGGAGACGCGGGCGAGGGGTCTCCGGCGTAGCGCACGCCGATCACCTCGAACACCTGCTCGCCCTGGCCGGTGCGCACGGTGAAGCTGTCGCCGGGGGCGAGCTCCTGGATGCGCCCGAAGGGTGCGCCGAACGCCGCGGCGCGGCCCATCAGCACGCTGATGCCCTGCTGTCCGGGGAGCACGGTGTCGCGGCGGTGGCCGGGTCCGGCCTTGAGCGTGTCGCCGGAGGTGCCCTCGACGATCACCTGGTGCACGCCGATCTGCGGGATGTCGAGCAGGGCGAGCGGTGCGCCGTCAGCGAGCAGCACGTCGTCGAAGTCGCCCTCGCTCACCGGGGCCGTGCCTGCCGCCAGCTGCTCCCTGAGCTCATTGTGCAGCAGCTGCTGCGACACGAGGTGCTGCACCTGACTGAGCACCACCACGTTGACGACGAAGGAGAACAGCAGGGCGGCCGCGATCATCAGCGAGCCGCGAACGAGGATGACCTGCGGGCTCAGCGGCGCGTACTGCTTCGGCGCGGTCGGGGGCCTGCGCGGGGGCCGCGGAGCGCGCGGGGGCTTCGCGGCGCGGGGCGGGCGGGGAGGACGCGTCGCCGGGACCGGCGCCTCCTCGATGATCTTCTCCAACTCGAGCGTCATGCGGTGGCTCCGGCGAGACCGGCGGGGGCGTACGGTCGGCGCATGAACTGCACCAGCGCGTAGCCGGCGAAACCGATACCGCCCACACCGATGAGGGAGAGAACACCCCACGGCGGGATGACGACGAACTGGTCGCGGGTGATCGAGTCGAGCTCGACGCCGTCGACGGTCTTCGGCGGGGTGAGGGTGGCGTGAGCGGTGACGAAGGTCCACTGCCCGATACCGCCGAGGGTGGCATCGACCACGCGGGACTCGCCGGGCTTGAGATCGACGATCTCCACTCCCTTCACCTCGCTCACCGTGGTGCCGAACGGGGAGTCCAGCCAGAAGCGCGCGGTGGAGCTGAAGGTGGTGTCCGACACATTGCGCACGGTGAAGCTGGTCTCGCTACGGCCGTCGAGCGGGTTGAGCGACCAGTCGTAGGCGGATGAGAGCCCGCTGATGTACAGGATCCCTCCGAGATCGACCTCGTCGTCGTCGAGCGCAGGAATGGTGTCGGCGACGGGACCGACGGTGTCGTCCGACGGCGTCGACCCGGTAGACGACGGACCACGGGTCGAACCGCCGGTGGAGCCGCTCACGGTGCCGGGGACGACCGCGCCCGGGACAGTCGTCGAGCCGGGGACGGTGACGCTGAGGCCGATGCCGTCCTCGTCGTCGGCGAAGGCCGCTGGAGAGCCGAGGGCGAGTGCGGAGACCGCGATCAGCCCGCCGAGAAGGGTGGCCGCGGCAACGTGACGGGTGGTGGTGCGGATCATCGGCCGTCTCTATCTGTGGAGGCGCCGCTGGAGACGAGTTCGCCCCGCTCGGCCTTGAGGATTGCCTCGGCCTCCATGTGGGCGACCCACTCCTCGGCACGCTTGTTGTCGGTGCGGCGGCGGACGCGCAGGAAGAGGTAGACGCCTCCGCCCACGACCAGCACCACCAGCAGCCACCACGGCACTGCGACGATCACGGTGTCGCGGTTGACAGTGGTCAGCGCGCCCGGGTTGAGGGCGTCGGCGTCGACAGTGGGCGCGAGCGAGACGTAGGGATTGAGATATCCGAGCTGCGCGACTCCGGGCACATCGAGCGTGACGACGCGTGTGCTGCCCGGCAGCAGCTCGCTGAGCTCCTCGCGGACGATCGCAGTCGCGGCGATGCCGAACCAGGTCTTGACCCCGACCACCATGTTCGCGCCCAGCGCGACGTTGCCGCTGTTGCGCACGGTGAAGGTGACGCTCGTGGTTCCGTCGAGAGGGTTCACCGTCGGCGTGTACGAGGAGGCGATGTTGCCGACAGTGAGCGCGGGCTGCAGGTCGCCGGGGACCCGTACGTACAGCCGTGTGGCGATCCGGCGGTCGACGAGGATCTGGCCCTGCGGTGAGGTCACCGAGATCACGATTCCGCCCGCGTGGTCTCCGGGGGCGGCCTCGGCCGGAACGGTGAGCGTGAAGGCCACGAGCTGTGTCTCGCCGGGGGCCAGCGGAACGTCGATGAAGCTGGCGCCGTTGGCGAATGTGATCCAGGTGCCGGCGTCGGTGGGCTGGGCGTCGGTGTCGAGCAGTCCGTAGCCGCCGTCCTCGGTATTGAAGGCGTCCGTTGCGAAGACCCGCATCGTCTGGGCGGTGGTGCCGGTGTTGCTCACCGAGTAGTTGTCGATGAGCTGCTGACCGGGTGCCACCTGGTAGCTGAAGCGGGAGCGCCCGTCGGCGCCGGTGTCGCTCGCCGGAGTGCCCGCGATCCCGTCGAAATCATCGGCGTGCGCCGCGCCCGCCGGCAGGCCGGCGGCGAGTCCCGCGCCGACGAGGACGACCGCGAGAGCGGGGAGGAGAGCGCGGGAGATTCGGCTCGTGAGGGTGGGGAAGCTGTGCACAGTACATTCACGCACTGTCAGTTGGCGCGCAGGCCTCGCGCAGTTGAACCGACGATGAACGATCGCCGGTGCGTGGAAGCCTGTGGAGACGCGAAAGGAGGGGCCGCGCCAGGCGCGGCCCCTCCTCGTTCGACCCGGTGGTACTACTTCGAAGCGAGCGTGAGCGTCATCTTCGAGGTGTAGGTGCCGGCCGCAGCCGACGCCGGGGCGACGAACTTCAGGTCGGCGTTGAGAACGGTGTCTCCGACCTGCGCCGCGTCGCTCGCCTCGGCGAAGGACTTGGCGGTGGTGGCCGCCGCGCCCTCTGCCGCCGCGGTGATGCTCGCCGCTGCCGCCGTGGTCGAGACGACCTTCGGCTTCACGGTGAGCTGCGATGCAGCGATGGTCGCCGAGCCTGCGGCGAAGTCGGTGACGGTGCTCGTGAGCGTCCAGCCCTTGTGGGTGACGACGCGCGAGTCCTTGACCGTGATGTCGCCCAGCACACCGGTGGAGGTGGACAGGTTGTTCACGAGGGTCGGGTTGCCGATCGTCGCGGCAGCGCCGGCCGGAACCACGAGGCTGAGCGTGCCGTCGGCCGCCGCGATCGTGGTCGCCGACAGGTTGATGTCCGCGGAGCCCACCGAGGGCTCGGCCGGAGCGGAGCTGGTGACCGTCTCGAAGGTGTACTCACCGGTACCGGGGACGACATCGATGTAGGTGAAGTATGCGCCGGCGTCGGCGATGGTCACACCGTTGTTCTTGGTGAACGCGACGCCGAGGCTGTACTGGCCGCCGGCGAGCTTCGCAGCGCCCTGATCGCCCAGGATCTGGTTGATCGGGGTGATGTTGGGGAGCCAGAGGTTCTTCGATCCGGTGTAGAGCGCGTTGACGGCCTTCGCCTTCCACGCGCCAATGACCTTCTCCTGGCCGCGCGGCGCGATGAAGCTGTAGGCCGCGGTCGCGTCCTCGGAGCCGATGATCATCTCGTTGGGCTTCGTGGGGTCTCCCGTCGAGCCATCCGGCGAGACGCCGGCGACAATCTCGGTGTTCCACTGGATCGTGCTGCCCGGCGTGATCGGAGTTCCGTCGGCCGGCGAGAGCAGGTAGATCGGTCCGGTGGAGCCGGTGGGGAGGGCGGCGGCGGAGGCCGCGCTGACGGTCGCGCCGACGAGCGAGGCCGCGATGGCCCCGACGAGGACGACCTTGAGGGCGTGTGACTTGATCATGAGTGTGCCTGTCGTTTCGGTGGGGCGACTAGATCGTCGCGTAGGCGGGGATCGGGGTGGAGGAGAGCGGAGCCAGGAAGCCGAACTTCTTCTTCACAGCACCGGGGGTGGTAGCGAAAGCGCCGAAGTTGGTGAGGCTCGAGGTGGACGAGGTGTTGACGAGTCCGGCGAGGCCGGCGTCGTACTTCGCGTCGCCCGTGGTCACGCGGGCACGCTCGACGACGAGGTAGGTCTCGCGGCCGAAGGTCGTGTTCGCGTAGAACGCGGAGCTCGGCTCGAGGGCGGGTGCGGTGCCCGTGAAGGCGACCTGGCCGGCGACCGGGCTGCCGAAGGAGACGTTGGCAGCGAGCGTCGTGTTGGTGCCGGTGACCCCGTTGGCCTGTGCGACCCAGCTGGCGGCGGAGAACGGGATGAGCTCGCCGTCGGCGAGCACCGTCGCGTCGTTCTCAGCGGTGACGTTGTTCGTGTCGTTCACCGCGGGTGCCGACAGCGTGGTGCCGGTGTAGCCGAGCGCGCCGAGGAAGAAGGAGCGGGTGCCCGAGGAGGTCTGGGGCAGCCGCGGCTTGATGGTCAGGCCGCCGACGGTGGTGACGGTTCCGTCGAAGATCTCGCGGAGCTGCTCCTTGGTCAGGTTCGCCCAGGACGCGTTGCCACCCTTGTAGACGTAGCCCACGGCGTCGCGGGCGAAGGGCACGTAGAGGAGCTTGCCGTCGGCGTTCGCGTTGGTGCCGGGTCCGCTCGAGGAGCGGGCGATGTCGACCTGGGCCGGGATCGCCTTCGCCGGGGTGGCGTTGCCGTTCACCGTGTAGGTGCGGGTGCCGTCGATCGACGCGCGCAGCGCGGTCACGCCGCCGCCCGAGCCGTTGGGACGAGCGAAGAACGGTCCGTACGGCTTGGTCTGGATGGCCGCGGAGCCGAATGCGTCGAAGTTGCCGAGGGTGGCCCCGCCCGCGGTGATGCGGACGTTGGGTCCACTCGCGCTGGTGCCATTGATGAGGGCGTTGGTGGAGTCCTGCAGGGTGTCGGATCCGACGAGCACGTAGCTGTTCGCGACGGGCTCGGCGTTGGCGGACGAGAATGCAAGGCCGGCGAGGGCTACGCCCGCGACGGTGCTCATTGCGATGATCTTCTTGATCTTCACTGTGGTGCGGTCCTTTCAAGGGGGTGTACCGAGCATCCGCGATCGCGGCCGCTTCGACTTGTAGCTGCTGAGTTGTCAGGTGCCGTCTCAGACGCTGGCAAGAATGTGGGCATCAGAGCACTCGTCTCCTGATGCGGGTGATGAACGGGACGAGGAGCGCCGAGGCGAGTCCGGCGAGCAGGCTGCCGGGCACCGCCGCCTCGATCGCCGACGACGCGGGGTCGTCGGGCGTCGCCTTGCCCGCGAGGGCCATGACCACATCGCCGGTCGCGCTCGGCGCCGACGCGGCGGCGACCGGGTCGAGGGTTCCCGAGGCGGACGAGGCGCTGGACTGGGAGACGGCGGAGGCCTGCGAAGGACTCGACTGCGTCGTGGCTGTCACACCGGACTCGATCACCGAGGCCGCTGCGAGCGCCTGCGCCTTCCACCCCTCTGGGATCGGGGCGTAGCCGTCGGGCAGCTGGCCGATGTCGGTTCCGGGCGTCTGGCCCGTGGTGGCTGCATAGCGGATGAAGGCGGCATAGCTCGCGCGGAGCCCGGCCTGGCCGATGGCCGGGTTGGTCGCGGCGTACACCGGCATCGCGAGCGGGTAGGCGGTCGTGGCGCCCTTCGCCGCGGCGGACTCCGGGTCGAACCCGTAGACCTGGGCCTGGCCGGACGATGCGGTCATCACCGCCGCGGCCGCCGTGAGCGACTCGGTCGTCGGCGCGACGTACTCTCCGGCGGGATTGAGCAGAGCCGCCGAGAACACCTGGTACTTGGCCGCGGACGCCGTGTCCGTCAGGCCCAGGACGCGCTGCGAGCCGGGCAGGCTGCGCGTCGCCTTCGCGTACTTGGGTGGGGAGGAGAGCGAGTCCCAGCCGCCCAGGATCTGGCCGTCACCGCGGAGCGCGTAGTAGGCGCCGGTGTCGAAGTCGTTGGTGTACGGGCGCCAGGTGACGAGGTTGATGGGCCCGACCGCGTCGTTTGCCGCCTGCTCGACGGGGTCGGCCTTCGGGAAGTTGTCACGCGGCAGCTGGAGGGCCGTGCCGCTCGGGTTGGTCGCCGCGTCGATCGAGCTCCACGGGTTGACGATCATTCCCCACTCGTCGGCCTGGCCGTTGAGGAAGGCCACCGCCTTCTCGTCGGACATCACGTACTCCCACAGCGCCGAGGCGCCGTTCGAGCGCCCCTGCGGCACCAGGAGGTCGGACATCGACGGGCTCACGATGCGCTGGTAGGCCCACTCGGGATCGTTGATCGCCAGGAAGTCGGGGTCGAACGTGATGTTGCGCGCGTTCTTGCCCGGGTCGGCGCTGCTCACGTAGTTGAGGTGGGTGCGGTCGGAGTCGTACGGCAGCGAGTCCAGGTAGGAGTTGGTGAGGAGCTTCGCGACGAGGCGGGGGGTCAGCTTCAGCGTCTCGAAGGGAAGGCGCGCCCTGGCGCTGACGTCCGCGGGAGTGTCCGCGGAGGCGCTCGGCTGACGGTCCACGGCGAAACCGATCGACAGACCGGTGAGCGCGACTGGCGCGTAGGCGAGCGCGTCTGCGCCATCCGCCCGGAGAGCCTGCGACGTGAGCGCGAGCGCGGCCTCGGGTGTGGAGTTCGCGACGACCGCCGCGTCCGATTCGCTGCCCGTCAGCAGGGAATAGACGGCGCCGTTCTGTGCGGAGCAGAGCTTCGGCTGCCAGGACGCGACCGCTCCGGCGATGAGTTCGCTGCCCGAGATCTGGCGCTCGGCCGAGCCGATGGCGCAGTGCACGCCGATAGGCTGGAAATCGAGCTTGACGGAGACGGCATGCTTCCAGGTGTCCCAGAGGAGACCGGACTTGGTGATGCTCTGCTCGCCGGCATCCGCGGTGCCGCGCGGGATCACGACGAGCCAGCAGTCACTCCCCGAGACGGTCCCGTCGGCGGCGGTGACAGGGGTGCCGCAGCCGAGGCCCGGGGACTGCAGTGCCGTCTGCAGCTCGAACTTCGCAGACCCCGTGCCGTCGGCTCCGGATCCCGCCCAGGAGATCTCGTTCGAGGTGAACTGGGTGAAGAACTCGTTGGTGTTGACATCGACGCCCGGCACCTTCACCCCGCCCACCACCGAGGCGATCGTCTTGCCCGTGGCCGAGGTGAAGGGAACGGCGGTGTATGCGGGATCGAAGAAGCTCGCGGAGGGGACCGTGTACTCGACGTCCTCCTCGGCGATCCCGGTGTCGCTGTTTCGAGTGCTGTCGCGCGTCGCACCGGAGGTGAGGAAGGCGCCGTACTGGCAGGTAGTGCGATCGGGCTTCGTGGGATCGTCTGCGTCGCTGCCCCAGCACTGCGCGATCTGCAGGAAGTTCTCGCCGCCTGTCTGTCCGTTGGGAACCGTCGACTTCTTGCCGCCGGTCCAGGAGATCTCGAGCCCCTGCGACAGGAGGTTGGTCGTCTGCGAGACGGTCACCGCGAGCTTTGGGAACGGTGCGTTCTCGACATCCGCGTCCTGATCGGCGGCAGTGACGGTGATCTCGCTCGACGCGCTCGCGGACTGTGCGGGAATGACCAAGCCGGCCACCGTGAGCAGTGCTCCCACGACGAGGGTCGTCACCACGCCGCTGACGCCCGACAGGACTCGGGTGCGGCGCGCGCTGAGGGCAGGACGAATGGGCAAGGCGGTCTCCACGCTGGATTCACAGCAGATTGTCGGGTCGAACGGGACGAATTTATGGGCGACCGGTGTATTCCCGGTGAACGGATGCGGTACTACCACTTCCCGCGCGACATCGAACTGGTGCGGATTTCCAGCGAGAAGAAATCCTCCTACTGACCGGGGGTTTTCCCGCCGAGACGCTTGAGCTTCCGCGACACGACAGGGGGCAGCACGATCGCAGCCCCGACGAGCACTCCGGCGAACAGCATCACGAACTGCGCCCCGCCGAAGCCCGATTCGCCGAGGGTGAACGGAGAGGAGACCGCTCCCCCGAGCGAGGTCGAACCGGACAGGAGCGCGCCGTTCTCGTCGTAGAGGGCGGCGTCGCCCGAGGCGGCGGCGTCGGTTCCCGCGGCGGCCGCGGTTCCGGCGGCCGCCCCCGCTGCGTTTCCGCCATTGCCGGTTCCGGAGGTGGGGGTCGCCTCGGGGGCGCCGCCGGTTCCGGTCGTGCACTGGTCGGGGCCCTGCTTGTCACAGGCCGCGGGCTGCGGCGCAGACACGGCGAGCTGGTTGTTGTCCGGGCTGTCGCCCGGCTTGAACGTCGGATTGTTGCAGTTGGCGAGGTCCACGCCGTTCGGGTTGGCACCCGGGATCCGCTTGACCTGGTTCGAGCCGGCGATGACGAGGTTCATCGGCAGCGGCGAGTATCCCAGCGCGGCCGCCTGCTGCTGTCCCTCGCAGAGCACGTAGCTCGCGAAGGCGCCAAGGGTGGCGCCCTTGTCCTGGGTGAAGATTCCGGCGACCTGGGTCGGGACGATCATGTAGGAGTAGCTCGACAGCGGGTAGGTTCGGGCGTCCGCGCTGTTGTAGACGCCGTCCAGAATCTGCGTGAGGTAGTCGGCGGACGACGCGTTCTCGTTGATCTGCGCCTTGAGCAGTGCGACGGCCACCGACGAGGCGGTCGGCTCGACGTAGTAGCCGGCGCTGTTGAGAACCTTGGCCACGGGGAAGCCCGACTTCAGCGCGTAGGAGTACTCGACGTAGGTGATGGCGCCCTCGCCGTAATCCTGTCCTACGTAGCCGGCGACGCCCAGCGAACCGTTCTGCGCCTTGGCGTTGCCATAGGTCGGGTACTGCGAGGTGAGACCGCACGGCGAGGGGCGGTTGACGGCCGCACAGAACGCGTTCCACAGGGTCGGGTGCTGCTTCGACATCCACAGCGTGAACTGCGCGGTCGATCCCGAGCCGTCCGACCTCACGACCGGAACGATCGCCTTGTTCGGCATGGCGAGCCCGGGATTGTCCTTCGCGATCTGCGGGTCGTTCCAGTTCGTGATGACGCCGGTGAAGATCTTCGTGATCGTCTCGCCGCCGAGGCGCAGGTTGGTGACCTTCTTGCCGCCGATCTTCAGGTTGTACATGAACGACGTACCGCCGGCCACGATCGGCATGTAGGCGAAGCCGTTCACGGGCTTCTCCGCCGTGGAGCCGTCCTCCGGCGCAGACTGGAAGGGGATCTCGCTGACCGCGTAGTCGACGGTTCCCTGGATGAAGTCGCGTCGGCCGGCGGAGGAGCCCACGCCCGAGTAGTTCACGGTCATCCCGTAGTTGGCTGCAACGTTCTTGCGCCACTGGTCGAGCGCGTTCTGCGACCAGGTCGAGCCGGTGCCGGTGATCGGGATGTACGTGGCCGCGTAGGCGGCCTGCGCGTTGAACGCCGAGGCGAAACCGCCCGTGATCAGGAAGACGAGCACGAAGGCCAGAAGCGTTCGGATGGGGCGGCGGGTTCGCGTCGTCACTGGGACGGCTCCTTCGGGAGTTTCTCGGGATCAGCAGGGGAAGAGTGGGGCGTCGGCGCCGCCGCTGCGGGCTCCGCGGTGATCGCGGCGTGCCGGCCGACCGGCGCCGCCGAGGCGGCAGTGGCCATGCGGATCGCGTCGTCGCGGGACGCGGCGGCCACCCTCCGGCGCTGCCCGTCGGACAGCTGGCCCGGACCGCGCCCGCCGATGATGCGGGCGACCGCGAAGAGTCCGACCACGAGAAGCAGCAGCACGGCAGCGGTGCCGAAGCCGCGGGCGATCATGTTCGGCTCGGGCGACTTCACGAAGTCGAAGACCTGGAGCGGCAGGGAGATCATCGGGCCCGAGAAGGGATTCCAGTTCATCACCGCGGTGACGCCCGAGGTAAGGAGTACGGGTGAGGTCTCGCCGATGCCGCGCGCGGTGCCCAGGATCACGGCGGTGACGAGCCCGGAACGCGCGGTGGGCAGCACCACGTGCCAGACGGTGCGCCAGCGTGTGGTGCCGAGGGCGTAGGAGGCCTCGCGCAGATTGCCGGGCACGAGGCGCAGCACCACGTCGGAAGCGCGGATGACGATGGGGAGCATCATCACGGTGATCGCCATGGCGGCCGCGAAGCCCGAGCGCTGGTGGGTGATCAGCTGGATGATCGCCGCGTAGACGAACAGTCCGGCCACGATCGACGGCAGCGCCGTCATGGCGTCGGAAATGGTGCGCACGAAGCGCGCGAAGCGCCCGCCGATCTCGTTCAGGAAGACCGCGGTGGTGATACCCAGCGGGATCGTGATGGCGAGGGCGATCGAGATCTGGATGACGGTCCCCACGATGGCGTGGAGCACCCCGCCCATCGTCAGCGGGTCGAGCGGACCCGCGAGCTCCATGGTCTCGGTGAAGAAATTGAGGTGCGGCAGCGCGTCGGCGGCGCGGATGATCGTGTAGGCCACCACGAAGACCAGTGCACTGAAGAGGACGATTCCCGAGCTGACCAGCAGTACGGTCATGATGCGGTCGCGCACCTCCTGCCCGTCCGAGCGAAGCGCGACGAGCAGGCTGTAGAAGCCGATGAAGAGTACGAAGGCGACGACGACCCAGCCGATCGCTCCGGTCAGAGGTGTGAACCAGCCGAAGAGGAGGGCTGTCAGCGCGGACGCCGCGGCGATCGCGCCGACGACATTGAACCGCTCGTCGAGCGTCGCGCGGCGCAGTGTGCGCCGTTCGCCCGCGGGGGTGTCGTCCGGCGACGGGGTGTGCGTGCGCGGCGCCACGGCATCCGCTTCGAACAGGGCCACGTCGGACGCGTCTGCGCGCCGCGACTCGTCGAGGATGGTCATCAGGACTCCGCTCCCGAGCGCGAGCGCGCCACGATCGACGACGCGGTGAAATTGACGATGAGGGTGATGATGAAGAGCACGAGCCCGGCTGCCATCAGCGCGGAGAGGGCGAAGTCGCTCGCCTCGCCGTAGCGCAGCGCGATCAGGGCCGAGACCGAGTTGGTACCAGTCTTCAGCACCTCCCAGTTGATCGTGAAGATCGGGGAGATGATCATGTAGACCGCGATGGTCTCGCCGAGCGCGCGGCCGAGGCCGAGCATGGTGCCGCCGATGATGCCGCCTCGGCCGAAGGGCAGCACCACGGTCTGGATCATGCCCCAGCGGGTGGAGCCGAGGGCGAGGGCGGCCTCGCGCTCCCCCACCGGTGCCTGCGAGAAGGCCTCGCGCATGATCGACGTCTGGGTGGGAACGACCATCAGGCCCACGACGATGCCGGCGATGAAGGCGGAGGAGGTGAAGGCGCTGGCCTCGGTGAGCACGTCCCCGGAAGCGCTCGAGACCCGGAAGACCGGGATCCAGGCGAAGTAGGTGGAGATCCACTGCGACACCGGGATGACGTTGGCCTGCAGGAAGAACAGGCCCCAGAGCCCGTAGACCACGCTCGGCACTGCCGCCATCAGGTCGACCAGCGAGACGAGGAAGCCGCGCAGCTTGCCGCCGACCACCTCCGAGATGAGCAGGGCGGTGCCGAGCGCGAGCGGAACGGCGACCGCCATGGCGATGATCGCGATGGTGAAGGTGCCGAGCAGGATCGCGCCGATGCCGAAGACCCGGGTCTCGGGCGACCACTGCTGCTCGAACAGGAACGAGGGCCCGGCGACCGAGAGCGCATCCCCCGCGCGCAGGGAGAGGAAGAGCCCGACGCAGAGCATGATCCCGACGGTGACGGCGCCGGCGCTGAAGGTGACCGTCTTGAAGATCGAGTCCGCTCTCGAGGGTCGCGCGGCGAGCGAGCGCCTCTCGTCTATGACTGCCACACCGTGCCTCTCCGGGCGCGCCATCGGGGCAATCAACCTCGAGAGTGATCGTCGGGTCAGCGGGTGAACGCGAGGGGTGCCGTTTGTGAAGGAACAGTGGCCGCTCCCCCAACTCGCGTCAGTTTTTCTGGGGTGGAGGCGACGTGTCCACCGGACTGGGGGTAGGCGAGGGGGCCGCCGGGGAGCTCGCGACCAGGATCGTGACGGTGCGGCCGAGCAGCGCTGCGGCTCCCGCCGGCGGGTCGGTGCCGAGGATCGTGCCCATCGGCACCGACCCGTTCTCCCGCACCGACATCAGCGCGGCGAAGCCCGCGCCCTGCACTGCGGCAACGGCCGCGGTGCGGTCGAGGCCGGCGACGCTCGGCACGGTGCCGAGGCCGCTGGCGACGACCAGCGAGACGACGCTGCCCGGCGACTGGCTGCTGCCCTCCTCGGGCGAGGAGCGCAGCACCGTGCCCGCCGCGGACGCGGAGTTCTCGTCGCTGATCT
>Ga0247808_10001267_pt1 | contig 12249 bp, 6 predicted proteins | sample UWRJL089202R1_FD_179914 | JGI IMG/M metagenome (GOLD analysis project Ga0247808, IMG submission 179914) | Plant litter microbial communities from Arlington Agricultural Research Station in Wisconsin, United States - UWRJ-L089-202R-1 | ecosystem: Environmental > Terrestrial > Plant litter >... | reverse complement strand
CTGACCGTAGGGACTACACTGCCTCCGCCAATTGTTGCTGTAACTTGTGTTCTGGCACAAGGATTAGTAACGCCAGTGGTGATTACCCAGTTAAACAACTGACCATAATTAGGGCCAGGAGCAGCAACCAGGAAATTACCACTATAAGAATTGGCTTCAACACTAATAATTGAAGGAACACTGAATGCGGAACCTGAATAAGCAGCTTCTTGCCAAACCGTTGCATTTCCTGTAGATGTGTTGGGCACATATATCCCGATAAAGTAGGTGCCTGGCGATAAGTCCATAGCACAATTGATATTGAATGCCGTACCAGCAGCCATGGTAGGAATATTTACGGCAGCACTTTGAGCAACTACGGCGCCTGACACGTTATCATAAGCCATAATTTTCGCACCAGTCCTTGCCGTACCATTGGTATAGATAGTTACCGACTCTAGTCTTAAAGATTTGCTGACCACAACTTTATGAGCATGTGCCGGCTTCGTACCAGGATTAGCATCAGAACTAAATTCTGGTTGGGCATTGGGTACATTCATGGAAGCTTTACCTGTATAATTCGTTACAGAAGTGGTGGCTTGTTGAACATAATAGCTAGTGGTCGTAGAAAGACTTGGTGTTGTAAAAGGAGTACCTGTATACAATAGAGTACCACCAGTAGCCTGATCATACCATTGAAATGGACCTGTTCCTGATGCCGTTAGCGACACGGGACCTGTATCACAACGAGATCCGTGTCCTGGTACAATAGGACTAGCAGTCACAACATCCGCTTGATCATCTCTGGAACAAGATCCTTGCGTTACAATGACTTTATAAGTACCTGCAGAGTTGGCTGTATAGGTAGGAGAAGTGGCACCGCTTATAGTTGTACCGTCTTTTGTCCAGGCAAATGTTCTTCCTGAAAATGTAGGAACTCCGGAATCTAACACCGTAGTTCCAGGTAAACAAATTCCTTTATCAGTTCCAAGATTAGGAGTAGGTGCCTGGCAAGCAATAATCATCCTGGCACAAATGGCATCCTGGTAATTGTAAGGCGCAGCTCTATCTGTTCCAATATCCCAGATAAGAACACCATTACCCCCCTGGCCCATAATCCAATCCACTTTTTGCTCCATGGTTGTCTTACTGTTGTAGTAATAACCAGCGGCTAAACCACTACCGTAAGCTGTAGTATAACTAGCGGCTACATCATTATAATCTTGTACCGCGCTTCTGCCAGCATTTCTGGCATAAAAAGGAATTCCGATTAATATTTTACTCCATGGAAATGAAGCTCCACCTTTATTTTTAAATGCATTCGCCGCTCCTTGTGCATCACTCAAAGCCGAATGATCTGCATTGTAACTTGCCGGTACATCATACGTCATGACGTTTGTATAATCTACCGTTTGTAAGGTTGTTGCCGTTACATAATCCAAGTGATTGGGATTACTAAGACCGTAATTGTATTCACCCCCAACGGCCATACACGACTTTCTTGCGGGAGTCATTCCATGCAAGGCGTTGGTGACAGCTATCATCAAGGTTTCATGGTTAATGGCTTGACCAGGTGTAGGAAACTCCCAATCGACATCTATACCCACCAAATTATGGGTGGTAGATAAACTAACACATTGACTGACGAAGTTATTCAAGGCTGTAGTGTTAGTCGCTACCGCATTAAAGTTGGCAGACTGACCTGCTCCTCCTATAGAAAGCCAGAGATTAGGCCCTGAAGTACTTATTGGCTTACAAAAGCCTTTTACAACACCAAAATAAGGGGTGTTTTGAATGGTAATGTTACCAGCCGCATCGATTATACCAAATGAATAGTAAATATCAGTAAGACAGTTCCAACGAATGTTGGGATTATTAGGGTCTCTGTAAGACGGCATGTAACCGACAATCCTTTGTGAAAAAGCCGGCAATGCGCCAAGCATGAAAACGAATAAAAAGAGAAGCTGGAGTCGTCTCGTCATATATGCTAGTTTTACGTATTAAATACAATTCTTTCTGACTTTAATACATTATTATATTAATATGTAATTCAATCAGATTCGAAAATAAAGTTTAAATCGCACAAAAACACGCAGAAAAACAAAAAAATATATTAATAAAATCACAATTAAACCTTTTCAATTGTAACATTTCACCCCAAAATTTAACTTTTCTGATATATAAAAGCCCCTTGAAACCTTCTGATATGAATAATATATAGATATGGAGGTACAATGTAATGTAAACAGCACCTCCTTTTTCAACAAAAAAAAGGCTGGTTAAGAGTCAGAACTCATTATACTTCACAGTTTTAATGGTTAAAAAAAATACTTTTCACCTTTAAATAAGATCTTTAAAAAAATTCTGAAATATCAACGATGTATAATTTCACCTTTACTTTTAGAAAGCCCATTCTAAGCAGCTCTAAAAAAAGGGATTCCGTTTTTTAACGAAATCCCTTCTTGAATTTACCCCAATACCTTCTTATAAACCGACCATCACAAAAGATCCCCAATTGATCGGATCCGGGTATTTTTTTCTGACTGTCTTCTGTGCATCCAAAAATGCTTTACGCTTATCACCTGTTTCTAACCAGTTTTTATAAAAAGCAGCCATCAATTCCATGGTAGGATGATCGGGTACCTTGAATAAACTCATGATAATATTATGAGCTCCGGCCACCATAAAAGAACGTTGCAATCCATAAACACCCTCTCCCAGCATCAGATCTCCTAAACCGGTTTCGCAGGCACTTAAAACAACCAGATCTGTATGGTCGAAATTCAGGTTCATTGCTTCGTAGGCTGTCAAAATCCCTTCTTCTGTATTGAAATCCAACACATCGTTCTTGTCTAAAAGAGAGCCTCCGTTTTCTAATATCAGACCGGATCTCAATAAAGGGTTTTGAGAAATATCAGTCACCAATTCATTCAATTCGCTAGACTGTTTTACATCTTCCAGGAAAAAACCGTGGGTGGCAATGTGAAATACATTGGGACTCACCATTTTCTTTATAGAAGATTCCTCTGCCTGATCAAAGACATAAGTGGAAACAGCCCAGCCTTTATCTGTAAATGTCTGGCTGATTACTTTCACTTCTTCTTCGGCACCAGGTAATTGTTTTACATGTCCCTGCGCATCCTGATAGTATTTAGGATTTCCCACCAATGCAACGGTATTTGTTACTTTATCCGTTTGTTTCGCATTCTTATTTGCTTTAGCCGTACGGTACTTATCCACCAGCAAATCTTTCATGTTGCTTAGTAAAACAATTTCCCGCTCATCAATCACATATTTGTTATTACCCAATGGGATAGATTCCAAATTGATTTGATTGAATACTCCTTCCGGAGAAAAATAAACCGTTTTACGATCTCCGATGATACTTTTTATCGGTACCCAATAATTGTCATATGACCTTTCATCTTCAATCGTATACTTCATACAATTGCGGTAATATTTCAGGAACTTTGATTCCAAATCATTTCCATTCGACATCACTACGGCTTCAGGATTATCTTTCGTAGCTGCGGTTACTACCAATGCAGCATACTCTACTTTGTCTGTAAATCCTTTTTCAAATTTTCTAAATCTGATCACATCGACAGCCGCTTCGTTTTCAGTCAACACTTTACGAAGTGATTTCCAATCGATGGTTTTCTTCTCGTAGTTCTCAGCGAATAATTCAGAGGATTCGCTCAACAGTTTTTCTAAGTTCTCTACTTCTTTTTCCAGTGAACTCACCACATAACCTGATGACTCCAATTGGCTTGGATTCATAGAATACAATTGCGACAACAATTCTTTTTTACCGATCCAGGATTGGTAACGATGCATCAATAAGGTATCGCCACTGTTCAGAATTCTTTGTTTCAATTTTACAGAAGATGAAAGCAACAATGCCTTTGTCGACATACTGATGTTATAAACATTGCCAAGCAGCTCCGGATTTTGATCCTTCAATGAAATCGCCATAGAATAGTAAAATTCAAAATCCGTTCTCATGACATTCCATGATTTCGTTTTTTCGCGTTCACTCAGTGATGGGAACTGTTCCGCAATAAATGACAGGTAACTAGTAACTGTTTCGTTCGCAAAATAGATGGCATTCTTATAGTCGCCCAACACATACTGCATTTGTGCACTTTTACCTAATGCTTTGATGTAATCGGGATGTTTCTTGTTGAATACGACCAGGTACAAGTTCTTTGCACTGATGTATTCGTTATTAGCATTGACAAAGTCTTTCTTTGTAAAGTCGATGTTCCCTTTGATATAATAATACTCTGCAATATGTTGATTCTGATCTCCGAATTTCTCTATCCATATTTTGTAAGCTGCATCGATTGATTTTTCAGCCTTTGTTGTTTCATTTGTTCCCAAATAAAACAGAGACATATTTTTCAATACCTCTGCATACAACAAATTATTCTTACCCAAGTTTTGATCAATAACTTCCAGAGACTGATTGAATAAATTCTCTACTTTATTGTTCTCTTCTTTATCATAGAATTTAAGTAAAGCCAAATCATTTAATGTACTGGCCACACTGATGTGTTCCTTACCCAATTGTTTAATCTGTATATCATAAACCTGCTGCTCCAATTCCAACGCTCTTTCGTAATCACCCATCGCCTGGTAAACCAATGCCTGGATGTGCAGCGATTCAGAATACCTCAAGGATTTATCTCCAAACACTTTCTTGCTGATGTTCATGGCAGGGACCAATGTTTTTTCCGCATTGCCATAATCACCTACAACATAATATAAATAAGCCAGGTAGTTGATCGGTTTGATGAGTGTTCTATTATCCTTTCCGTATCTTTTTTCCTTCGTAGCAATAACAGACTTCAACTTGCCCTCCATCTCCGAATGACGTCCGGTATTGATGTAAAGCATTGCTCTTTCTTCAATGGCGATGGCCAGTTTATCCTGGTTACTCGTTTTCTTAGAAATCTTAAAGGACTTGTTGAGCATTTTCTCTGCCTGATCAAAATTGCCTAAGATGACATATAGTCTGGACATTGTTTCCAAGCCGTATACCAATGTGCCGTTATCGTTAGAAGAACCTAAAGCATCAATGATTTTTAACGCGAGGGTTAAATTTGCTTCTGCTTCAGCATACTTACCCATATCAATAGATACATCACTTTCCTTGATCAGAGCAGAAGCGTATTGTAATGAGTTGTTGCTAAAATTAGATGCCGCCTCATTGAGCAGGGATTTCCCTTTGGTATAGGCTACATCAAACTTATCGGTGATTTGGTACAAAGAAATTTCTTCCTCTAAAAAAGTCTGGTAAGCTTTGTGCTTATGGTTAATTTCTTTGGATACTACATTCCATAAACTGTTCTTATAAATCTCTTCCGCTTTCACAAAGTTGTCGGAATGCTCTACATAAAAATTAGCCAGGAACAATTCGTCCATGTGGTACAACGGAGCGTCTTCTCCCAACATGGTTTTCTTAATAAATGCCGAACCCTCCAGTGACAATTGTGCTTCTTTGTACTTACTCAATTCCAATTGCGCTTCGTATAAATCTGTTAAGATCAACGCACGCTCTAAATGGTCTTCAGGAAATATCGTATACTGCTGCAAATACTTATTGATTGTTTCTTCCGCTTTTTCCCAGTTGCCCAGGTAAATATTTTTTCTGGCTGCAAGCATCATGACACGACCATAGTAATAGTTGTCCTTGCCGTAATACTTTTTTACTTTCTTTTCCAGCAACCGTTTACGTTTGGAATACTTTGTGACATGTCTGGTATAGCTGTAGGAAGACACCAGGTACTCATTGATTTCCATTGCTTCCCTGCTGTATGATCGGTAACGACCGTACTTGGTTTTCTTGATGCTTTTGTCTGCCTTTAAGTAAAAATCGTTGGCTTCATCAAAGTCCCCTTTCGATTCATTGTATAAACCTTGTACAAACTGGTTGTGGACAAACGCAATGTCTTTCTTACCTATGTTGTCGCGAATCCATTCTTCATTTTGCTCTATCAGTTCAATGGCTTTTGCATAGTCACCATTTTCAAAAACAATTTGTGCTTCCAATTCTTTCAGCAAAGCGTAATTTCTTTTGCGTAACGCTCTTTCCTGTGCGCTCAACTTTACTTTAACCAGCTTGTTTTTTTTCTTATCAAAGGCTAACTCTGATTTTGTGATTTTGCTTTTTCTATAGTCTATGATCTCCGGTAAGATTTTTTGCGCTTTTAAATGAAAGCCTTGATTGAAGTAAACTTTCGCTTCATGCTCCTTCAACTCGAATACCAGTGTACTATCTGTGAGTGCTGATGATTTCGCAGAAGCTTGTTGAATTTTCTGCACATAGAGTTCCGCATGTTTATAATCTCCATAGGATATAAATGCATCAATGGCATATAAACCTGTTTTAGCATAAGCGCTCATATCTGACGCATCACAGGCGGCAAACAACTTCTCTGCAGTAGTGATGTGGTATTTGTACTTATCAAACTTACCCATGAGTTCTGCTCCCCGGGCAGCTAAAAATTCGGCCGAGGCAATTTGATACTTATTACCACCGGTAGATGCTTTCTTAATCAGCTCTAAATTCTTCTTATAAAACATTTTGTAATCACCCTTTTCATATCCCTTCTCTATCTTTGTAAAGAGATTGTCCAGAGATTGTTCAGAAAAAGCGGGGCTTAGCGATAAACAGAATGCGAGTATAAAAACGATTGTTTTCATGAACGATATGGCTATATAAATAAAACAGTCCGCCTATTGGGGGCGGACTGTGAAATTACTAAATTTTATGCTTTCCTTATACTTTTTTAACGAGTGCTTTGATAATCTTACCAGGAATTCCAACCACCATGGAATAATCGGGAATATCTTGTGTAATCACGGAACCAGCACCAATTACACACCATTTCCCTATTTTTTTATGAGGAATGATGGTGGCTCCTGCTCCGATATGCGTTCCTTCTCCTATAGAAGCTCCTGCACACAGTGTTACATTAGGAGATAAGTGCACAAAATCTTCCAAAGTACACTCGTATTCAATGACAGAAGAGGAATTTAATATACAATGCTTGCCAATCACAGAAGCCGCATTGATGATTACGCCAGGCATCACAACCGAACCTTCATCAACTTTGGCATAAGAAGATACGATCGAAGAAGGGTGAATAGCCGTTCCAAACGCATGCTTTACTCTGGAGACTAGTTTTTTACGGACCAGGTTATCTCCTACCGTAACAATTACAGGTAATCCAGCTTCATAATCGGCTCGGTAAATGCCAACAACAGGAGTATTGTCTAACTTAATGAGATCGGTATTATCATCAAAAAGTGCATTAACTGTCTTGCCCTTGGCAAGGATGCAGTCCCGAACCACCTTAGCATGGCCGCTTGCTCCGTATAGTAACATATTTTTATATAGCTAAAAAGTTGAATATTATTCTCTCGATCAAATTACAGGATTATATTTACATTAAATACGGTAATTCACATTTTAGGTTTTTATGGTCGCCTTTCCTAATGCAAAAATCAATCTTGGACTGTACGTCACTTCGAAAAGAAGCGACGGTTACCACAACCTCGTATCTTGCTTTTATCCTGTTGACTGGAAAGAAGCTTTAGAAGTCATACCTTCTTCTTCGTTCTCTTTCTCTTCCAGTGGATTGAATGTACCCGGTGATTCTGTATCAAATCTGGTGGTCAAAGCCTATCAGTTGATGAGGGAAAAATACAATGTACCAACCAGCTCCATTCATTTGCACAAAGCCATTCCAATGGGAGCTGGCCTGGGCGGAGGATCAGCGGATGCCGCATTTACTTTAACCCTGTTGAATCAACTGTATCAATTGTCTTTGTCAACGGAAGAATTGATTCAACTCAGCGCTCAACTAGGTAGTGACTGTGCTTTCTTTATACACAATACACCTTGTCTGGCGACATCCAGAGGAGAAGTGTTAACCCCTTTATCGTGTTCTTTGAAAGGATATGTTATTTTGCTTATCCACCCCGGCATTCATATTTCTACCCAACAGGCTTATGCGGGTGTCAAACCCAAACCCATTGATTTCAATCTCGAAGAACTGCTGAAAGAAAAACCTGAAGCCTGGAAAGATAAATTGCACAATCAATTTGAAGAACATCTTTTTGTAACATTTCCTGAAGTAGCTCAAATCAAACAAAAACTCTACAACTCAGGTGCTTCCTACGCTTCCATGAGCGGCTCAGGATCGGCGGTGTATGGGATTTTTAAGGATGATCAATCTTTGGAGGAAATGAAATGGCCGAAAGATTATAGGGTAAAAGTGGTCAGTGGTCAGTAGTCAGTATGTTATTATTTTACTGACCACTGACTACTGATAACTGACCACTAATTTATTTCGGCACCTTCAGATACAACCAAAAACCAATGCTTCCGAAAATCACATTCGGTAACCAGGCGGCAACGATAGGTCCTATCGATCCTACATTGGCCATGCTACGGCTGGTGATGACGAAAATGATGTAGATGAAAGCCAGCGCAAAACCCAAGGCCACTTTCAATCCCGGTCCTTCTCTGGTTTTACGGGCAGAAATGAATACGCCGATCAGCGTCAACATGATCACAGCAAAGGGATAGGTATACCGCTGGTATTTTTCTGCGATGTAAATACCGACATCTTCTGCGCCTCTCATTTCTAATTTTTCAATGTGATCCGCCAACTCTCCCATTGTGAATGTTTCGTACAACAAATACGTACTTTCAAAATCGTCGGGGCGCATATCCAGCGTCAGCTCTCTGTTCATCCCTTTGGTAAACGTTTCTTTGCCGTCTTTGAATGAACGCTCGACATAACTTTCTACAAACCATTTATTCTTGTCTTCTTTCCACTCAATGCGCGGGGCTTTGAGTTTATAACTCATGTTATTGCCAATAATTTTTTCCAGCGTAAATTGATAGCCGACCTTTGTATGGTTGTTGTAGCTCTCTAAAAAAACAAACGTGTCATCTGAAGTTTTAAGGTGGACATTCCTTCCTCCGAAATAATAATTCTCCTTGACGTATTTATTTTCAAAATCCACTTTGGCTTTATTGGCAACAGGAATCAACCACTCTCCCATGTAAAAAGATAACATTCCAATGACACTAGCGCTCAGGACAAAGGGTCTGAGGAAGCGAAGGAAACTTATACCCGAACATAACATCGCAATGATCTCTACACGTGCCGCCATATTGGCTGTCACAAATATGGTGGCGATAAAAATGGTAATGGGACTTAATAAATTAACGAGGTAAGGAATAAAGTTAAAATAATATTCCACCATGATGGTATAAGGACTCAGACCACTTTTGATAAAATCGTCCAGCTTCTCTGTAATGTCCACCACTACCAATATCGCAATCAACAAGGCCACCACAAAGGCATAGGTAGTCAGGAATGTTCTTATAATATAGACATCCAGTTTTTTTAGCATAGCTTATAGTCTTTGCATCACTCTTTTAATGGTTTCATCCTTCCACTGACGAAACGTTCCTTCCAAAATTTTCACTCGTGCTTCTCTTACCAGCCACAAATAGAAACTCAGGTTTTGTGTACTCGCAATCATCGCGCCTAACATTTCATCGCTGCGTACCAAATGGCTGAGGTATGCTTTGGTATAATATTGATTGATATAAGAATCCAATCCGTCATCGATCAGACTAAAATCTGTTTTCCATTTTTCATTTCGGATGTTGATGATACCGTGTGTGGTAAACAACATACCGTTTCTTGCATTGCGTGTGGGCATCACACAATCAAACATGTCTATGCCTAATGCGATGCATTCTAAAATATTTTCCGGTGTTCCTACGCCCATTAAATAACGCGGCTTGTCTTTGGGTAAAATAGAACACACCAGATCCGTCATTTCGTACATGTCTTCCGCAGGCTCCCCTACCGATAACCCACCGATCGCATTGCCTTCCCGCTCAAACGATGCAATGACTTCTGCCGATTGCTTGCGTAAATCCTTGAACACGCTGCCTTGTACAATAGGGAAAAGCATTTGTTTATGTCCGTATTTCTCTTCCGTCGTATCAAATCGCTCGCAACATCTTTTCAACCACTGATGCGTGATGCCCAATGATTTTTGCGCGTAACCAAATTCACAGGGATAAGGGGTACACTCGTCAAAAGCCATGATGATGTCTGCACCAATGGTACGCTGCACATCCATCACACTTTCGGGCGTAAACAAATGTTTGGAGCCATCAATGTGCGAACGAAACTCTACTCCGTTTTCCTTGATCTTTCGAATGCCTGCCAGTGAATACACCTGAAATCCACCGCTGTCTGTCAGCACAGGACGGTTCCATCCGTTGAAGCCGTGAATACCGCCGGCTTTTTCGATGATGTCCATACCCGGACGTAAATATAAATGATAGGTATTCGCCAGTATGATCGGAGCATTGATGTCTTGCTCGAGGTCACGCTGGTGGACGGCCTTCACCGTACCTGCAGTACCTACCGGCATAAAGATGGGTGTAGGAATATCACCGTGTGCCGTGTGCAGCACTCCCGCTCTTGCCTTTGAACCCGGATCTAATCCTTTTATATCAAACATTTTTTGCGCTCTCAAAATTTGTGTTACAAAAATAGTTTTATTTCGCTTTATTTAAGTCTTTCTACCCTTGTATTCGAAGAATGATTGTTTTTTTATGGTGCCTGTACATTTTATCTGCTTTGGTAAGGCTGCTCTGGTGGTTTATATTCCGGTTGATGACGATTTTCAGGCTACCTATTAAAGCCTCTTTCTATGGAAAAGAAAAACTCGGCATTTCTGTCGTGGTTTGTGCTCATAACAACCTACCTGGTTTGAAACAACTGTTGCCCTTACTGATTTCACAAAAGGACGTGCTGTTTGAAATCGTCATTGTCAATGACCGCTCTACAGATCAGACGAATAGCTGGCTGGAAGAACAGGCCAATCAGCTCGGACAGCTGATAATAGTCACTGTTTCAGACACGCCAAAGAACTGGAATCCCAAAAAATATGCTTTAACCCAAGGGATCAAAGCCTCTCAATATCCCCTCATTGCCCTTACAGATTCAGACTGTCTGCCTGTATCAGACCACTGGCTGTCTCACATGGAAGAACGGCTGAGATCGACGAACAAAAATATTTTTCTGGGATACAGTCCTTACGAAGAACAACCTGGTCTGCTGAACAAAGTCATTCAAACCGAAACCCTATTTACGGCTTTACAATACCTGTCCATGGCCAATGCCGGTCATACTTATATGGGTGTAGGAAGAAACCTGGGTTACAGAAAGAGTTTTATAGAAAAGCACCTCGACGACTTTCCCTTTCAAAATCACTTGGGAGGAGACGATGACCTGCTGATCAATCAACTTTCTAACGGAACAGATGCGGTGACCAGTCTCGACCCCCAAAGTTTCGTTCTTACTTTTCCTCCGGCAACCTTCAAAGCCTGGTGGAAGCAGAAAAGAAGGCATTTATCAGCCGGTATGCAGTATAAAACGGGAACAAAAATCCTGTTGAGTACCTATTGGCTCTCGTCTTCAGGCTTTTGGCTGGGCTTTATAGCCTTACTCCTATTCTATAAAGGAGAGAACATCCTTATCCCTGTAACCGTGCATTTCTGCTTTTTTGTACTCGGAACAGTCCTTTTATTGCCGGTTTTTAGAATATTTAAGGCAGGAAGGCTATTTCCTCTATTCCTATTTTGGGATTTTTTATATATTGCATCGTCAAGTATTATAGGTTTTAGTACTTTTTTGGTCAAAAATAAAAAATGGAACTAAACAGAGAGTTTTCAGAAAAAGCAAAGAAAGACTTCCTGCTGATAGAACGAGCGAAATCTACAGGAGATGAGAAAGCCTTTGCCGAACTGATGTCAAGGTATAAAAAGCCGGTTTACCATATGATCCTAAAGATGATCAGAAATGTGGATGACGCTGAAGACCTTACCATTGAAGCTTTTGCCAAAGCATTTAAGAACCTGGCTAAATTCAATCCTGAATTTACTTTTTCTACCTGGCTGTTTCGTATTGCTACCAACAACTGTATTGACTTTATGCGCAAGAAGAAACTGGCGACCACCAGTATCAGCGGCACCTATAAAGATGATGCGGGTGAAAACGTAGACATGGAATTTAAAGATGGCGGACTGAATCCTATGGAAGAAGCCATCAAAGCACAGAAAGTAGCCCTTGTACAATCCATCGTTACCAAACTTCCTCCCAAATACCAGACCCTGGTGAAGCTGCGTTACTTTGAAGAACTTTCTTACGAAGAAATCGCAGT
>Ga0247808_10001266_pt1 | contig 12252 bp, 11 predicted proteins | sample UWRJL089202R1_FD_179914 | JGI IMG/M metagenome (GOLD analysis project Ga0247808, IMG submission 179914) | Plant litter microbial communities from Arlington Agricultural Research Station in Wisconsin, United States - UWRJ-L089-202R-1 | ecosystem: Environmental > Terrestrial > Plant litter >... | reverse complement strand
TGGTGTCCCAGTTTTTATAATGTTTCTTGATGGAAAGCCTTGCGTAGGAATGGATCAATCTTGTTTTGATGGCAAATTCATAACCCTTTTGATGGATTAAAAGAGAATCGGTTCTCGTTACATTGACCCAAAAATCCAAGGTTTCTGATAAACGTTTGACCGCTCCTTTCTTCAAGGCTTCTGTTACGATGAGTGGTTTGTTGAGATAGGCGTAATCGTATCCACCGATTAAACAATAATCTCTCAAAGAGATCAAAGAATCCACATTGCAACGCATACAGAGTTCGGCGCCACTTTTTATTAATTCAAAATCTACCCATTCCGGAACAGATTGTGTTTGTCCGAAGAGCGTTTTTACACTTTCAGGAATATCATCTTTTTCAGAAATGCCATTTCTAATATAATTTTCAATTTGTTTTGAAGCTTCAGGAAATGATTGTGTAAAATAAATATCTTTTACGACTTCATCTCCAATCTCATCAACGTGATAATAGTATTTAGAAAATTTATCAAAATCATTAAAACTAACATTTGCACCGGAAAATTTTATCAATTGTTTACCATTTCCTGTTTCCCAAAAGTTTTTGAAATGGCTTGAATTCTTATATCGAGGCTGTAAATTTGATTTTTCCATCTGAGATAAAGTTACAATTATTGCTCCATAATTTGATTGTGAGTTTTATCATAATGAACATAAAAAAACCTTTCAAAATGAATGAAAGGTTTCAGTTTTTATTGAATAGTTCAGATTACAAAGAAGCTGAATGAACAAGCATATCTGCCAATTTGTTAGAATATCCCCACTCGTTATCGTACCAAGATACCAATTTCACGAATGTTGGATTCAACATAATTCCAGCCTCTTTATCAAAGATAGAAGTTCTTGAGTCACTTACGAAATCCTGAGAAACTACAGCATCTTCTGTGTAACCAAGGATACCTTTAAGATCACCTTCAGATGCAGTTTTGATCGCTGCACAGATTTCTTCGTAAGAAGTTGGTTTGTCCAATTTTACAGTAAGATCCACTACAGAAACATCAGCGGTTGGAACTCTGAAAGACATACCAGTCAATTTCCCGTTAAGAGAAGGGATTACTTTTCCTACCGCTTTTGCAGCACCTGTAGAAGAAGGGATGATGTTGTTTAGAGCAGATCTACCACCTCTCCAGTCTTTTGCAGATGGGCCATCTACCGTTTTCTGAGTTGCAGTAGTTGCGTGTACAGTTGTCATAAGACCTTCTGCTATCCCGAAGTTATCGTGGATTACTTTTGCAAGAGGTGCAAGACAGTTTGTAGTACAAGAAGCGTTTGAGAAGATAGCGATATCGCTGGTCAATTCTTTGTGGTTTACACCCATTACAAACATTGGCGTATCATCTTTTGGCGGAGCAGAAAGGATTACTTTCTTAGCACCAGCGTTGATATGAGCTTGTGCAGTTTCTTTAGAAAGGAATAAACCTGTAGATTCTACGATATATTCTGCACCTACTTCATTCCATTTTAGGTTGTTAGGATCTTTCTCAGCAGTGACACGGATAGTTTTTCCGTTTACCACAAGGTTGTTACCTTGAACTGATACTTCTCCTTTGAACGTTCCGTGAACTGAATCGTACTTTAGCATATAAGCCATGTATTCTGCATCGATAAGGTCATTGATACCTACAACTTCGATGTTTTCTCTTTCAGTCATTGCTCTGAAAACTAAACGTCCGATTCTCCCGAATCCGTTGATTCCTACTTTAATTGTTGACATATTATTTAAAATATTAAGGTTTTATTTTGTACTATAAATTTACGAAAAATTGACGGATTACATAGCAAGAATCTCTGCTATTTTAAGTAAATCCTTATCGATTTCGTTGTGTTTTTTGATGGCTTCTTCAATTGGTGTGTAAACGATTTTGTTGGATTGCATCCCCACCATTACTTTGTTTCTTCCTTCCATCAATCCTACGACTGCGCCGTAACCAAGATTGCTCGCAAGTACTCTGTCTGCGCAGCTTGGCGATCCACCTCTCTGAATGTGACCAAGAATGGTTACGCGGATATCATAGTTAGGGAATTCTTCTTTGGTAGCTTTTGCCAGATCATAAATACTTGCTAACTCTTCACCTTCCGCCACAACGACAATGCTGGATGATTTACCAACTTTCTCCGCTGTTCTGAATGTATTGAAAAGATCTTCCAGACTGTCTTTTCTTTCCGGGATAAGAATGTCCAAAGCACCGGTTGCGATTCCACTGTTAAGCGCGATGAAACCTGCATCACGACCCATTACCTCTACAAAGAAAACACGGTTATGAGAAGTTGCGGTATCACGGATTTTATCAATTGCGTCCATTGCTGTGTTAAGTGCAGTGTCGTAACCAATGGTTTTATCAGTCCCGAAAATATCGTTGTCAATAGTACCCGGAACACCGATTACCTTGATTCCAAATTCTTCGTTGAATATTTTTGCGCCGGTAAAACTTCCGTCTCCACCGATACAAACCAAAGCATCAATGCCTAATTTCTGGCACTGTTCGAAAGCTTTTTTTCTGCCTTCCGGCGTCATAAATTCTTTTGATCTTGCAGATTTCAGAATTGTTCCGCCCTGATTAATGATATTTTTAACGGATCTAGGTCCCATTTTGGTAACATCTCCTGCAATAAGACCGTTGTAACCTTCTCGGATTCCGTAACATTCTATATTGTAGTAGTTTGCTGTTCGTACAACAGCTCTAAGTGCAGCATTCATCCCGGGTGCATCGCCTCCGGAAGTGAAAACCGCAATAGATTTTATGTTGTTTTCTGACATATTTTCAATTTTTTTCAGAGCAAATTTACGAAATAGGAATCAGATTAAAGAATGACTTTATTATTATGCTGCAAATTCTATCATAGATCAATTCCATAAAAACAAAATATGACAAATGTTAGAATTAATTTTTTCTACGGTTTTCTAAGTTTTATTATATTTACGGCAATACAATATAAAATTTTAAACCAATAATAAATTATGAAACAAATTGTTTCGTAATATTTAAAAACAATAAACAGATATATTATGAAAGTTACCGTAGTTGGCGCAGGCGCAGTAGGAGCCAGTTGTGCAGAATACATCGCAATGAAGGACTTCGCAGCAGAAGTTGTTTTGGTAGATATCAAAGAAGGTTTTGCAGAAGGGAAAGCAATGGATCTGATGCAGACTGCATCTTTAAACGGTTTTGACACCAAAATCACCGGAACAACTGGAGATTACTCCAAAACGGCAGGTTCCAAAGTTGCAGTGATCACTTCCGGAATCCCAAGAAAACCGGGAATGACGAGAGAAGAGTTGATCGGCATCAACGCTGGAATCGTAAAAGAAGTGACTCAAAACTTGGTAAAACATTCGCCGGATGTGATCATCATTGTGGTTTCCAACCCGATGGATACAATGGCATATTTGGTTCACAAAACATCCGGACTTCCGAAAGAAAGAATCATCGGAATGGGTGGCGCTTTGGACTCCGCAAGATTCAAATATAGATTGGCTGAAGCTCTAGGATCTCCGATTTCTGACGTGGACGGAATGGTAATCGCAGCACACTCTGATACAGGAATGTTACCACTTTTCAGCAAAGCAACCAGAAATGGTATTCCAGTTTCAGAATTCTTGAGTGAAGACCAAAAGGCTTCTGTCATTGAAGAAACTAAAGTTGGTGGTGCGACATTGACGAAATTATTAGGAACTTCAGCTTGGTACGCACCGGGTGCAGCAGTTTCTGTAATGGTTCAGTCTATCCTTTGCGACCAAAAGAAAATGATTCCTTGTTCATTAATGCTAGACGGCGAATATGGCGAAAGCGACATCTGCCTTGGTGTTCCGGCAATCATCGGAAAAGATGGTGTTGAGAAAATCGTAAACATCACTTTGACAGAAGATGAAAAAGCGAAATTTGCAGAAGCAGCAAAAGCGGTAAGAGACGTGAATGGAGATTTGAAATTTTAAGCTTTAGATTTTGATATAAAATGAAACCATCCTGATATTTTTCGGGATGGTTTTTTTATTTTTATTAAAAATTTTCTGTTGTCAACTCCGCATTTACCATTGCTCCAGCAAAACTTCCGGTATAAACGGCATTAGCAACCGAACGCATCGGACTGGAGTTGTCACCACAAGCAAACAATCCAGCAACATTTGTTTTCTGAAATTGGTCAATTTTAATGTGGCCAAATTCCGTAAATTCTACACCTAAATTTTCCGGAATATCTGAATGCTGACTGAAAGGAAATGCACCATAAACTGCTTCGAAATTCAAAACTTTGCCATCATCCAGAATTAGGCTTTCAACCATTCCGTTTTGATGTTTTAATTTTTCAATCTCATTCTCGATGATTGCAATATTATTCCTTTCCAATTTTTCAAGTTGCTCTTTCGTGAAATCAGCTTTTCCTCTTGTGAAAATTGTGAGGTCTTTGGTTAGATTATTTACCAAAGAAGCAATGTGAAAACCACGTTCACCATTCGCAATGATTCCTGTTTTCTTATTCTGAAATTCATAACCGTGACAGTAAGGACAATGGATTAATGAGATTCCCCAACATTCTCGGAAGCCTTTGATATTTGGAACTTCATCTACAATTCCCATTGCAAAAATCAATTTTTTGGATTCAAACTTGTCGCCTTTTTCTGTTGTGATTTCGAATCCAGTTTCCGTTTTATTTCCCGTTTTTGCAAATCCTTCATAAAATTCGACCGTATTATATTTCTCAACTTGCCCTCGTGCGATGGTCGAAATTTCTTTCGGCGTTTTTCCGTCCTGCGTTAGGAAGTTTTGGGAATGTGGCGTTTGTGCATTGCAGGGCTTTCCACTGTCGATGACCAAAACTTTTCTGAGTGAACGTCCAAGTGACATCGCTGAGGAAAGTCCGGCGTAACTACCTCCAATTATAATAACATCAAATTTATTTTTCATTTTCAAATTTTAATTTTATTTATTCTTGGTTTAAAAGCCATTCGCAAAACGCCAATAGCTAAAAGCCATTTAATTCTTGCCAAAGTTAATATTAATTTCTATTATTGCAACAAAATCGCATTAATAAAAATGAAAAGAAGAAATACACCCGCAAAAGAAGCCGTTCTGAATTTATTGACAACTTCAGGAAAAGCAATGAGTCAGGATGCTATCGAAGGGAAAATCAATTTAGAAATGGACAGAGCAACGATTTATCGTGTTCTGAACAGGTTTTGCGAAGACGGAATTCTCCACCGGATTGTAGCGGAAGATGGAAAACAGTACTTTGCAGTTTACATCAAATGTGATGAGAAAAAATTAGCCGACCATCATTTTCATTTCCGATGCACAGTTTGCCAAACGATAGAATGTCTTCCGGTTCCTGTACAGTTTTCTCTTCCAACAGGTTATCAGGTGGAAAGTGTGAATTGTGTTTTGACGGGCGTTTGTATGGATTGCGCTTAGTAACTTAATCTAAATAATTTCCAGTCTCGAAATCCTTAATCTGTTTTTTCGTCGCCAAAGAACGCCAGGCGATTTCCAAAACTTTTGTCACCAGTTTTCGGTCGTGACAATCTTTCCACATACAGATGTAAGGATAATTTTTGAAATGGTGTGGTAAGTGAAAAACTTCCGGATAATTCTCCAAATAATAATCTCTTGATTCAATACCAATTCTGATGGGGATAAATTCGCCATTGTCGTGAAGCCGGCACATTAGTTTTCCACGGACTTTTACTGAGGGCGTTTCTTCGTGAGAAATACTTTCCTCCGTGTCAGGAAATGAAAGTGCAATATTCTTCACGAAGTCAAAATCGGAATAATTAAAATTGATTGCTTTTTTCATTAATGAAAATCAAACTTTCAAAACACCTCGAAAACCTCTCGCAGCATAATAAGAATCGGCACCGTTGTGATAAAGAAAAACCGTGTTGTAACGCTTGTCACAAAAAACAGCACCGCCTAATTTTCGAATTTCTTCCGGAGTTTTTACCCAACTTGAGGTCTTCAAATCAAAGTTTCCGAGCGTTTGCAAATGTCGATATTGTTCTTCATCCAAAATCTCGATTCCGATTTCATTGGCCAAATCTATGGCGCTGTTCGCTGGTTTATTTTCCTTTCTGGAATCCAAAGCTTTTCGGTCATAGCAAAGGCTTCTTCTGCCTTTAGGGCTTTCTGCGGAACAATCGAAGAAGAGATATTCTTCTGTATTTTTATCATAAGCAACAACATCTGGTTCGCCTTCGGTTTTTTCCATTTCGTGGAGTGACCAGAGTTTTTCAGGATTAAATTCCAGTTTTTTCTGAATATCTTCCCATTTGATATTTTCGTGACGATTTGGATTTTTTTCGAAGCGTGTTTTCAGAGTTTTAATTAATTCCTCTTGCTGTTCTGATGATAATTTGTTTTTCATAAAATTGGTAATGATTTAGTTTTCAAAACATTCTTTCAAATTTAATAAAAAATGAGAGTCTCACGGATAAAAATAAAATTTTGGATGTAACAAATGCAAGCGTTTAGTTGTCTTATATAAAAACTAGCTAATGAAATTACTCTTATCCTCATTGGGATTATTGGCGGGAACCTTATTTTTCGCGCAAACGACAACCGATACCATCAAGTCCAAAGAAATAGAATCTGTAACATTAATTGCCAGAAAACCAACCGTCGAAAGCAAAGCGGACAGAACGGTTTTCAATGTCGCAAACAGTTCCATCCTTGCGGGAAATACTACCTGGGACATTGTGAGAATGACACCTTTGGTAAGCATCGATAACAATGATAATGTAAAAGCGGAAGGTGAATCTGTGACGGTTTACATTAATGACAGAAAATCAGTTTTCACAGGCAAAGAACTCAAGGAATATCTTAAAACAATTCCGGCCGATAATCTGATGAAAATCGAGGTCATCACAAGTCCTTCTTCTCGTTATGAAGCAACCGGAGCAGTCATTAATATCGTGTTGAAAAAGCGTGATGACGAAGGTCTGAAAGGAAGTATTTCCCTCACAAATACTCAGAATACGAAGAACAACCAATATGGAAGCTTGAACCTGAATTATCACAAAAAGAATTTCACTCAGACTTTTACAGGAAGTTACGGTGACAATGTTTTCATCACGGGAAACTCAAGTGATTATTCTTATTATGAAAATAAAAACCGACAGCTCATCAATTCCAACAGCGCTTACACAAACAAGAATCCGTCTTTTTCGTCGACCTCAGAATTTGAACTGAATGATAAGAACAACATTGGTCTCGTGATGGAATATTTCAATGGAAAAAGAGGTTCTGATTCCGATTCTTTCACAAGGTTTTACAATGATGGAAATTTCCTAAAACACGATTTTCAGAAATTGAATAGTTCCAATACGAACGGCGTTTTGGGAACTAATTTGTTCTATAAATATTATGATAAGGAGAAAAATAAAATCTTAGATATTAATCTCGGTGTCAATTATGATACGGACAAAGGCTCAACCGGAAGAACGCTTCAAAGTTCGACAAAAGAACTTTTGGAAGATCCTGAAAAATGGAATAGTATTCCGGTTTCTCAGCAAACGCTTATTAATTCTGATACTCAGAACCGAAATTACTTTGTAAAAGTTGACTTTACAACGCCCCTCGGGAAAAATGGTGGAACTCTGGAAGTTGGTGGAAAAGCGAATTTCAACAACAATGTCATTCCGAACACGTATCTGGATTTGATTAATATTAATAATAATCTGAACAGCGATTTCCATTATACCGAGAATATCAATTCACTTTATTTCAATTACAGCAAGACGTTTTTTGAAAAGCTGGAAACCAGAATAGGATTGCGTTATGAATACATCAATTATAAAATCAGGGAAAATGTGAGTAACAAGGGAAGAAACGATTCTTACGGAACGTTTTTGCCCAATCTATTGGTGAAATATTCTTTCTCTCCCAATTATGATTTGAGCCTGACTTACAACCACAATCTTTGGAGACCGTGGTATTCCGAGTTCAATCCGTTCGAAGTACCGAATAACAATGGAATCTATTACCGCGGAAATATGGATCTTTTGCCAAATCCGAGTGACAGGATTGTGCTGAAGTTTGGGATCCATAAAAAATATTTCATCTCTGCAAGATATATGTTTACCGATCAGGATTATTGGGAAAATTACACACAAGAAGGGACGGAAGAAACAGGAATTAAGACCATTGTTTTCCCGGATAACTTCAAAGGGAAAGTGGAGAAATTTTACTTGTTTGCAAACACCAATCAGAATCTTTTCAAAAATAAATTGAATGTGAATTTCGGAGTTGGCTGGTATTATATTGATAACAGCGATTTCAATTCAAGAAACAAACTGAGCCCGGACAATAATTATATCAGTTATTTTTCAGGTTCTACCAACTTATCTTACACCAATTTGTTCAATAAGAATATTAATCTTAGTGCGTGGATGAGTGTTGATAATCAGAACAATGGAAATTCTGTGGCAAATCAATACAATTATTTCCATAACCTTTCCATCACCAAGATATTCCCTGTTTCCCAAATCGAAACCAGCTTGCAGTTTATGAATATTTTCAAAAGACCAAGTATGAACACGACCACTTACAGCCAGATTGGAACATTCCAAAACTACAACAAATGGGATTGGTACGGCGTTTCTCTGACATTCGTAAAACGTTTCGGAAATCAAAAAGTGAAAGAAAATACCAAAACCGATGTCGAGAAAAACTCCGGCGGAAGCAAATAGCGATTGGCAATGGCTTTTGGCAGTTAGCTTTTTAAAATATTTTCTAAAATCAGAACGGGCAATTGCTCGTTCTTTTTTTATAACTAAAATTTTAATCTTTGATGAGTTTTACGCCTTTGCGAACCTTAAAGATATTTTCAATAAACTCAAAAAAATCCTTGCGCGCTTTGCTTTCAAAATTTTTTATAACTAAACTTTAATAAAATTTCACATCCCAAAACTTTTGAAAGCCGTAAATTTGGGCTCAATAAAAAGTAAAATTCAATGTTCAGAAAAATTCAGATTTTCGTTTTGGCAGTGGCTACATTCGGAAATGTAAATGCTCAGAAAACAAAAATCAATTCAGGAGAAAGACCAAAACTGGTTGTCGGATTAGTCGTTGACCAGATGCGTTGGGATTACCTTTACCGCTTTGAGAAAAAATTCGGGAAAGGCGGATTCAAAAGACTTTTGGGCGAAGGTTATTCTCTTAATAATGTTCATATTCCATACATTCCGACGGTTACTGCTATTGGACATACTTCCATTTATACAGGTTCGGTTCCATCGATTCACGGGATTGCCGGAAACGATTGGACCGACAAAGAAACCGGAAAAAATGTCTATTGCACATCAGATGACAGCGCGAATCCTGTTGGAACAACGGATAAAAAAATCGGAAGCCATTCTCCGAAAAATCTTTGGTCAACCACAATGACAGACCAATTGAGAATTGCAAGCAACTTCAAATCAAAAGTTGTCGGCGTTTCTTTGAAAGATCGTGCTTCGATTTTGCCGGCTGGCCACAATCCGACGGGCGCTTTTTGGTTTGATGATTCATCCGGGAACTTCATTACAAGTTCTTATTATATGAATGAACTTCCGAAATGGGTTACGGATTTTAATGTTCAAAAAGTTCCTGAGAAACTGTTGGCAAACGGCTGGGAAACCAGCCTACCAATTTCTGAATACACAGAAAGCACAGCAGATAATGTAGAGTGGGAATATCCTGTTGGGACAGCGAAAGACCCGGTTTTTCCTTACAAAAATCTATTGACTGATTATGCGACGAAAAAGGGTGTCATCAGAACTACGCCTTTCGGAAATACTTTGACTTTGAAGTTTGCTGAAGCGGCTTTGGATAATTATACTTTAGGAAAAGGAACTGAGACGGACTTCCTTGCCATTAATCTGGCTTCAACGGATTACGTTGGACATTCTTACGGACCAAATTCCATAGAGGTGGAAGATACCTATATCAGATTGGATAAGGATTTGGCTGCATTTTTCAAAATGTTGGATGAAAAAGTAGGGAAGAATAAATACCTCGTTTTCCTTTCAGCTGATCACGGCGGTGCCAATGCAGAAGGTTTCCTGAGAGCCAACAAAATCTTAGGTGGTTTCTATGATGACGGATTGGAAAAAAACCTTGGTGCAGAATTAGAAAAGAAATATGCGAATTCTAAAGTGATTTTGGGTATTGATAATTATCAGATTTACCTAAATCAAAGTTTGATTAAGGAGAAAAAACTGGACGAAGACGATATCAAAACCACCATCATCAACAGTCTGAACAAAGACCCAAGAGTTTTGTACGCCGTAGATTTGAAGAAAATTGGTTCGTCCGCAATTCCTGAACCGATAAAAACCAGAGCAATCAATGGTTACAACTGGCAGAGAAGTGGCGACATCCAAATCGTTTCACACGACGGAATGCTACCAACTTACGCCAAAAAAGGAACGACTCACAGCGTTTGGAATTCCTACGATTCTCACATTCCATTGATTTTTATGGGTTGGGGAATCAAACACGGCGAAAGCAACAAGGATTACAATATGACAGATATTGCACCAACTGTTTCCGCATTACTTCACATCGAATTCCCAAGTGGAAACATCGGAAACCCGATTACAGAGGTGATTGGAAGATAATTTTGTTTAAATATTTATCGCAAAGGTACATTCATTTTTAAAAAGTAATGTTTTAAGTCGCAAATGTTTCAATGGAAAGTTTGCGACTTTTTTTATGTTTTTATCAATGAATTCTTGCGACTTTGCGATAAAACTAATCTGTATTTTTGTAGAATGAATTTAAAAGAAAAAGACATCTTCGATTTGCTGAATGAAAAAGCAGAACTCTACAATTCACCGGATTTTATAAACGACGACCCAATCCAGATTCCGCATCGCTTTTCTTTGAAACAGGATATCGAGATTGCTGGTTTTCTATCCGCAAGTATCGCTTGGGGAAATCGGAAATCAATCATCAATGACGCGAATAAAATGATGGAATTGATGGGAAATTCACCGTACGATTTTGTAATGAATTTCACAGAAAGTGATTTGGATAAAATTCCAAAGAAAGCAATTCACAGAACTTTCAATCACGAAGATTTTATTTTCTTTCTAAGGAATTTCAGACGGATTTATTCTCAGTTTGAAAGTCTCGAAGATGCGTTTCTCATCAACGAAGATGAAACCAATTTCTATCATTCGATTGAACGATTCCGAAATCAATTCGTTTCCGAACAACACCGTGGACAGAAACACGTAAGCTCACCTTACAAAAATTCGGCGTCGAAAAGATTAATTATGTTTCTACGTTGGATGATTCGGAAAGATAAAAAAGGAGTGGATTTTGGGATTTGGCAAAACATCGACCCAAGATTTTTATCTGTTCCTTTGGATGTCCACACCGCTAATATTTCCAGAAAATTAGGAATTTTAACTAGAAAACAAAACGATTGGAAAGCTGTGGAAGAATTGGATTTGATACTTCGAAAATATAATTCGGCTGACCCTGCGATTTATGATTTCGCTTTGTTTGGGTTGGGCGTTTCTAAAGAGTTTGAATAAGAATTAACACAAAGACACAAAGTTTTTTCACGAAGCACATAAGTGATTTTTTCTGTTGTAATATTAACGAATCATATAATAGTGAACTTAGTGAAATCTCTGTGTCTTTGTGGTTTAAAACTACTTCAAAATATCATTAATATTCGGATATTCCGAGATTTTCCGGAACTCAAAACGGTTGCTGTTCTGCAAATCTGAAATGAACAAATCTAGTTCCCGAACCGAATCATCGTCATGAAGATATTGGTCGTGCGTCAGGAAAACCAAATGCCGGGAAGTCTTTTCCAAGTCGTTGAAGAAGATGCTGTCCACACGTTTTGTCATTTCTTTGTGAGTACCTTTTAGTTTCATCGCGTTAGTTGGTTTCCACTCCAAATCCCAGCCCACCAAAACATAGCCGGCTTGTTGTAATTCGTCTGCCGCCAATTTTGAAGTTTTGATGTCGGTATTATTGATGTTTGCTGTTCTCCAGATGTTTCGTCCGGGCGTTCTGGCGTATTTATTTTTGAATTTCAGGCTGTCTCTTGCTCTGTCAAAGTCGTGAATCACATTTTCGGGATTTTTGTAGAATTCAGAATATCGGTTCAAGGCGTGCGTGTAGCTGTGATTGGCAATCTCAACCAGTTTGTCGTTTTCCAGTTCCTTCAATTCTTTTGATTGCGTTTTGCTGTCGTAGGCGTGTTTTCCAACGACAAAAGCT
>Ga0247808_10001265_pt1 | contig 12260 bp, 9 predicted proteins | sample UWRJL089202R1_FD_179914 | JGI IMG/M metagenome (GOLD analysis project Ga0247808, IMG submission 179914) | Plant litter microbial communities from Arlington Agricultural Research Station in Wisconsin, United States - UWRJ-L089-202R-1 | ecosystem: Environmental > Terrestrial > Plant litter >... | reverse complement strand
TTTCAGGCGCGCAGTTCGCGTGCCTGCAACCCTTGTCCGCAACTGGCGCAAAGTTAACCGAGAAGTGACGGCGGTCCGCGAAGCCTCGCCCGGCCGAGCTTCGCGCTGGCAGCCGGATTAGGCTTTGTCGATCCCGGCAAACCCCAGATCATGCTGCCGTCTACACAGTCCTGAGTAGCGTCAACAATATGTTCTATAGTATATATAGCGGGCTGCTGAGCGGATGTGGTGCTCTCGGACGTTAAAAAATCTCTGTGACTCCGCTTCATCGCTCTGGAACACTCTATGAGCCCAGCGGTGAGTCCTCAAAGCCCCTCCTGCTAGGCCTTAGATTCGAACGGGCTGACTGAAAGCAGGAGCAATAGTGTCCCGACCACCCTGAAATCCGGTGTCATTTCTGCGATCTAGCAGAATTGACACGAGCCCTGGGGGTTAACCCAAGGCTCGGTCTGAGGAACGTGGTCCTCAATCGTGTCCAGCGATCGACCGATCATCCCCCAGTCTGAGCCAACCTGCAACCGCGTTCTCGATGTCAGAGACGCGTCGCGCCCCCGCTCGCCCTGAACCCAACTTTCCAAATGTGGAGATCAAGATGGACATCGTTCATCCGCGGGCAGGCACGCCCGCATTTCGAGGCAATGCGCTTCTGAATGACGCGCTACTCGGTTTGGCTTGCGACGAAGACAGGGAGGCTTGGGAAAGCCTTTCCGCAACTGCCACGATGGTTTTGTCGAAGGCAGGCGGATCTATCAGGACCATCGTCACTGGCCGACGCATCATCACGACGGGCGTCTATGCCAGCCGAAAGACCGGCTGCGGCCACCCCTATGAGAGCATGCTTGAAAAGGCGTTCTTCATGCTCTGTGAAGTCGACACCGACGTCGTCGACTACCGGGCACAGCCGTTCCGGTTCGAGTTCGTCATTGATGGCGTCAAGCGCGCTTACCTGCCGGATGCGGTGACGCTCCGCGCCGATGGGATGGTCGAAGTCATCGAGATCAAGCGTGATCCCGGGGACCTAAGAGACCTGGAATATCGGCTGAAACTGCAGGCGGTTCGAGAAATCTGCGACCGGATCGGCTGGCGGTTTCGCGTCTTGTTCCGTGCCGACCTGACTGAGCCATCCCGGTTCTACCGTGCGGTCGAGGACGTCCAGTCCTGGGCGTTCACAAAGTTCAGTGACGCTGAGGTCTTCGAGGTCCTCCGACAGCTGCGCCAGCATGGTCAGATGCCTATGGGCCAGCTGGCCGAGTGCTTTGATCAGGGGCAGCGCGGTCTCGCAAAGCTGAAGGCCATGATGGTCGCGCGGATCATCCGTCTCGATCTCACAAACATCGCAAATCACTCGACCGCTGTGACCTTGGTCGAAGAGCTCCGGGAGGAAGTTCAATGAGCACGATCCGACTGACCGCTGGAGAAACCTGGGCCATCGGCTCGGGGCGCTATGTCTTGGACCAGGTGATGGGCAACGGACTTCTCCACCTGCGATGCGAGCGGACGGGCGCGCCGCTCCAAGTGACGGGCGACAACAACGAGATGGTTTGCCCCAGCTCCTCTTGGCTGACTGAGCAGTTCGCTTCTGGCCAAGCTCGTCGCATCGACCTCAGGCAGGCGAAGTTGCCAAGCCGAAAGGCTGCCCTCGCTTTTGGAGGTGACTACGAGATGATCGTGTCGCGCGATCCATCGGCAACCTTCCGGTTGGCAGTGATCACGTCCCTGGATCGCATCGCCTCGTTCTCTCGCAGCGCCGACGGCATACGCAAGGCCCTAGCTATGATCTGGAGTAAGAAGCCAGAGTTCTTCAGCGGCAAGAAGCCTCCGTCGCCAACGACGGTTCGCAGATGGCTTGCCGATCGGGGGGACGTCGGCGAGCGACCGTTGAAAGTGATGGTCAACATGTCGGGCAAAGGTCCCCGAAAGCTCCGCCTTCCAGCATCAGTACGCCGACGGATGCATGAGGAGGCGGTCGCCTACTGGGCTGACCACAAGAAGTCCATGGGCGATGCCTATGACGATCTCTGTGAATATCTCGGCGCTCTAAACGGCTGGATTCGCCATCGTTCATCGCGATGGACGACGGTGCCGGTGCCTTCGAAGGAGACGTTTCGAAGGTACGTTCGGTCGATCGAATGCCACGAAACGGTGGCAGCGAAGTTCGGCAAAAAGTTTGCGGACCAGAGATTCAAGGCCTGTGGCGAAGGGCTCGCCTCACAGCGTCCCCTAATGCTCGGCGCGATGGACCACACCGAGGTCGACTATCACGTCGTCATCAACTCCAAGGGCTGGAAGCTGCTCGGGCGACCTTGGCTCACGATTATCCTCGACGTTCACACGCGCTGCATCGTCGGCTGGGTTCTGACCTTTGAACCGCCCTCACTCTACTCGGTCACAGAGTGCATCAAGCGCGCGAACCGGCCCAAAATTCGCATGGCGGACCGATTTCCGGAGAAGCCGGAGCTTGTGAGTATTCACGGGAAATTCGACGAGATCGTCGTCGACAACGGCTGGGAGTTCACCGGAACTTCCTTCGAGTCGGCCATGATCGATATGGGCGTCAGTGTTCGCTGGGCCCCTGTGCGCTCCCCGACGTACAAGGCTGTGATCGAGCGCTTGTTTGGCACCTTCAACACGCGCCTGCACCGCAAGATGCCTGGCGGAACCTTCCCTGTTACGCAATTGCGCGAATGGGGGCTCGATCCGAGGAAGGATGCAGTCCTAACCCTCCAGCAGGCTGAGGACCTCCTGATCTCCGCCATCGGAATCTATCACCAGGAGCTACACTCAACGTTGGGGGAGGCGCCGGCGACAGCATGGGACCGGAAGGTTCGAGAGCAGGGCGGCGTACAGGTGATCGGTGACGATAGTCAGCTGGATCGAATGCTGGGCGCCCGCCGTGATGCCACTCTGACCCGCTCCGGCGTGACCGTCTTCAATCTTCAGTTCCAGGATCCAGCAGTCACGGGTCGCTTGCTTGAGGATTTGGCGAGGCATGAGCCGCGAAGGGGGCAACGAAAGGGTTCGGCCACGGCCAAAGTTGTTATCAAATACAACCCCGCCAACCTCGGCCAGATTTACATTTGGTGTCCCGGCAATGGTGAGTTTGTCGCTTTGCCCTGCACCGACCCGGAATATGCTGAAGGGCTCTGCAAATGGCGCCACGACCTGATCGAGGCTTGGTCACGTGAGGACGGCAACGCGTCTAAGGATGACAGGCGCCGACGTCGCATCGAGCTGAGGAGGGAAATCGAGGCTGAAACACCGGTGCGGGTGCTCACCCGCAACAAGCGTACCCAAGCCCGTCTGTTGGCTTCGCCTAAGATCGAAGCAATGGCCAATGGAAGTCTTCGCATCGAGTACGCCGAGGCGCGTCATGACGGCATGGCGCCGATCATCCCAACGGTGGCATTGGCCCCAGAGCGGACTGACGACCACGCCAAACCCGTTCGTCCGGCTCGCGGCGGGAGGCCCAAGACCAAGCGTCGGCCAAAAGCTGAGCGAGGTCCCGCGGTCTTGGCTCAGCCTGCCTGGCCTGCCGCTGCGCCCGGCGGGGACGAGCATTGGGAGGGATTCCAATGACCCGAAGCGTAGCGGAGCTGAACGACTATGCGGCCGAGATGGTCGCACGGTTCAAGTCGGTGTTTATCCCCTATCCCCCGCACGTCAGCGTTCATGGCCGACTGGATTACCTGCAGAAGATCGGCCGGCTGACCCTGGGGAAACCCCAGATGGGATTGCGCGTCCTAGGTCCTTCCGGATCCGGCAAGAGTACCGCAGCTGAGGCCTACATCGAACTAGTAGAGAGCCGGCGGCCCCGCAGGCCTGACTTCGTGCCGGTCATCAAGACTGACCTCGAACGGCATACGACACCGAAGAAGCTGATGATCCTGATCCTCGAGGCTTATCGGGATCCTTACGCCTCTTACGGCAACGAACTAACGCTCAAAAGGCGAGTGCTGAGCTGCTTTGAACGGTTTGGAACTGAGCTGCTCATCGTCGATGAAGTGCAGCATCTCAACTACCGTAATGGCGTGAGGAACGATGTCACTGACACCCTCAAAGGGATGCTCGATACGGGGCTGGTTCCCATCGCCTTTTTCGGGACAGACGAGGCGCTTCCGATGTTCAAGAGGAACCTGCAACTGAATGGTCGGCTGCTGTCTCCTTGCGACCTGCATCCGCTGAACGTCCGTAGCGGGCATGATCAAAAGCTCTTCGCTGGCTACGTTACCCGCCTCGATCAAGCGCTAGTCGATCAGGACATCTTCAGCCAACTCTCCGGCCTCAACGAAGCGGAGATACTCGGAGCCTTGTTCGATGTGTCGAAGGGGGTGGTCGGGCGGATTAACCGCTTGATGCACGTGGCGATCGAAGTCGCTGTTCGTCGAGGTGCCACACGGCTTGAGATCGCCGACCTCTCCTGGGCGGTCGACGCCTGGGCGGTGGAGCAGTCGTTCATCGACCACAACCCGTTCAGGAAGCGGCGCCATGGCTGAGGGTTCGACCGTAGCTGTGCGTGAGGCTCGGTCGAATGCGGGGAAGAGCTTGCTCTTCCCCGTTGAGCCCTCCGTCGGCGAAACACTGCTGAGCTACCTCGTCAGGTGCGTAGAGCGAAACCACCTGCAGTCTCCGGTGCAGTTCCTCCGCCAAGCCGAGATCGATTTGTCGATCTCCGGCGACCTCCTCAGCCGACTGCAACGCTCGCTGCCGGTGCTGGAGACGCTGTTGGGCGTGCCGCATGAGACTCTCGCCAAGCTCTGGGGCGCCGAGCCCCTGGATGAACTGGGCCGTCGCCGGCTGGGCGGGGTATTCCTGCGGCCCATCTGATCGATCAGGCGCGTCGGCGGGTGAGGCTGGGGCTGACCAAGTTGGACGGAGATCAAGCCGTCTGGATGCTCCGGCATTTCGACTTCTGCCCGATCAGCTGGGATATTCTGCTCCGCTCCTGCCCGAACAGATTTTGCGGCAAACCTCTGACGTGGCCGCGCGCCGACACCCTGCGAGAGTGCAGGCACTGCCGGGAGCCTCTCACCTCAGCGAACCTGGAGAAAGTCGCCAAGCGTTACCGGTCGACCCTGTCGTGGCTCGCGGGTCTATTCGACGAGAGGGCTGAGACCCGCCTGGCGGCGATGCGCCGGGTGCCCACCACGTTGCCATTGCGCTCCGAAACAGATGTCTACGAGTTCGTTCTCGCGATCGTCCGCGCGCGACAACTCTTGTCAGCCGCAGGTCCGGACGAGGAGGATGCGCCTGTCGGCCATCGGGCGCTTTACGATGCGGCCAGCTTCGTCCTCGATTACCCGAAGTCGCGATGGGACCTTCTTCAGGAAAGGTCGGTTGGTGAGCGCGACAAGCTATATGGGATCATGGCGCGGATCTCCCGGGACACTCCGGTACCGGTTGTCCGGCAGGCGTTGCTGGAGATCCTCGTCGACAGCCCGCTGATGCTGGTGAAACAGGATCGGCGGCCGCCGCCGGGAGAGCTCACTTCAAGGGGGGCTGCTTCACTGCTTGGTGTCCCGCCGGGCGAGGTGAGCCGGCTCGTTGACTCAGGCCTGCTCAAGCCTCTCTCCAGCTCAGGCGTGCAGCGCAAACAGTACCTTTTTGACTACCGAACCGTAGAGGATATGCGGGCGGAGTTGACTGCGGGGATGAGCGCCAGGCGCGCCGCTCAGCTCTTGGGAATGCCAATCCACGCGATCCCGCAGCTCCTTGCGCTTGATATGCTTCAACCTCAGGCGAGTGAGCTTTCGCTGTTCTTGCGAGGAGATCATCGGGTATGCGCGGAAAACGTTGAGACGCTTGCTGGATGGCTTGCGGATCGTCCTGTTGTCGCGCCATCGCGAGCGTGGGTTTCGCTCAGCGAGGCGTTCGCGGCTGTTGGCGGCAGAGATAAGCCATGGGGGCCGGTGCTCAAGGCAGCTCTGTCGGGGGATTTGCCTGGCGGGCTCGTTCTTGCGGGCTCCTACCATCAGCGTTGGGTGCTTTCGATGGCGCGTTTGACCGCTCGCGACTTCATCGCCGGCGGACCTAACTCACGACCCCCTCTGGCTTTCCGATATGACGCTGTGGGGATCGCTGTGCCGCCCGTTATGACGCCAGGTGAGGTGATGGACTACCTGAACTGCTCAGCGGTCGAGATCGCGTGGCTTAAGGAGCGTAGCTTGCTCTCGCCGCAGAAATGGATTTCGCCGGCGCGCTATGAACGTTCTGTGGTCGAGGCGTTCGGCCGTGAGTGGATGAGCACGCGCGAGGCCGCAGCCCGCCTTGAGGTCGAACCACGTGGGTTGTGGCGGATCATCGAAAGCCACCCTGTCGAGCCGGGCATCGGAAGGGGCTTTTACGCGCGGCGCGACCTGGAAAGCGTGGTGCAGGCTATCCACCTGCGGGAACGTAACCTCCTCCATGCTCCCAGCGCTGGAATTGGCAGTCGATGGGGGGTGGTATGACGGATGCCTTGGAACCCGGAGGGCCGCTCGCCCGAGCGCGGCGGTTGGTTCACCTCATCCAACGTCAGGTGACAACGTCTCGCAGCAACGAGCTTCTTGCCGACCTCGACCAGTACGATCTGCTGACGTACCGCCTAGAGGAGCTTTGCCATCTGGCGGGACTGCCTGCGCGCCTTGGAGTAGAGCTAGAACGGGCTTGGGCTGACACAGCGGTGGACCTGCTCAAGAAGCGGATCACGATCAACAGGGCCTCTGCCTTAGTGGCCTCGGCCAGGTCCATTTTGGTTGAGGTTGGGGCTGATCCCGATGATCGCCGTCTGGATTTACCGAGTGAGCGTTTGGAAAGCGTGCGGGCTGCAGCCCGAGCGCTGAAGCCACAACTGATGGGGCGTGGGGTTTCGGCGGTGTACGTTTTTGGATCCGTCTCGAGAGGCGAGGATGGTCCCGATTCTGACGTCGACCTCGCCCTTGAGGTGTCGCTAGGTTGGGACCGATTCAGCGTCCTGGATTTGGGTTGGACGCTCATGGCTTTTCAAGAGTTGCTGGAGACCAAAGTTGATGTCGTCGAACTCTCGTCTGTCGGATCGAATGAGGGTGCGGATTGAGCCCGATCTTAGGCAAGTGATGTAGCGGAGCGGCGTGGACCCGGGAGAGCCCTTAGGAAGGCCCCCGGATGGCCGACCAAATGCTTCATCAATCGGGAGCAAGGAACCTGATGGCCAACGCTCCTGTCTTCGACAACCGCCATTACACCCGAGCGGCGCAGTACCTTCGCATGTCCACCGAACGTCAGGACACTTCCATCGAAACGCAGATCACCGCCAATACGGCATATGGGGCTTCGCGAGACATCAAAATCGTTCGAACCTATACCGATCCGGCCATTAGCGGGGTGTCGATCCGGAAGCGTGATGGCTTGAAGGCGCTCCTGACCGACGTGATGAGCGGCAGCGCCGATTTTACAGTGATCCTGGTATACGACGTGAGCCGGTGGGGACGCTTCCAGAACACGGACGAGGCCGCGCACTACGAGTTCATTTGCTCAGAAGCGGGGGTACGCGTCGCGTACTGCGCCGAAGATTTCGATAACGACGGCAGCCCGACCTCGGCTCTGTTGAAGCAGATGAAGCGCACTATGGCAGCTCAGTATAGCCGCGATCTCTCCCACAAGATCAGCCGCGCACAGCGGAGTTTGACCGCCCTCGGCTACTGGATGGGAGGCTCGCCACCATTTGGGCTGCGCCAGCAAATCCGGGACGAACACGGCAATCCCTCGCCCCGGCCAGAAGGAAACGTCTGGAAAAAGCGGCAAGGCGTCCATGGGCGGCTTGTACACGGCGCCCCCGAGGACGTGGCGCTGGTCCGACGGATTTTCCGGATGTACCTCGAAGAAGGCGCCACCGTCGCCTCAGTCAGTCGCCAGCTTGTGAGCGAAAGGCATGCTTTCGTTGGTGGGCACTCCTGGTCGGAGCCGGCCGTTGCACGCGTCCTCAAAAATGAGACCTATATCGGCAGGTTCGTCACCAACCGTTTCACCCAGGCCGTGGGGTCGGACGTCCGTGTTGCCAATCCAGTCAAGGATTGGATCACCGTTGAGAAAGCTGTTCCGCCGGTCGTCTCGGCAGCCACGTTTGCGGCAGTGGCCCGCAAGCGCGCGAGGTTGAGACGATTTGCGACCCGTTCGGATGCGGTCGCCGATCTCAGGCGGGTCGCGTCAGAACAGGGCAACATCACCCAGAAGATTCTGAACAAGCACGGGCGCTGGAGCGCCGGGGTCTACCTTAATCGGCTCGGGTCTCTCGAGGCGATCCGAGCGGAGGTCGGCTTACCCGTGCTCCCTCGCTACGCCTATCTCGCCGACCATCTACGGCGCGCCAACGATGCTAGGATTGCTGCTTCACAAACCCGGACTGATGATCAGCTGCTGGACGGTCTCAGGAAGCTGCTCGCCGAACATGGGAGGCTGAGCACAAAACTGATCATTGCAACCCCCGGCGTGGCACATACCAACACTTACATTCGGCGTTTCGGCGGCATGGCCGAAGTGTATCGGCTGATCGGCTACAAGCCGGACTTTGCACAGCAGAGGGCCTTGCAGGTTTGCGTGACGCGGAGGGAGAACAGCTCGCGCTGAGGGGGCACGTCCTAGCTAGCGAGTGCTTCTCAGACCGGCTCGCCTCGGGCGACGGCCCCCTACGGTTATGTGTCCAGCGCTCATGGCGCTCTCTAAGCTGAGCCGGAGTGCCCAATCCGGCTAAATCGGGCGGGAGTTGAGCCGCCCCCCTCTGCAGCGAGCCGGTCTTAAGTGGTTCAACGCCGGATTGAGCCGTTCTTAGCTGGTCCGGCAAACTGGTCGGTTTTATCAAACTCAGCCGCCGCGCCATCCATATAAGCCGCCCTTAAGTGGTCAGGACAGCCAGTCGTCGCCCTGCGGCCGCGGTCGCGAACCTCCGCTAGAGGAAGGTGGCGGTGACCGTGTAGTCGAAGGTCTTGGCTCCGCTGCCGGCGTTCGCGGCGACCAGGACGTCCATGGCCATGGTGAACTGGGCCGTGCCGAAAAGACCGAGGGGATTCAGGTCGAAGGTGATGCTGTTGGCCTCGGCGGGGGGCGAACCGGTCTTGTAGGTCGCGCCGCTGAGTCCGCTGACGCGGAATTTGCTGATGCTGGCCACGCCCGTGCTGGCCGGCTGGATCGTGACGCGGACCTGACGCAGGGCGCAGAGGCTGGACAGGTTCAGCAGACCGCAGGAGATATTGATGGACGGCGGCGTGACCCCGCCGGAGGTCAGGCGGATCGCATCGCCGGATGTGCGGGTAACCGCGCCGCCGCCGCTGATCGAAAAGGTTGTGGCGCTGGTTCCGCGAATGGCCGTGCCCATAACCGGCGCCGTGGCGGGCGAATGGGTGACCGCCAGCTGGGCGTGGGCGGCGCCGGGCAGGCCGACCGCTACGGCCGCCATCAAGCCGGACAGGCAGCGGGCTTGCGATGGAAAGACGGCGTGCATCGCGCCGATATGGCACGCGGATATTGCCCATTCGTATGGCAGCAGGGTTAAGAGCCGCCGCCTATCGCCAGGGCGAGCCGTCGCCGTGCTTGCCGATGCTTTCGAACTCGGGCGGGGCGGCCTTGTGGATGTACTGTTCGGACACCAGCCAGCCCTTGAAGGGCCTGAGGACCGCCAGACACATGACGGCGATCAGGGGGAAGGTGACGGCGAAATGCACCCAGATCGGCGGGTGGACGGTGAATTCGAAGGCCATCAGGGCCATCATCCCGATCACGCCGACGCCCGACATGACGAAGAAGGCTGGGCCGTCCGCGGGGTCGGCGAAGCTGTAGTCCAGATGGCAGACCGGACAGTCGTCGCGGATGGTCAGATACCCCTTGAGCAGCGGGCCCTGGCCGCAGCGCGGGCATCGGCACCGAAGGCCGGTCGAAAGCGTGCTGAGCGGCGGATAGACGGGCGAGACGGCGGGGTCTGACATGGCGGTTTCCTGACGCGGCGGATGTCTGCCTGACGGGCGTTCGGTACAAGGGACCGTGGTGTCGCAGGCAGGAAATCTAGTCCTCGGCGCGGGCGGCGTTCCAGACGAAGACGAAGTTGCGGTGCTCGGCCCAGGTCTGGCCCTCGACATGATCGCCGACCAGACAGGCGGCCGTGTGATAGGGGCCGGCGCCGTCCGTTGTGCGGAAGGAGACGCAGAGGCGGCCGTTCTGGGCCTTCCAGCGCCCGGCCTCGATGGCGCTGTCGTAGAAGTCGCCGGTCGCGGTTCCGTCGGCGGCCAGATCGAGGTGCATCGCCTTAAGGTACGGTTTTGCGGGATCGGTGCTGAGATCGACAGTCCAGTTCCCCGACAGATCGGCAGGCGTCAGGCCCGGCGGTCGGGCCAGCGGCAGGGGCGACGCGTCCTGGACGGACAGCAGCGACAGGACCAGGGCGGCGACGAGCATGGCGAGCGTTCCTTGACGGGCCGAATCCGTGCGCCGGGCGATCGCCGAACGCAAGATCATCATCCCTCATTAACTGCGATGAAAGGGCATCCGCGCGAGTGTGCGCGCGAATGGCAGGCGCATCCTCGAGAAAATCGATCGCGAGGACCTCCGTGGCGCTGGGCGCCGTGGGGGCGGTCGTGCTCGCCCCGATGCTGACGGCGGCCGCGCCGGCGATGGCGCAGGAGGCCTCGCGCGCATCCGACCCCGTCACCATCCGCATCGGCGCCAACACCGGCTTCACCCGGGTCGAGTTCGCAGGCGTGGTCGGGTCGCGCGCGCGGGTCCGTCGTGAGGGCCATACGGTGGTCGTGCGCATCGGCTCGACCGCCGCCCCGGACGTGACCCGGCTGAAGGTCGATCCGCCCGCCGGCGTCGAGAAGGTCGAGACCCGGGCGGTGACCGGCGCCACCGAACTGGTCCTGACCCTGGCCGACGGCGCGGACGCCCGGTCGGGCGTGGACGACGGCGCGGTCTGGCTGAACCTCTATGCGCCCGGCGCGGCGCCCCAGCGCGTGGCGTCCAGCGCCGTTCCGGCCCGCGGCGCGGTTCCGGTCACGGCGACGACGGCCGAGGACAAGGTCGTCCTGAACTTCCAGTGGGCGGCGCCGGTCGGCGCGGCCGTGTTCCGACGCGGCGAGGCCGTCTGGATCGTGTTCGACGCCGCCGCGCGGATGGACATGCCCAAGGGCGGCCGTCTGGGGCCGGCGGGCGAGGCGCGCTGGGCGGCAGGGCCCGACTATACCGCCATCCGCATCGCGGCGGCCGACGGCCTGGCGGTTTCGGCGGTCGGGGCCGGGGCGACCTGGACAGTGACCATCGGCGGTTCGCCCCTGTCGGCCCAGTCGCCGGTCGAGATCGACCGCGACGATACGGGCAAGACGGCGCTGGTCGCGCGCATGGCCGGGGCCACCAAGGCCATCTGGCTGACCGATCCGATGGTCGGCGACCGGTTCGCGGCCGTGACGGCGCTTGCGCCCGGCAAGGGATACGGCAACCGCCGCCAGACCATCGACGTCACCCTGTTGCCGACGGCGCAGGGACTGGCGGTCGAGACGCCCACAGACGATCTGACGATTACGGCCGACGGCGATCTGGTCACCGTGTCGCGGCCGGCCGGCCTGACGATGTCGCCGCCGTCGCTGGCGCTGGACGCCGCCGCCGATTCTCCGGACATGCCGCGCAAGGCGTCGCATCCGGCCCTGATCATGGCCGACTGGGCCCAAACCGGTCACGACGGTTTCGCGGCCCGCTATCGCACCCTTCAAGAGGCGGCGGCGCAGGAAAGCATCCAGTCCACCGACAATCCGCGCACCCCGATCGAGGCCCGACTGGCGCTGACGCGGTTCCTGGTGGGATCGGGTCTGGGGTTCGAGGCCATCGGCGTGGTCAACGCCATGATCGCCAAGACGCCCAGTCTACAGGGCGAGCCCGAACTGCGCGGCCTGCGCGGCGCGGCGCGGGCGGCGATCGGACGCTATGACGAAGCGGCGGCGGACTTTTCGGCCGGTTCGCTGGCCGGCGACCCCTCGACCAGGGTCTGGCAGGGCTATCTGGCCGCGCAGCAGGGCGACTGGGCCTCGGCGCGTCTGAATTTCGCGGCGGGCGCCTCGGTGATCGACCAGTTCCCCAACGACTGGAAGGCCCGGTTCGGGGCCGCCCACGCCATGGCCGCGCTGGAGCTGGGCGACCTGCCGGCGGCGCGGGCGCTGCTGGCCTACAGCTTCAGCCAGAACGCGCCGGCGGCGGACCAGTTGACCGCCCGTCTGGTGCAGGCGCGACTGTTCGAACAGGACGGACAGAGCGACCGGGCGCTAGCGGTC
>Ga0247808_10001264_pt1 | contig 12268 bp, 11 predicted proteins | sample UWRJL089202R1_FD_179914 | JGI IMG/M metagenome (GOLD analysis project Ga0247808, IMG submission 179914) | Plant litter microbial communities from Arlington Agricultural Research Station in Wisconsin, United States - UWRJ-L089-202R-1 | ecosystem: Environmental > Terrestrial > Plant litter >... | reverse complement strand
AAGGTCAAGAACTGATTAGGCAGGCCATGGAAAAGCTAGGCTTATCTGCGCGTGCATACGATCGTATTTTAAAGGTGGCCAGAACAATAGCTGATTTAGAAAATAGCGAGCAAATTGAGATAGCGCATTTAGCGGAAGCCATACATTATAGAAGTTTAGATCGGGACAGCTGGGCGGGGTAATGCATTTTAAAATGTTCTATTTTTTTACATTCTTGGTATTACAAATATGCTGTCGTAGCTTTAGGAATGAGGAAGCTCATTTACGCAGATATCATCAACGACCTGTTCCTAGTACGGTAATCGTTAGAAAATAATTTGTATAAATTGAAAGTTGAAAACCCCCATTTTTTTGAACCAACTTTTTAAAAAATGCGAGTCAACAGCGCAATAAAACCCAAAAGTTCGAAACCTAACGATTTTTTTAATGTTTGCCAATAAACTTTTCTCTTATATTTAAATTAAGTTATGAAAAAATTAATGCCTCCAAGGTGCTGTTATCGGTAACCATCCTTCTAATTTTTAGTCTGTCTTGTAAAAAAGAAGAATTATCAGAAAGTCAAAGTTTTTTCGAAGTGCAAAGACTTGGTATCTGAAAACTGCAAAAAATGCTAACTCGGCGTTCAAATCAAGTGAAAATGAAAAAGCTCCGATCAAAGATGAAATTGATTGGAACGCCGCAAATGTTTATACGCTTGAAGACGGTAAAGATGTGGTTGGAATACCGATGAAAGTAAATCTCACAAATGGCGCGGACGCCAGAGGCAGTTACATGCTGTTCATTGGTAAAGTGGATGCTGATTTTAAATCTATCGTGACCTACAACGAAAATGAGAATTATTTTAGTAAAAAATTTACGAATGAAGAAATTCAAAAAGTTTACGGGGACGCTGTTGCTCAAATCAAAGCTCATAAAAATATAGCAACGAATACCAGACCGAGCAAAGGGCCAATTTCAGGGAAGTTGATGCTAGAGCAGATACCTCAGCCGCCTATATGCATTGACTGGTATTGGACTGAAACCACCTATGACCAATATGGCAATATTATCGATTATGAAGAAAGTTATTTATACACTATATGCTACCCAAATGGCGGCAATCCTCCAGGAGGCGGAGGAGGCTGTATGTGCGCAGCTCCTGATCCTGATCCAAGTTGCGAGATGTCGATGGGAAAAATTACTTCTGAAGAGGCATCGCAATCCGTTTCTGAAACAGTTGGCACAGAGAGTGGGGGTACTAGACCTGCGGAATATAAGTGGGTGTTCTTAAAAAATGCTTACGGATTATGGTGGTTTACAAGCGTAGAAGATGGCGTTCACAAGAAGGTTGGGAACGAATGGCGATGGGAATCGTTAAAACATAGAGGCATTCTAAAAGACGGGATTTATGTAGGAACCCAAGTATCCTGCTCAATAGAAAGTACTAATCCAACTGTAGGCACTTATGCGGCGGGAATGCAGTTAACTTATCAATTTAATTCATCTATGATATGTAAAGGCTTTCCGATATCAGCAGATCGCTCTGGCACAGTAGGAAGCCCCGTTTGGCAAATAGTACAAAATTAATGATTAGAAAACTATTTTTAGGTTGTTTTGGAATAACATGCATAGTTTTATTCGCCTGTGCTGGAAAAAGTTCTCGTTATCAGGAGGCTAAAATTAAGTCAATGCTATTAGTTTGGAGTATTCCTGTTTTTAATCCTGATTCTGGAAAAGTTTCCAACATGAGAGATAGTGTCTTAATATACCATTTAGACGATTTAGTGTTGTATCGGGTTGCTTATACCTATACCCAATATAACAAAAATGCACAAAAAGGTAATACCAATACTATATCTGACGATCCAAAAACGATTGACTTTAGTAAAACTAGATATAAAAATTTCATTTATAGGCGTAATTCTTTGACAGGCTTTGTGTATGACTCTCTAAGCACGAATTCACACCTTACTTTTAATGTTGATTCATTCGAACGGAAGAAAACTTTTAAGGGCTCGAAATTTTATGAAACCTCCCATGATAAGATAGTTGAATCCATGCTTAATAAAGACAGGTCTGAGCTAATTGAAAAGTATGCCAGTATCACTAAGCCTGACGAAAGCTACAGTGATACTAGTTATTATTATTTCAGTCGTGGTCTTAATGACGTGAACTATTCCTTTTCAAAAGAAGCAGATAGTGCCAAAAAGATGAAATTAAATAAAATAGTCTTTATATATAATCCCGTACCTAAAAACGATCATAATAAAGTTGCAATTCCAAGAAGAGAAATTTTGCTAGAGATCAAAAAAATTACTGTCAGTAATAAAAAGGAGATACTTCTTTTTTCGAAAAGTTTAGGCACGACAAGTCATTGAAATAATTAAAGGGTCACTTTTGGTGACCCTTTTGGTTTATAAACATTATACCATTTTAATTAACTTCTTTGACGGTTTGCTCGCGCCCATTTCCCATGCCTTCACGGTAGTAGGGTCGACGTTCAGTAACTTGACGAGCCTCTTTACGCTCAATCCGTTTTCGCACCTATATGCAAATATCTTGCCCGCCCACGTGCTTTCATCAACCGCAACGGGGTTATATCCCAAGAATTTGATTATCTGTGGATAGTACTTTATCTGTGGTTGATTTCTTCCATTCTCCCAATAGGTTATGCAGTCCTTTGACACGCGCCGAACATCTTTCCAACATCACTTTGATACAGTCCCAAATCCATGCGTTTCTTCCTGATGTGTTCGCCTATGGTAATCGGAAACTCGGGATAACCCTCTTTCAATGGCTTGGGGATGGTTTTCGTCCTTTTAAGAATAATCCACGCATCCATGTCCCTGTGGATTCTTCAATCACCCAGAAAAAGAGTGTCTCTGTGGTCCAGGTGTGGTTCAAAAATATCTGAGTAAGATTTCTGGCCGTTACTTGATCGGATCGATTTACATGTTGAAGTTACACCTGTTAATTTTAGAGCACTTGCATCTGGTACTGCAACTGAAAAAAGCAGCATGATCAGAGCAAGGGTAATGAAAGCAAGAATGGTTCAGGACCAAAGATTTGCCAATAACGAAATGCTGCATTTTAATGCACAAATGAGCCCCAATATGGTGAGGCAAGTTTGCACGATTAATGAGCAAGGTCAAGAACTGATTAGGCAGGCAATGGAAAAGCTTGGCTTATCTGCGCGTGCATACGATCGTATTTTAAAGGTGGCCAGAACAATAGCTGATTTAGAAAATAGCGAGCAAATTGAGATAGCGCATTTAGCGGAAGCCATACATTATAGAAGTTTAGATCGGGACAGCTGGGCGGGGTGAAATACTAGATCTAAATAAAACTCTACACTACTACTGATCTATCTAATTTAGGGATTGTTTTTTCTAAAAGTACATTTATACATGCATGTTTTTATATTATCCTCTTGCAAAGATGTACTTTTATTTACCTTAGGTAAGTAAAATAATCAAATCTAATTCTGTGTGTGATTTATTACTGCATTATCCGCACCTAGGAATAAACTTTTCTCCTCAATTCTTTGAGTGCCGTTTCTTCTAACAGTACTCTTGTGGGTACTTCATTTTGATACTGCCACTTAATGAGCCTGATTTTTCCATCGGATATTTCTAAACCTGTAATATCGCCATCGTTGAAACAACAGCAACCACTGTTGAAATAATTAGGTTGTAATGCCGTAAATTCCGGAATTTCGGTACCATAACTGATTTTTTCCTTCTGCATCTGATCTTGAAGTTTTTGCTGTTCAGTTAGATCTCCACTCCTATTGGCGGCATTAAGCTTGATTAATATTCGTTCCAAATGTGTAAGCGAATTAAAAACCGGTTGGTGGGTATGTCCGGTAATGAGTACCGATTCCTGGACCGCAGCCCAATCGTACATCATTTTATTGTGCGCAGATTTTAACTGATTGTTGAATGCAGGGGTATTGGGATTAATTTGTAGATAAGCCTGAAACGGTGCCCACACCATAGAAACAAACCATTTACTAAACCAGTTGCCATCGCTTTGCAGGTCTCCCTGGTGACCGTGGGTTAGGAAAATCTGTAAGGGCTTTTGATCGATCAAAGTTTCCAAAATTAAACCTTCGTAGATTTTCACCTTTTCACCATAGATGCTTTCGAGCTGGAAACCTGCCAAAGGGTCGTTTCCCCAATATAGATCATGGTTCCCGAAGATTTTAATGAAAGCTTTTCTCTGTAAAAAGAGCTTCTCCAATTCGAATGTTGCCTTGTTATGTTTCTTAACTGCATCGAGGGTATTTTCCCAGAGTTCTTCACTATCGCCTAAACAGATGAGTTGATAGTTAGCTGAATTGTAATAGGTTAAAGCAGCTAGATAGTTTTTTTCGTTATTGGTAAAATCATCTGCATAATTACGAGCGCCTTTATGTTGATCAGAAAATATGATGAAGTTATCACTAGCGTTAAACTGGATTAAGAGCCCTTTTTTACCTGGTTTTTCAATTATACTCTTGAAAAGTGCGGTCAATGAACCATGAACCCGCTTCTCATCAGGCCTTGAACTGTATTTATTGGCCATCTTAATTACAAAACCACCCAGTAATTTTTGCAAGAATTTACGCATAAGGGCTGTTTATCTTTAATTAAATAACTGGACGCTCAGAATTTGAATAATTTTGACCTGCCAAAAACCGTGAACTACGAATGGGATTTCCCTTCAATTGCCAATCCCAGATCTTCTACTTCATCATTGATCTCGACAATTGGCAGATCTGTTTTATAATCTATTCGCATCCATTTTAAGTTTTTGTTACGTAAAATCTGCATGTATTCCTGGCCCCATTTGAAAATGGTAAATGTCCGGTCTTCTTCAGGCACAACTTCATAAAGGATGTTGTTTACCTTGACATAGAAGGGATCTAACATGGGTATGTTTTAAACGGATTATGCTTCGTCATCTTCCTCTTCATCATCTTCTGGTTCTTCCTTATAGGCTTCAATTAATTGCCCAACTTGATTTACTTCTTCATCATATTCAAATATCGGAATAGCAGTTTCTTTATCAAACTTGATCCATTGCGAAGCATCATCTTTTTGGATGTGCGCATATTCTTTTCCTTCTTTATATACTACGTAAGTATCATTTCCCTCTGGAAAAATAGCATAATTGATTTCACCAATTTCTATATCAAACGGTTGTTGCATTGTTTTTACTAGCTTGTTTTATCTATTGCAAAGATAGTTATTAAACAGCTTACTGGTTCAATTGTTCTTTTGGCATGAGACTAACCGCGAAAAGAAATAAGCAATTGAACTAATCTATTGTCTTCAATTGTTTGATGAAGTTAATAAATTTTGAGCTTGCATAATTTGCGGCTCCTTCTCCCTGAAATGAAATTCGACCTTTCTTGTCAAAAACTATTGTTGTAGGCAAAGACCCTTTAAAGATCTTTTCTGGCAGATCACTTGCGAAGGCATAAACGGGCATTTTATATTTCTTGCGATCCATGTAAGCCTGCGATTTTGAAAAATCACCATCTGCATCGACCATGATGAAAACAACATCTCCATCATCCTTAAACTGCTCATAAAATTTATTAATTGAAGGCATTTCTGCCAGACATGGCGGACACCAGGTTGCCCAAAAATTAAGGAAGATGACTTTGCCTTTCAGATCGGCTAAGCTGATCACCTTGCCTTTTGCATCTTTAAATTTGATGGTGGTTAAATCTGCCGGAGCAACCGCATTCTTCGTTCCAATAGCAGGGTTAAACAATCCAACTTCTATCAATCCACGGATCATTATGGCTTTTGCAGCGGGTACAAAAATGACTACTAATAGAAGGGCAATCCATAGGCCGTTGAGCATGTTTTTTCTGGTGAATTGCTGTTTAATTTTAAACATAAAAAAGATCTAAGTATCCCATTGCAAAATACAAAGATCCTAAGCAATCTTCTTCAATCTGTGGTCATAAATTTAATTCTGTAAAGTTTTAGATAAAGGCTAACTATTGTAGAGACTTATTAAAGGAGGCTTCATCCTTCGTTCATCCTAGGGTCATCTTAGGGTCGAGCTAAGTTGAAGTGTTAACTTTTCTATTACCGAGAGCTAGTATAAAGACAGTATTTGGCGTGGTGTTATTCGTGGTGAAAATAGACCAACCTATATGAAGCGGGCGCATCTTTGAACCTTCATGGCTGTGTGTGGACCTAGTACCTTATTTTCCTCCGAATTTTTGAAGATTATAACTTAATCCAAAAGTAAAAAACCTGGTGATTTGATTGTTCTGCGTATCTATTACCGAGTTGCCAACAATATTACGCGATAAATTATTTCCCTGGTTCAGCAGATCATAAGCTTGTGCGTTAAATGACAGTGACCTCTTCTTGAAAAAGACTTTACTTACAGCAGCACCAATTAATGTTGGATTTACATTTTGTAACACATAGCCTGAATTTATTCTCTTGGTTGCATTTACACTTACTTTATATGTTTTTAGTACTGTTGCCCGACTAGAGAGGGTGAAATTCCAAGTTTCAATATTTCTTGTATTGCCTTTGATCAAAGAAAAATTATTTGTGCTAAAGTTATAAGCTGCATTGGCATTGGCACTAAACTTTTTGGTATTGAACCCCATGAGAATCATTTGAGATGCCTGGATTCCCTTATTGAAGTATTTAACGTTATCTGTAAACGAAACCGTATTGTTATAACCTAAACTACCCATAATATTAATGGTGTATTTGTTCTTAGCAAAAGGCAATGACACGGCATAATTACCATTTAGATTATAGCTACCATTTGCATTCTCAAATCTTGTTTCCTGTTTCAAGCTGTTCAAAGTATCCCGAAGCAAAATAACATTGCTTACTATCTGGTTTTGAGTAGTTGAGCCACTTATTGCTGTTTGAAAAGAGCGCCCAGTTTTTTGGTGAACATAGTTATAGTTTACACTCAGATTATGTACAAACGAAGGTTTCAAACTTGGATTCCCAATTATTACATTTTGTAGATTTTGAGTATTCCGCACCGGCTGGAGCTGACTTGAGCTGGGACTTGTGCTATTTCCCACATACCTCATAGACAATGTTTTGGTTCTGGAAATGAAACGGTTAAAGTTAAAGTTTGGCGCATAGTTAAATGCAGTGTTCCTTATTTTTTGATTAAGGCTTTCATAGTTGCCAATCAGTAACGTTGGCCTAAAGCTTGCACCAATATTATAACTCAGTTTTTTGTTATTAAAACTATAATTCAACGTGGCATTTTGAGCAATAGTTTGTGACTGGTATAGATTACTTAAAGAGTCTACTAAGTTTAGCTCGTTATCAAAATTGTTTACATAGGTTAGCACTGTACTGTTCGAATTTCCATAAGAAAAACTATAGGTAAGCCCTAAGCTTCTGCGGGCTAAGGTATCTTTTGGTTGCTTTAGCGGGTGGGTATAGTTTACGCTTAGGGAGGTGGAAATATTCTTATTTTTAGAATCGACGAAACGATCCAATAATGAGTCTTTAGCCAAAATAAGTGTTGTAGGATCGTAGTACAAGGTATTGCTCTTAATCCGTTGATCGCTTAAGCTATTAGAATTATTTAAAAGCATATTAACCGATAAGCTTTTGCCTTTTTTATCGAACCGCTTTGACCAAGATCCGATAATATTTAGGTTAGGAGAATTACTGGATGAATTGTTGTCGTTATTCAAATCTTGTTTTACGATCCCAGATTGTTTTGCCGTATAATTACTTATATTAACATTTCTTTGAAATGTGGCACCAAATGATACGGTTACAAAATTTTTATCCCCTGTTTTTTGTAAGTCCCAATTGATGTTATTTGCACTACTTTTACTATTACCAACATTTTCCGTATTGTTGTAAATTGTGCCTAAGGTATTAACGGTTTCGATAAAAGAGATATTCCGATTATCGTTATTGTTATTTGAGAACTGATAATTGATCCCACTGCTGATTTTATTCTTAAAGGTATCTCGATAGTTAGCTGATGCACTTTTATTTTTGCTCTGGCCCGCACCATTGTTTCCCTGTGCAATATTGGAATTGAATCCTATTTGCTGTGTATCGTTCCAAAAATTTGCATTGGCATTCAAGCTAACCAAATTATTAGTTCCGCCATTTAAACCGATGCTTCCAAATGACCCTTTGTTCATTTCTGGCTTGGTAACAATATTGAGCATCTTTACCGGCTCCCCTGTTTTATTTCCCGTGAAATTAGCCTGATCACCGTAATCGTCAATAATTTGTATTTTAGAGACAATATTTGCTGGCAACTTGCTAATAAATTCTTGCACATTATTGGTGAAAAAATCTTTGCCATTTACCCTTAGCTTAACCATTTCCTTGCCCATGGTTTTTACATTGTCATTTTCATCAACCTCCACACCGGGCAATTGCTTCAACAGATCACTAACCTTGTCATCTTCCAATACATTATAGGCAGCTGCGTCAAACTCTAGCGTATCTTTCATTACACGCATTGGGTTTGGCTTACCTTTAATGATAACTTCTTTTAAAAAGGTCCCACTTGTTTTTAAGGTGATAGCAGCTAGCGTATTGGACCTGTCTGCGATTGTTAGCTCAGCAATATAATTTTGGTAGCCCATTATGCTTACGCTGATGTTGATCTTTTCTACTTTAATGCCACGAAATTCAAATTTACCTTCTTTGTCGCTTACCTTTTTTAAAGTATCTGACCCGGCAATTAATAGAATATTTGCCTCTGCAATTGCTACACCTGCGGTATCAACTATAGTTCCGCTAACTTTACGGGCGATTTGCGCAGTGCTTGCGTTGACAAAAAAGAAGCTGAATGCAAAGATTAGAAGGAGGGTTGATTTAGGGAATCGCATTAAGCTTAAACTAACGATAACAAACTTAATGTTTAGTTTTTAACGAAACGAATTCGACCTGAGGTTTTAAAGAAATTTAACAGTCAGCCGAAAAATGGCTGACTGTCGGTTAACTATTTGTGTGTAAAAATAGCAAGGCCGAATTTGGTGTTGTCGGTATTGGCTTTAAGTCCTTTGGCATAGATGGTATAGATTTTTCCATCTTCAATTTTAACGTCTGATAAAGTGGCTTCAACTGCTCCTGTCGCATTGTTTTTAACATGGAAAGTAACCTTATCTGCAGCGGTAATCTCATCAAATGTTGTATATTCTTTGAATATCTTATTTGTAAAGAGATTTGTCGTTTGACCATCAATTGCGAGGTTTAAGGCACTTGCATCAGGACTTAAATTTACAAACCTAATTTTTGCTTTACCTGATGTAGGCTTGGCCAAATCATCCTTTAAGAGCAAAAACTTAATGTTTTCCAATTTATCAATTACAAAAAGAGAATATCCAATCTCTTTATCCAATGTGAAGGGTTCTGAGTTCAATGCGCTTGTTGATCCTTTTCTTGTAACTGTAAAGATCCTACTTCCTGCAAAAGCATTCACATAGTCTAATTTTGTGCCGAAAGAAAATTCACCTGCAGTAGTTATGTTGTTGTCTGCATAAACATCCAGTTGTTGTGTTGTTGGAGATGCATGAATAACACTCAGACCAGCAATTTCTATAGGGGTATAATCTTGGTTTTTCATGCAAGACATAAAGCTTGCGGATAATATAATTAAGGCAACAATTGCCTTATAAGTGTTTGAGATTTTCATGTTTAAATTTTAGTTATATAAAAAATAGGTCAATTGGCCATTAACACTATCAACTATACGCTCCTTTTTAAACAAACGCTACAAAGTTTAAACTTTAGAAAAATTATGACTTCTTTAAGGTGATTACGGTAATTTCTGGCCAAATTCCAACCCTACCAGAAAATCCAATAAATCCAAAGCCTCTATTCACATTTAAAACCCTACCATTTTCTTCTTTAATTCCTGCCCAATGTTTGTATCTTAACTTTACAGGGCTCCATTTAATACCAAATGCTTCAATGCCAAATTGCATCCCATGGGTATGGCCAGCTAAAGAAAGATGAATAGGAGATGGATTATTTTTCACTTGTGCCTCCCAATGGGATGGATCATGGGAGAGCAAGATCTTAAAATCACTAACCTTTGTATTGCGTAAAGCTTTTGCTAAATCACCACGTTCGCCAAAACCTAAGCCCCAGTTCTCTATTCCAGCAAGTACAATTTTTTGTCCATCCTTGTGCAATTCTACATGTTCATCCAATAATAAACGGAAACCCAATTCAGCATGATATTTTTTAAGCTGCTCGAGGTTTCCCTTTTTGACCAGTTCATTTTCCCATTGTACATAATCACCATAATCATGGTTGCCCAAGACCGAGAACTGTCCGAAAGGAGCCTTAATTTGAGAAAAGTGATTAATCCACGGTTTAATTTCCTCAGCTTTATTATTGACCAAATCACCTGTAAAAACAAATAGGTCAGCTTGCTGTGCATTGATCATATCGATTCCCTTTTGTACGGCCTTTGGGTTGGTGAAACTTCCTGCATGCACATCAGAGATCTGGGTAATGGTAAATCCATCAAATGCAGACGGAAGATCATTAAAATATAAGGTATGATTAATGACGCGATAGGCGTATTTCCCTTTCAGCATGCCATATATAAATAGCATTACCGTAATTAAGAAAACAGCAATACCAAAGTCGATCCAATAGCTATTTCGAGACGGAATTATGAATTGATGTTGAAAAGCCAAGTGGACTAATCCTGCAAAAAACCGGTACGCATCATCTAATAATAAAATGACAACAAACAGCAGCTCACTTACAAAAAGAACTAAAAAAGCATGAGTTGCAATTTTGAAGAAGGTTCCCATCCCCTTGGTTTGCATCCCTTGTATAGCAAAAAACAATGCCGTTAGACTTAGGATGGTTGTTGTCCAAAAAACAATGGTAACAGCTGGTTCTTGGGTTACAGTTTGTAATCCTCCGATTGCATACCAGCTTAACAAAAGAAACAGGATGATAAAAATGAAAACCGGCAGGAACTGAAATCTTCTTTTCATGGGATAGTTCTTAAAAAAAACCTCGCAGGTTTAAAACCCACGAGGTTATTCGGTCATTAAAAATCTTTCTGGATTATTAAATTAATTCTACACTTCTGCTCACAAAAGCGGTTAATTCTGCTCCCGTCAGCATCCCTTGTGATAATAATGCCAAATCAACTGCCTGCTTAGCAAATTTACTTTGGTCTTCTTCACCTGCAGTTAAAATTTTGCTTACCAATTTATGGTTTCCATTAATGGCTACCTTATAGCTATCCGGCATGTTGCCGTAAAAACTCATACCACCACCCATTTTGGCCATATCTTTCATACGACGCATAAACTCATCCATGGTAATGGTAACGGGGCTATCATCTGGACTCAATCCAACAACTTCTACGGTATAGCCGGGTTTTGTAATTGCTTTCTCGAAAATAGTTTACAGTATTTGATTGTTCCTCGCTCAAAACCGATTCTGCAACTTCATCTTTTTCAATCAGCTTATTTGCGACACTTGCATCAACGCGTTTCAATTGCGTCTTTTCAAGTTTTTGCTCCAGACTGCTCACAAAATGACCATCAATTGGCGAGTTCATTACCAAAACATCATATCCTTTTTTCTCAGCGGATTGGATAAATCCATCTTGTTTTTCAGGATCTGTAGTATATAAATAAACTACCGTACCATTTTTATCTGTTTGTTCCGTTTTTACCTTTTCTTGGTATTCTTCGAATGTAAAGTTTTCACCTTTGGTGTTGGTTAATAAAGCGAAATCTTTTGCCTTTTCATAAAACTTCTCTTCACTAATCATTCCGTATTTAACGAACAGACCGATATTGCTCCATTTTTCTTCGTAAGCTTTACGGTCTTTTTGATAGAGTTCGCCTAATTTATCGGCTACTTTTTTAGTGATGTAATTATTAATCTTTTTAACATTGCTATCCGCTTGCAAGAAACTTCTGGAAACATTTAGCGGGATATCCGGAGAATCAATCACACCATGCAACAACATTAAAAATTCAGGAACAATATCCTTCACCTCATCTGTAATAAATACCTGACGGCTGAACAATTTGATCTTATTACGTTGCATATCAAAGTCATCCTTAACTTTCGGGAAGTATAAAACTCCTGTAAGGTTAAATGGATAATCAACATTTAGGTGGATCCAGAACAATGGATCTTCAGAAAACGGATATAATTGTTTGTAGAAATTTAAATAATCTTCATCTGACAAATCTGCAGGTGCCTTGGTCCAAATAGGATTCGTAGTATTTACAATGTTATCTGTAGTTACTGACGTATATTTTGGTTTTCCTTCTTCA
>Ga0247808_10001263_pt1 | contig 12268 bp, 14 predicted proteins | sample UWRJL089202R1_FD_179914 | JGI IMG/M metagenome (GOLD analysis project Ga0247808, IMG submission 179914) | Plant litter microbial communities from Arlington Agricultural Research Station in Wisconsin, United States - UWRJ-L089-202R-1 | ecosystem: Environmental > Terrestrial > Plant litter >... | reverse complement strand
CATACTGCGCAGTGCTTCGAGCTTTACGGTAAATGACTTACCTGCACCAGATTTCGCGAAGACAACCATGTTGGCATTTTCAAGTCGGTATCGATCAAATAATACCAAGCCGTTATTATGCATGTTGATACCATAAAGAATACCTGAATTGTCAGTTAAGTCAGCACTTGTGAATGGGAAGCTTGTACTAATCGCGCCAGTATTCATGTTTCGACGGATCTGTAGCTGGTCGCTCATTTGAGGGATCGTACTATTAAGCCCCTGCTCTTGCTGTGAAGAGGCAACTTTACTAAACACCATTTGCTGGCCAAACATTGTTTCAATTTTTTGTTGCACGAAGTTAAGTTCATCCATACTATCGGCATAGAGTGTGACATAGAGACCAAAACGGAAGAATCGCTCAGCACCAAGCTGAACTTGATCACGCAATTCTTCGGCGTCACTAATTGCTGCTTCAAGTGCTGGGTCACGAGTTCGACCCTTTTCGCTGTTGATTGAATACGTCGCCTCGAGCTGTGTCACCTTTTTACGGAGGTTATTTAACACAACCTGGCTCTCAACTGGGTACACATACATACTTACATCAAGTACTTCATCAATATTAATGAGTGAACTTAACCACCCAGTATAAATTTGTCGAGGATACCCGTACACATACAATGTTCGGCCGTATTTTGTGCCGAGTCGGAAGTGTGATGAGTGAATTTCAATACTACTTGGAGCAATCAAATCACGGAGTGTTGTGACACCTTTTAAGAATGTCTGCTCAACCTCAGCTTGCTCTTTTGCCCGCTGTTGCGCAGCAATATCAATCGCAGTTTGTTGCTTTGCCATTAAAGAATCCCTCCTGATTGTTGGCCTGGACCCTTTTTAACATACATACTTGTGGTATTTTGGAAGTCAGCGAGGGGTTGTCGTACGGCTGTGTCGGGGTTGTATGAATTGTAGTACAACTCACCAAGCGCCTTTGTATCCAGCTGAACACTCTGTACACCCATCTGGAACAACCCAGACATGACGACTTCACATCGATTCTTAATTTCATCTTTAGCTTTTTGATATGCCGCGGTATCAATACGAGTCACAGTGTTTTTTGGTTTTGCAAAAAGCTTACCAAAGAAACCTTTTCCCTGGTCAACAAGCGTTGCCATATCGCCTTGAGGGAAGAACGGAACGACAATGTAGAACGTCTTCTCCATAATGTTCGCTTCTTCAGCAAGCGCACCAATAAAGTTTGTGTAGTCATCCATGAGCACACCAAGAAGCATATTATCTTGGTTACGGCGAATATCAACTAACTTATCTATGTACGGGCCAATATCAACTCGTCGTGAACGAACAAGAATTTGCACAGGGAAATTTAAAGAGTTCAGGAAGTTTTGGTAACTATATTCAATCCCTTCTCGTTCACGCTCACTCATAAGGTCAAAGTTAATCGACATACAACCAATGACTGCACGGAATGAGCCATCAATCATAATCACCATACCTTCACGAATTTCAGAGAGCTGAAGTGTGCTTTGGGTTGAGTTTGGATTTTTTACGACAGGCTTTGCCGGAATTTGCTGGCCTTGAGCCTGTGCCGGTTGAGGAGCGGCCATAATCGGCTGCTGTTGAGGAATCTGCTGATTGGGAAGTTGCATTACTTGAGGATCTGCAACAATTGGTGCAGCGGGAATCTGCCCAGTTTGACCAGGCTGATTAAAGAAAGGATTATTTGGTGGCATACCCTAGTTTGATCCCACTCCCTCAGGGGTTATTTTATCGTAACGAGATAAGTACTTCATCATCGGCTTGCTCTTTTTTAGTAATCCGCTGAGCTTCGTGAGCAATCGTCTCGATCGACAAATCATCAGAGTTGTTTGCAAGATTTATTATACCAGCTGACACGGTAGTATCGCTAGTGGTTGTTGAATCTGAGGCAACAACAGGTGCTTGAGGTACCTGCGCAACTACCGGTGCTGTAACGATTGGCGCCGCACTTAAAGGCTGTAATGATGCTTGTTGAATTTCAGATGGATAAGGGTTAAATACTGGAGCCGCAGCAGGTGCGGTAGGAATTGGTGGCGTATATAAATTTTGCGGTACCGGCGTTGGTGCAGGCGGATTGAAAGGACTAAACCCTTGTGCTGCAGAAGGCGTATCAACGACAGTTGTTGTTACTGGCGTAAGCATTTGCTCGGCTTGAGCGACACCAGCTTGGCGCATACGCTCAATCGCCTCTTCATGTACCTTCTCAGTATTTTTTGTCATCATTGAATCAAATGTTTGTGCAACCGAGTTACGAGTATCAAGAATATCTGTCGCACTCTGTGCCTCAAGTAATACATCAGTATTCATTGCACTCCCCGGTGCTGCCCCAACACCACGAACCGCCCAGCCCTGAGTGTCAACAATATCAGCCAAATAACTAAAACGCTCAAGCGCATCATTTTCAGAAAGATTTTTTGTTCGTTGTACTTCAACGACACGTGGCGCAGTAATCTCAATCAACGACTCAATGCCGTCCGGATCCCATAAACGTCGCCGAGGTTTCAAATAAAACGAAATAATAGCCGCCAGATAAATCTCCATTGGCTGATCTTTTCGAAGTGGCAATGCTAATGCACCAAACAAAAGAATAACTGGCAACGGAATAACAACAAGAACAATACTGAGTTGCGCCAGACCCCACGCTGCTGCACCCGCCAAAGCCACAATAATCAGGTAGATAAACTGACGGAAACTAAACGGCCCGATAAGCTTATCATCTGCCTCAACATCCTGTGGTACTTTATAGACTGCCATTGTGCTTATAGTATAGCAGTATTTAGACTATTTTTTAGGGATAGGGAAGTAATCAGTAGGCTTATCACTTGATGGAGGATTAGTAGGATTTGGCGGTGTAATAGTTGATGGATTTGGAGTCCAGTCGGCGTCACCACGCATAACCAATGGACTTGGTTGTATAGGTGCCGGAGCACCAGATACTCCGTCACGATCTCGGATTTGAAGCATTTCTCTTTCCTTGTCAGGATCAAGTTTACCTTGAAGGTTAGGAGTTGTGAGCACTCGATTCGCAATATCTGAAGGAAGACCGGCTTGGGCGCCCTTAGACCTCAACGCACCAATACTGAGCCCAGCAGCATCTTCTGCCGACATAGCCCATGTACCAGGATTAGAGGTGACATCTGCAAGTTTTTTATCGCCAGAAGCACCCCACTTTGTAAGATCTGGTCGACGTTCTTTAATAACACCACCGTTTTCGCTTGATGTCATTGCTCGTTGCATCGCAGTTTGCATCGTTCCACTCATCTCACCCTTCTTCTGTGCATTTTCAAGTGTGCTGTGAAGTTCGTCGACACCTCTCGCTGCAACGAGATGGTTCGTCAAAGCAGTTGCTCGTCGAGAGTCACCCCCCTTAATCGCCTCAGCAAGTTTCTCAGCAAGCTTCTCTCTGTCATTAGGATTAAACCCAGCTTCAAGCTTCATTGAATCCATCACTAATTTAATGTCATCAGATTGGGCTCGTGCAGTCACCGCATTAATATACGCAGCACCCGCTCCACCTTCTGCAAGGCCTTGTGTTAGGTTCTCGGTATTATCAACAACCTCTTGGTTAAATGCTGCATTTGATTCAGCTCCCCATGCAGCTGTTTGAATATCGCGCATGCGTGAGTTTCGAGAGTATTTTTGCCGAGCAGCTCGGGCTTTATCTCGAAGCAGAACCTTACCTTTGCTATTTCGACGAATAGGATTATTTTCGTAGCGCGCCTTCGCGAGTGCTCCCCTGTTTCCAGCAAGTCCATTGATTGGCTTTTTAAGTCGCCCAGTTAACCCACCAAGTGCAGACCCAAGCTTCCCCGCAATTGGTCCACTTTGCCGCGCAAGGAACGGCAGTGAGAAGAGCGGCAAAGTGAGCATAATGAGTCCGATAAGAAGCTTCCACCAATCTTGACCATCACCAATAATAACGCCAGAAACAAATCGGACCCCACCAAACAATATTGCCGCAATCGGGAAAAGCATCAACATCGACAGTAAAAGACCCTGCCATTTTTTGTACCACGACTCGGTGTTTGGAAGAAGGTATGCGATAAAAGCAAGCGGTGCAAGAATCGCAAGAACCGGAATAATCGCTTGTCGGAAAATGAGCGTAATTACCGCAGCCAACAAACCAAGCGCTCCAAGTGCAGCCATAGGAAGTATTAACCAGAACACTGCCGCCGCCCCTCCTGCGATAGTGACCCCTGCAATAGTAAGCCCACCAACAGCAACTGTACCTGTAATAAGGTTAGACAGTGCCGCCCATCCTTGCGCTGCCGGGTTAAATTCAGGAGCCATATTTTTCAACAACTCATATAACCCATTACCAGTAACATTAGCTAAGTCGACCGCTAGCGAAACAATAATAAACGATGCATTTACAAGAATCGCGCCAATAACCAAACGAGGCAACATCTTCTTTACCCCGTAGTTACTGATACCAGTACTTGTGAGTTGCGAGAAGATAATAATTAGGAAGACAATAACAAACAACACGTTTGCTACTGAGCGAATTGTACTCCACGCAGCGAATATCGGACTATCATCATCAAGAGGGTCAACAGTAAGAAGTGTTGAAGCGATACCCCACATTGCATCATTCAACCCACTCAACCCGGCAATAACCGGACAAATAATCCAACCCACACCCGCAACCATACTTCCACAAGTCGGTTGGTCTTCTGGAGGAATACAGCCTGCGGCCGTAGGGTTATCTTCACAAAACTTTCCACCAGGTGAACCCGTATCACTATTGCCATTGCTATTTCGCAGCCACGCTATATACCCTTTTACGGCATCCGTAGTTGCTGTTCCGATAGCCGTCGCTAACTCAGCACATGTCATTGTCCGCTGCTCCCATACAGCTACACCGTAACCAGTGCCACGCTCGCGATCAGGGGCTCCGAACTGCTTAGTTGACCACTCTTTTGTTCCTTCGTCATAAACTCGAATTGAGTAGGTTGTCCCACTTGTTGATGGGCGACATTGAGACATAAAGCTATCTAGATAAATCCTATATGCACCGCCAGTTGGTGTAATACTGTTAACTCCAAGAGACGTATTTCCTAGCTGACCTCTCCATAAATCATCGATTAAACTACCGCCACTTCCAGAAGGGCGTTTAAAGTCATTTGTTGCACCAGCAGAGGTATCGGTACACGGAATGCCTGCACTATTCTCTCTTGTAAACCCTAAAGTACAAAGAAGGGCCGGTCCACTACTATAACCCCAGAGCGCTGCTGCTTTTCCTATCCAGGTACGACCTTCGCTGTCACCACAATTCTGACGTCCATCACCGTCAGCACCTCGAGGGTCATTAAACGCACCAACATTTATAGCATTGACGGTTGATGGTCCTCGCGAGCCGTTAAACCAATCGAAGTCGATAGCATTCTGTTGGCTCATTGTGTCGTAACGTAAGACTCCCATCGAATTTCTGAAGTAACCTACTTCCATACAAGTTCGTAGCGCCTTGAAATAGGCAAAAGATTGAGCTTGTTCACCAGGTGTTTGTGTAGACGTTTTAGTAACTGCGCCTACGGGTGTTGGCGATGAAATTGCAACGACGATCATTATTACAGCTGCGGCAATAATCATGCTCGGTCGAAGCATCTTTTTATACAACAAGAGACAAGCCCGCAAGAGCTTGTCTCTATTAATAGCAATAGAATTAAGTGATGTGTGTCTGTGTTGGCGGTACTGCATACCTGCTTCTATTGAAACATAAGCAACATCAATTGAGAATAGCTGGCTTATCGAGAAACGACAGAAGTTGCAACAATACGCTCGTTGCCATCGATTGTCTCAAATGTAACAGTGCGCGTTACATTAGGGACGGTAATTACTACATCTTCTAGACCAAAGTTTTCACCAACACGGTTTTTGTCAGCGTTATTGCTATCAGTATAGTCAATCTCAATTGTACGAGTGATGCCATCTGAACTAATTTCACGAACCGTATCAACAGTACTAATGTAACTCCAAGCCTCTTGGTCGCCGAAAGCAGGGTCGCTTGTTTTTAGATTCAACTCAAGTTGGTGTGCATTAGATCGAGTGCTAGCTTCGTAAAAATTTGTTAGGTCGGGTCGACTCTGCCAGTCTGAAATAAAGAGAGCATCAGCAAAATATGGAGCAAACTCTGTCGCTTTTCCTGTGACGAATTCACCCATAGAAACATTATTTCCTTCTGCGGTAATACTTTCGTCGTTGATAGCTTTATTATTGCTACCCGCTTCACCCCATGCGTTATAACGATCGATAAAGACCTGACCAAGTTCTTCAGATGTAAGACCAGCAGGGATTTCAAGATCCATGTCAGCTGGGAGTAGTTCGCCAGAAACAGGTGTTTCGGGAGTGTTGACCACAGGCTCTTCTTCACCAGTACCTCCACCAGGAGTTACGGGACCAGTTACTACAGGCTCTTGTTTTGAAGGGCCCTCGTTTGTTTCATTATTATTGTTGATACCAACAAGCGAAGCGATACCAATCGCTAAACCAGCGAGACCGCTGATCGCACCAATAACCGCACCTTTACGAGGTTTCTTTTTCGTTTCAACTTCAATAATTTCTTCTGGGAGGTTGATAGGTGGTTGTGGAGCTTGTTCTACTTTCGGCTGGCTTGGTGATTCGATGCTCATGGTGTAAATGTTTCCCTGCGCACGCTGTGCTGCATTTGTTAATACTTATGTATGACACTACTTATACACTATCGGAGACGAAAAGTCAATATGCTTGTGGTCAATAAGCACCATTTTCTTGCCTGTCTGTCGTATTTGTCGTATTCTGTACATATATGAAGATAAAACAAAAAGTAACACTCTATATTGGTAGTCTCGTACTTGTCGCGGCTGCGAGCCTCGCTGTCTTGGTATCACCTATTAATGTAGAGGCGCAAAACACGTGTGGCGGTGTTGATACATCTATTATCTCCTGCCCTGATTCAGATGGAACAAAGGTAGAAGAATCGGGTGTCTGGTTCCTCCTTGTCCTCGTGATTAACATCCTAACCGCTGGTGTTGGCGTCGCGGCTCTTGCGGGTATTGTGTACGGTGCGGTATTGTACACCTCTGCTGGTGGTAATCCTGAACAAGTTAAAAAAGCGATGGGTATTATTACAAACGTTGTTATCGGTGTGATTGCTTTCGCAGGAATGTATACATTAGTGAACTTCTTAATCCCTGGTGGGCTATTTTAAGGAAAGGTATGAGTATGAAAATAAAGCAAATTATTAAAAGTACACTCCTCGGCCTCGGATTTCTTTTCTTCGTTGCTGCACCGGTGCAAGCGGCGCTTATTTCTAGCCCCGTCTCTGCAGCAGACCCCCAAACTGCTGATGACTGTGAAAATCGACTCTTTGGTGCACCACCATGGTTCCGCGGTCTAGTAGAGGTAAAGACATCAAACAACATTCCCCAGTGTGTGATCGTCTCCCCTGATGCAGTCGGTGGTCTCTCTGCTTTCATCTGGAAGATCGTTCTTAACGTTATCGAAATCGCACTCGTCCTCGTAGTATATATCGCTGTGTTCTTTATCTTGTACGGCGGCTTCTTGTTCGTTACTGGTGGATCTAACCCCTCTCAAACCCAGAAGGCTCGAACCGCAATCCTTAACGCCGTTATTGGACTCGCGATCGCGTTGGGGGCAATTGCGATTACCAATTTAATATTTGGTTTGTTAGGATAAGACTATGGATAAACTATTAGTACAATTTGCTCAAAAACTTGTTATTGGTGATGGTGAAGGTCAGGTTAACATCCCGACACTAACCGACGAACAACTTCTCACAAATGGTCTTAACCTCTTCTACTTCATTGTCGGGCTTGTGGCAGTTATTGTTATTATTGTCGCTGGTATCATGTATGCGACTTCGAGCGGCGACTCGGGCGCAATTACAAAAGCGAAGAATATGATCCTGTACTCGGTTGTAGGATTAATCGTTGTTGGAGCAGCATTCGCCATTACTAACTTTGTTGTAGGAAACTTTTAATATGAATTATATAAAAACAATCATCGTTGCCTTTATTATTGCGATTACGGGGAGCCTCGCGCTTGCGCCGGCTGCCGGTGCGCTCGACCCGCTTGAAGAGCAGTGTAGCGACCCAAACTCGACAAGCACTATCTGTAAGAATAAGGACGAGAACATCAACGATGTCATTAAAACAGTCGTTAACGTCCTTCTCTTCATTGTTGGTATCATATCGGTACTTATGATTATTATCGGTGGTATTATGTACGCCACCTCTGCCGGTGATTCGGGTGCAGTCGGAAAGGCAAAAAATACGATTATGTATGCGGTTGTGGGACTTATCGTCGCCTTCGTTGCCTTCGCTGTGGTTAACTGGGTGTCGGCGATATTTAATTAAATCACCGTATAAGTGGTGACAGCTATTAACAAACTGCTCATTATCTGATATAAATAACACTAGATTTACATTAGAAAGGAACTAATCAAAATGAAAGTTTTAACAAAAAAGACGCTCACAGGTTTCGTAGCGGCATTTGCGTTTGCACTCGTGGCTGTGTTTACACCACTTGCGCCAGCTGCAAATGCGCAGACTTGTGCTGACGATACATACACTATCGGTAACGGTATCGACTGTGCACAGGGTACTGGTACACCAGATACTCTCTTCGGTGGAGAAGAATCAATCTTCACAACTGTAGTAAACGTACTCCTTTTCGTCATTGGTGCGATTAGCGTGATCATGCTTATCTACGGTGGTATTCGTTACACAACATCTGCTGGTGACAGCGGTGCGGTAACAAGTGCAAAGAATACAATCATGTACGCCATTATTGGTCTCATCATTGCCTTCCTTGCCTTCGCCGTTGTGAACTGGGTACTTGGCGCAATTACGCCAACTGCGTAGTTACACGTTTCATTTATCAATCCCCCGGGTTCGCCTGGGGGATTTTTGTTTGACTCCCCTATTTAACCAATAAAAAATATCCCCGATTGCTCAGGGATATTTTTCTCGCAGTTGAATAGATTATTGAATCTGAATCTTCTTTGCTTGTTCTTGTTTGATCTTTGCAAACGAAACGCTTAGGACGCCATCTTTAAGGACCGCATCAACTTCGTCTTCACGAACGCTGACAGGAAGGGCAAGCGTACGGCTGAACTCTCCCCAATAGCATTCTTGAATGTGCCAGTTGTTTGCGTCAGTGTCATCACCGCTACTAAGAGTACCGCTGATCGTCAAAATGCCGTCGCTAATGCTGACATCAAGATCTTCTTTGTTAACTCCAGCTGTACGTGCTTTGACAACAAGCTTCTCGTCTGTCTCGTAGACATCAACGGCAAGCTGACCCAAGAATTCTTCTTGGCTGTCATCCCATGTGTCGTCGTTAGACGCAACAGGTGTATCGTTTAGTGATAGGTCGTCGTCGCTTAAGAAGGCTGCTGCCAACTCATCTTCAATCAACAAATTTTCGTTCTGTTTCCGGGCCATGATATCCTCCACTTTCTCTAGGCTCATTTGACAAATAGTCCCTCGTATTATAACCGTCACATACGGTATAATCAACCGGTTCACTATGCGAAACGTAAAAAACACAATGATTCAGGGGGTTCTTGGGTTGGTTGCACCACACCTCTGTTTTGGCTGTGCAAAAGTGGGGTCTCCACTATGCGCTAATTGTAAATATAACATCATTGCTGAACCGTATTCTGGCTGCGTCCTCTGCGAAAGGCTAACAGATACGGGCATTTGTATATTGCATACTATTTCTTATAAAACGATATGGGTTGTGGCTGAGCGAAAAGGCGTGCTACAAGAAGTTATCGACGCGTACAAGTTTCAGAACCTCAAAGCAGCTGCTCAAAGTCTCGCAGAACTTCTCAACGAAGCACTCCCCCTTTTGCCTAAAAATACGCTAATCGTACCCGTTCCAACGATTGCCTCGCATATTCGCGAAAGAGGCTACGACCATACGTTACTGATTGCAAAACACTTCGCTGCACTTCGAGGACTCACCCTCTCCCCTGTTCTTGAAGCAATTTCTCGTACCACCCAGCACACTGTAGGAAAGAAAGAACGCGCAAAACAAGCAAGCACCGCCTATCGAGCAACTCAAAAGCTCTCAACCACCACCCCCTACCTGCTTATTGATGACATCGTAACGACCGGTGCAACGATTGCCGCTGCAAGCGATCAGTTAATGCGCGCAGGAGCATCAACAGTATGGGTCGCAGTTCTTGCCAGACAACCTCTCGACGTATAAGCTGGTATCTGTTAAAATAAATCGCGTACCTCGTGGAGAGGTGACCGAGTGGTTTAAGGTAACGGTCTTGAAAACCGTCGTAGGGCAACTTACCGAGAGTTCGAATCTCTCCCTCTCCGCCATAATAAAAAAACGACCTTATTGGTCGCTTTTTTATTTTCTGAAGTGAATATTAAACGTCTGTATACCCTGCGCCAGTTGTCTCGCTACCTGGAACCAATGCACTGAGGACGAAGTTAATTGCTGCAAAGGCAACAAACGCAATAATAAGACCAACGATTGCATAAAGAACGGTGTTCTTAGCAGCAGTGACGGCAGCAGAGTTTCCGCCCGAGATCGCGTAACGGATACCACCGTAGATCACCATAATCACCGCAAGTGCACCAGCGATAAAGAGAAGGGTGTTTGTAATAGTCGTAATAACACCACCAGCACCAAAGAGGTCGGTCGGTTGACCAGTACCACGAGCAGCCTCGACACCTTCTCGAAGTGTGAGCGCGCTTGCAACATCGCCACTAATAAACACAAGAACAGTCGCGATAAGTGCGACAATCGGAGCAATAATGAGTGTTGAACGTAATGTCATGGTTATTTATACCTATTAGATAATTATATCTTCATTATAGCAAACATAGGCCCCAAATACTAGTCCCCCTCTCTGTTTTGTGATACAATTGCTGACGTTGAACCTTACAACAATACGGAGGAGTACCCAAGTGGCTGAAGGGGACGGTTTGCTAAATCGTTAGTCTGGGGAAACCTGGAGCGAGAGTTCGAATCTCTCCTCCTCCGCCATAAAATTGACGACACGTTACAGTGTCGTCTTTTTTATGCTTTATTACCGCTCGTGCTATACTAAAAACACATATGGCCGACGAGCAACCAACAGAGAACCCCGAAGAAATCATGCAACAAGCAACCCCTGTTGTGTTACCTGAAACCGCACCTGTGACATGGTCGGCTCAAGAGTACGTTCATCTTGACCGAAGCCCGCTCTGGTTCGTGATCTTTGCAATTATCATTCTTGGTTTCATCGCTGTCGACTTTTTCTTCCTTAAGTCATGGACTTTCTCGGTACTTGTTATTGTCATGGCTGCCGCCGTGATTGTCTACATCAACCGCCCACCCCGTATTCTGACCTACGGACTCAGCGCGCAACAAGGTCTGTATATCGGCGAAAAACTGTATCACCTTAATGATTTCCGCGCATTTGGTTTGATTCAAGATGGCGAACACAATTCAATCATGCTTATTCCAGTAAAACGCTTCGCACCAGGCGTGTCTGTCTATTTCCCCGAAGAAGCTGGCGAAGAAATCGTTGATATCCTCGGTCAACGATTGCCAATGGAAAATCTCAAACTCGACGTCGTTGACGTTATTGTTCGTAAACTTCGCCTCTAGAGGGTGGCGAAATCCCTTCTCACGTGATACAATGGGCGATGTTCGCTGCGAAAATCGGTGAAAGCACCTTCTAGTTACAAAGATATGGCCTGTTGTTCTTAAGACAACAAGTCATATCATATGCACCCGTAGCTCAGCTGGATAGAGCGTCGGCTTGCGGAGCCGAAGGTCATAGGTTCGAATCCTGTCGGGTGTACCAAATTTGTAACGTTTTAAAGACTCATCGAAAGATGGGTCTTTTTTATTTCACCGTTCTGACGCGAGTCGAGCAATTGACAAATAATAGTGTTTATGCTATCATTTACTTAACAAATCAGGAAAACAAACATGCCAGAACAATTTACAACAGAACGTGAAGAAAAAACAAACTCAATCATCGACGGCTTACGTGACAAAACTCGAGAAGAAAAAGATGATGCCTTACAAAAAGGTTTGGAAATGCTCGTTGAAGATCTTCCCGAAAACCGAGAGTTTTATGATCGCATGAAAGGCCTGAGGGCACTAGAAGCCGTTGGAATCCGAGCGCAATCTGACAGACTACACGACCTTTCTCGACAGGCGTATGGGGCACTTGGATATGACACTAGTCTGGCCGAGAAAAAGAATCCTTAGATAGGAC
>Ga0247808_10001261_pt1 | contig 12279 bp, 10 predicted proteins | sample UWRJL089202R1_FD_179914 | JGI IMG/M metagenome (GOLD analysis project Ga0247808, IMG submission 179914) | Plant litter microbial communities from Arlington Agricultural Research Station in Wisconsin, United States - UWRJ-L089-202R-1 | ecosystem: Environmental > Terrestrial > Plant litter >... | reverse complement strand
CCTCGGATTTCAAACTACAATGGGAAGATACAAAAGTAGCAATTCAGGAACAGCTGGAGGAATTAGAGGCGATGCGGATATTTTATGAGAACTATCATGCGTCTTATGATGGGCTTATATTAGAGGTCCACCGTCGTAAACAGAATGAAGAAAAGGTTAAGGCCTTGCTTAAGAAAACCATGGAACAAATCGAGAAGATTCGTGAAGCGGATATTCGCGAACGGGAAGCATTTCGAGGAGATGTCGAAGACTTTATGCCTGGTGACTTGTGGGAAGGAGTAGGGGCAGTCGGGCCACAATGGGCCATTGTACAGACCACAAATTCTAAAGCCAAGGGCGGAGAGACAGAAACTCCCCACCTGTCAAAAAGTATAGTAGAGGCTGCGGGGAAACGGGATCGAGAAAGACAACGATCAAACCGATGATACCTGAGCGCTTAGACATCTGGGCTCTCTAGATCATAGCTATTACATGGCTTGGATCATTCTATTCAAGGAATTTCAGCATACACATCTCCTTCCTTTGGAGGCACCAAATACCAGTCATTGGGCAGGTCTCCTATGGCAGGCATTTGGCGCTCCTCAGCCCACTTCCGGATTGCCTCAAAGTCACGACACCTGTGTACAGTGTGGAAATCTACAAAAGGCTCGGGTTTTTCTGGGTGGACCCAAATTTGTCCTAACACTCCTATATCAACCTGGCACATCAACTGTTGTCTGAGAACATCTAAACAATGTGCTGAATCTTTGTCAGTCATCCTTATAGCGCATAGAACCCAGAGAACCATATAGGGCAAGAATGGGAACTTACAAACGTGAAGTTTTGCAACCGCAGGCTCATTCACAAATATGCCCTTTTTGAGGGAACTATAGTGCTCATAGTTGTAATACAATGCCATACGAAGGACATTTAGACAATGCAGATGATGAAGTCCTTCCAGATTTGCAGGATAACGACCCCCATACTTGGAATTCGAGTGGGCGTGCGAGTATGGAGGAGAGATGCGAAGGTTAGATTTGGCAGCAAGATGTTGAGGGACAGAGATAGAACGATAATTGACGCCTAACGCTTCCCACAGTGCATCAACCTTATCTCCACCATCTGCTCGATACTCGTTTGGCTTCAGGAGGGAACCGTTGAAAATCTTTGGGCTGTAGACTAGATTCAGGTCCTCTAGAAGTGGTGCTATGTTAGACCACCATCAGCAGTTGGAGCACTCAACTTTGGCTTCTAGATCTCACTGAAGAACTAGATTTTAGAAGAATTGGAGCAGAAGTATACAGTACTGCGTGACATCCAGTATGTCACCGACTTCTTGGCTAGTTGCTGGTTCTCGCATGCCCTCCGATTTTCTACCAAGCCAGAAAGCTACCAAGATGCTGCAGATGAAGGATAGCGATACCAGGACAACAAAGGGCCAAGTCCTTCGTGATCTGGTAACATATTTCTCTGTTGAAGGGAGATTGTCGAAGAATTGATGCGAGTCTATTGTTTCGATTGAGGGGCGCGGAGAATCGCACTGACTAATGATGGGTTGGAACTCTGACATTTTGGGAATATTGAAGCTCAAAGATGGGCAGCAGGTTCCTTCTTTCTTCTTCTCGACCTTAGGATGGTCGCCCGTGCTTGTGGATGTCACAAAGGACCGGAGTAGTTTTGGGATATGTATCTGGCCGTGAAAGCTGATTTCTGGTCGACTGTGATCGATCGTACATGGAACGTAGTGCAAAATTAGTAACTAATAACATATGTGTGATGATTTGTATACGAGGTTGCGGAGTGCTTTGTCATACTGAAAAAGACGTTGTGTTGCGTTAACGCTAGTCTGCACTGCTATATTTCACCATGTTGAGGCATTTATGATACATCAGGTTTGTTGATTTATGCTTGGCCACCGGTTTATTTATACATTGTGTTCGCAGGCGGTTAAACATGGATCTTGAGGAAACAAGAATCACTACTTAGCGGAAGTGACCACAAGCACTCTGTTAAATAGTCATTTAAGCACTAATTATTTTAAGTTTTATGACACTCCAAAATCATAACACGGAAACATAAGCAACTACACTTAGATATCAGTTAGCTGAGGACGCTTTTTTTTGGAATTCTAGCAGTGAATGAGACTGAAAGTAGGATATCAGCTAAGTACGGGACTGGATCTTTATATGTTACTAGATGTAGGACTACAGTGTGCTAGCAGTGCTTGGTATTTCTGCAAAATTGGCTTACATAGAGCGTACTAAAGAGCACCAAGTCTCAACCGTTTGTACTCTGCACAACGTTATGCCAGACTCTGGTTACATATGTCACTTCATGACCTTTCTCCCATTGCACCACATCTCGATTCGTTGTCAGAGTAGCATCCCCCCTGTCAGACTTGATCTGTCAAAAACCAAAACCGCTCACCGATGCCCGTTGAATCTTCTAAACCCGAGTATCTATCCACGCTAACGTGAAGAAATAGGTTCAGTTGGTACCATACACGAGTTCATAAATCAAGCTCTTCGCCACAAGCAGTTTGATCTACATTCACCTTTTTACCAATTTACGCTGACTTCGGAACCCACGTCTTCTTTCATACATCTATCATGAAGCTCCAAGATCTCACCACCCTCATCGCCATCATGATATCAACATCCGTCTTTGCAAGCCCACTTCCTAAGCAAATAGACTTAACAACACCCACATCGACAACCTTGTCCAGCACCACCGCCACTCCTACTCCAAATCCATATGGGGATTACAAGCACTATGGGCAATATGCCAGCTATGGCAAATATGGTGCTGAGGTCGTCCAACGGGAGGCAAATCATGACAACGTTGATGCTAAAGAGGCAACAACGCCAACACCGACGACTTCGTCCAGTGCCGTAGTAACTCCTACTGCAAATCCATATGGCAATTACAAAAATTATGGGCAGTATGCAGGATACGGAAACTATGCTAGCGCCCAGGCCAAGCGAGAAGCCGCACCCGCCGACAACGGCAAGATTATAAAAGAATATGGGATCTATTCTGGCTACAGTGAGACAAATTATCATAATAGATGAAGTGCTCTTTAGAATTGGATGAGAAAAGTAAGTGAAAACTTGAAAATGAAGGCTACGTTGTTTCCGGGGAGTGCTGACGACCAATTTGTAGTAAAGCTTGCTCGACTGTCCACACTTGCTTGAATGTTTCGGTGAATTGACTCTGGTAATGGGCTTTCTTTGATTTAGGTCTTAGTGATTCATATGGAGCAGAGGCCTTCTATGGTAGACATACGATGGACGCTTCTGGAAACGTACTCTGGTTTAGTTTTCTAACTCTTGGTAATATTTTGTCGCCCGCATGTCACTTATATTTCTGGAGATGAATGACACGAGCTTCAAAAGAAATTAATACCAATTACAAAGCAAAAATGTGATGTTCGTTCCGACAATTCGAGATGTACACAGTGTTTAGGCATTCAAATATAACTCTCAAACTAGGCTCTTGGAGTGTGAGGCTTCTATAGGGTTATCAGAGTGCCGTCAAATCACAGAAATGTAGTTTTGTTTTAATGTTCAAGTTGAACAAAGAGTTATGCTTCGGCAAGTAATAGTGTATTTGCATATTGTTCAAATAGTAGGAAAAAGATTTCAATATACAAGAAAAGTAAATCTTATCACAAGAGTAGAAGTGCCCCCCTTACATCGACCTTGTACTTTCAATCCTGGCATATATTTGACGACATAGGACTCCAAAAACGACCCTGTCTACCCCAAACCTCAAATGCAAGTGACTCTTGAAAACAAATTGCAATGAATTCTCACTCAGTGACCGTTTGCTTTGCTACATGATGACTAAATCCAAATGAATGGATTCGAGTCAGATCATGTGGTTATGTTTAATGAACCCTTTCCAGATGTTTCACTAAGCGTTTCCCTCTAGCGAAGTCCAGACTGGTAGCATGTTAGTAAGTTGATCATTTTGGTAGGTAAGACCTTTGTCTGCTTGAGAGGATAATAGGGATATGTTAAAAAGAATACGTACATCAATCTGGTCAACCACTGCAGTATTGGTAAATGTCGACCAATCTCGACATGTCTGAGCCATGATACTTGGAATGCGAAGTTTGGCAATATCAGCAGGTCGTTCTAGGACTGTAACATAAAGACCAGCGCTCACGTGCCAAGCAATGTGACAGTGTAATGGCCAGGCACCAGGGTTGTCTGCGTCGATCTGTAGCACCATATATCCAGCTCCTCGGAGGATCTGAACATCTCGTCGTTGAGGATTGGATGGGTTGACAATAGATCCATCCCAAGTACCTACACCTTCATTGAGAACTTGCATGTTATGACCGTGCAAATGGATGGGATGAGGAACTGGGATTGGGTTTCTAATGTGGATTCGGATTGTTTTGTTGGAGCCAAAGTTATACACATTCCATTGTGGAGAATTTGGGTATGAGTTGTTACCTAAGTTTGAGAGGAGGAGAATAGGTTGGTTATAGTTGGCGCGGAATGAAGATCCATTCATTGTCCATAGAGTGTGGTTTGTTGCGTTGCGAGTCAACCCTATGTCGATTACTTGGGTAGTGGTCGGTGTCTGTGCCGCGGGGATGGGAAACCAAGGCTGAGTTGCAGCAAGAGCATCCTACTAAGTGTTAAATTTGCTCATCTATGAGAGGTAGAATACTTACGTTCGAACATTGACTATTTACAGAAGTTGTAAATTCTGGCCAAGGTGTAGTATTGGGCACCTTGGGAATCCCAGTAGAGGACATATTAAGTGCTTCGACTGTATAGTAAGCAATTGCTTTTCCTTCTGGTCCACTTGTAGCAGAACAGCCATTTCCTGCCATTGTCGCACGAATCGTGTAGGCTCCCTTGGCCCCAGCGATGCCTTTAACAAGGACATCGGCACGCTGACCAATTCCGAGAGTAACGACTATGAAGCATAAGCAATGGAACTAGAATTACAAGTGATGTTTTTACTAACCTTTAGTATCGTATGGCTTGATTGGTACAAAGTCATTAGCGATAACCGTCAAATTGTGGCCATCAATGCTGAACTTTTCGACAGACTCGGCGCCAGCATTGATCAAACGCAGGCGGTGGGTTCTACCCGCCGTCAACTTGAAAATGCTGTTTCCAGTATTACTTGTGCATGGTGTGCTATCGCCGGACGCCTTCTTAGCGCAATCGTAAGGGTTTCTTCCATTTATCAAGTTGTTATCCGATAGTGGGACCTATTTTTGTTAACAAGCTGCATTAAAGAGAGTAATGCTTGGTCAACTCACGATCTTGTTTGGATCGGTCCCCATAACGTCTTTCACAATCGAGAAGTACTCGCGATGGTAGTGATCAGTCAACAAGATTGGACCGAGATCTGAAAAATCAATGTTAGCTTCCATCGGAAAACTAAAAATAACCTCGTTTTCGTTGCTTACCAAGATCATATGGTACAGTCTGCGGGCCATGAATAACCATAGGTCCGACCAAACCTCCTGCATATTGGGCAGAGTAATGCGAGTGGTACCAAGAAGTTCCGTAAAGGTCAGCAGTGAAAGTATAAGTGAAGCTACCTCCAGGTGGAATCGGGCATTGAGTAACACCCGGAACTCCGTCCATCCATCTAATGCAAGTTAGCATTATCAAGATTGTTTTGACTGACATATCACTTACTGTGCATCCTTTTGCAGAATACCGTGCCACTGATTTTAGAATTAGATTTCTGGTTGAATATTGAAGGTGGAAAAGAAACTAGAAAGAGGGTGAAATATGAAAATCATGTACATGGAGACCAGTCCCTTCTGGAGGACCAGTGATTTGGTTATGAACTGTGACTTGAACGGTATCACCCCTTAACATGGTTAATATTGGTATAGAAATTGGTCGAGGGAGTTTAAATACCAGTTTGCTTCTATGAGTGGTGCAGGAAACTGGTTGTTGATGAGCAGGCTCTCCTTTTCATATCCATCCGGAGATTTCTTGCCTCTCGTGATGGTGAAATCATATCTTCTAATAACACTTGATGAATGTTAGTAAATGAACGACCAATGTTGTTAAGTGTTTTCATAAACATATGAATAAACGAGAAGTGTTTCTAGAACGAACGATCTTTATATGCAATAAAAGACACTCCATTTGATATTACAGAACTCTTAATGAACCTTGCAAACTCAAACAAGAAAGTAATTTGGGATGATGATTTGTATGACTTACCCAGTCGCAGGAGGATCTTGATATGGATTGGTAGTATTAGCAGTTCTGGCACCCCATGGTGCTCCATTTGGGAGAGGCAATGACTGGTCTCTTGCTACACCCAAGAATTGAACCGGAAGATTCGGATAGTCATCTTTGAAAGTTGTTTGTAAGCTTCTTATCATGGAGAATGACCATCTAGTACTTGATAAACTTACTTTGAGCAGCGGTTAAGGTGCCTACCACGAGAGAAATAAGGTAGTGGAGCTTCATCATGAAGAATTCTCAGAAAGAGATCTTTCCAGCTAGTGATTCCAAAGTCTCTGAGTGCTGTCGCTGGCAAGTCGGTGGGTTGAGGAATCAAACAGTTGGAAAAGGCCTCAGATCTTATAGTTTTCAAAAAGTCTTCTCTTGAATAACATGCTTACAGTCCAACAGGCTTCACCATCCCATGTAAGGCTGTTGGGCCGTTCGAGGACCGCCTTGACCGAGGGTTTTCTGCGCATTGTTGTCAAATATAGAACGAAGCGTGATGGAAGCTCATTAGAGAAGGGTGAGCCGTCATTCCAAGTGTGTTCATTGGCTATCCTACCCATAGAAGAAGCAGTGACTCCAGGTGAGGCCCCCTTGTAACATCTAGTGCAATGCTTGATTAGTCCAGGGTTTCGTCAGAGGCACCGAGGCTTGCAGAAAACAATAATACTACATTCAGAGTCATGAATACGTTGTCCCGAAGGTGTGAGAACTAGGAGATCCCAGCAAAAAAAAGGATTTGAGAAACGGATGAGGTCTGCCTCGTACGCTTGCGGGTGGCGTTGACATTCGCTAGATGTCAGCACTGATTAGCTGAGTCGGGACCTTATATCACGTCCAGATGTACCATAGAGCTGATTGGTAGATGGTTCACAGATTTTGTCATATTTCAGATGCTTAGCTGTCTTTACGTATAATTGTAGTACAAGGGTTCAATATGAGTCGGATTTGTGGGGCCATGAATCTGAATCAACCATCACGACTTCTACTGCCAATGTCATAAAACTGAACGGACAGAACAGATTCACTTACACGTTGAGTACGGGAAATCTTAGATGTAGAAGTGGTAAAGCACAAAAGATAGCGGGATGAAATTATTCCCAATGCTACCTATAGTCTATCTTTAGACAGACATCTACAAAAACACACATAGATTCGTATGCGAGAACGGCATTGGCGCATATTAAATTATCTGCATCAACGGGACTCAAGAACATTACCTGTTTCATCCCCAGCTTTCACAGAACCTTGAGCGGGATGTCTCGGTCGGGGCCGTTGCGTGCCCTAAGGGAGGTGAAAAGCTGCGGTTCTACTTGCACGTTGATCACTGATGTCGCTAACATTATGATTTGAGTTCCAAGTATTTTACAAATCTCGAAGCCCATAATTCTTTGTAGATAAGTTGTTTTCAAGCAGCCGAAATACGGTGAACTGGATTATAAGTCTGATAGTATAATCCCAAGAATGATGGCCAGGAGCCTCACGGTATGGTGTGGAGGGCTCGTAATATTGCTCAGCCATCTCATGTAAGTCATACGGGAGGCCAATGCACGAAAGAGGTGTCAAGTCAAGCGGTAATGGGGTATGAGGTGAGATTAGGGCTCGCGTAGTCTTCTCATATGAAAATTCTAGGTAGACATGGGACGAAAATTGGGAAGTGATTGCGAGAGTAGCCTTCCATGTACGCTGCAAAGGAACCATCAGTGAAGTTGGGTCCAAGGGGGTTGCAGGACCCTTGCTGTACTACGGAGAATTCGATAGGGGGTTGCCGTCTACCTAGTGGCGATCATCATCCATGTTGCTTTGCCGGGAATTGGGGTCAAAATCCACAATATAATACTCGTGTTGGTAAATGTGACCAAATCCTGTTGTGGTTTCACAGTTTGTGTGTCAACCAGAGGGCTTTCTTCCTTTTCAAAGTCCAACAGAAAGATACACGCAGTCTCATCTAAATTCAGGCCTATGATTCAGATCTTGTCCCACGAGATCTTGTAGTACCCAAGTTGTGTGTAAGTCAATACAATATGCACGACCATCAATATTACCAAGGGCTACTGCAGCTCGGAAGCGAAAGTACTACCAAATTACAGGTTCCAGATGCTTGGAGTCTGCGGTGAAAGCTGAAAGGTAAGGTATGTTGGGAGACCTTGGCACTTGCCTTGACATGTAAGCTGTGACATTCAAAGGGATCATGTCTCCTGAAGCTCGAAAGTGCACGCCAATGGCGTAGAGCGCCGAAGCATCAACCCACGTGGCGTGAGACCAAGTAAACCTGCATGAGTACCTTGCAGCCTACGACACTTCACTCTCCCAAGTCGGTGAAGTGCTTATACTCACCATAACCCGTCATGTGAACAGGTCTGGGCCGTAGCTCGATGCCATCGAGAAAGTTGCACCTTCTTATCATGCCGCAACCACCAAGCAACAAATGCTTGCGCGCCACCCACAGTGCACCACATGGTATTCCTGATCCGCCATGCCGTATTTAGAAAACTTGGCGCGATCTGGGACTGTAGGAACAACGAAGGAGTTAGCTTTTCGTTCAGCTGATTCCCCAAAGGCACCTACTGTACTGGCGAACCTTGCCCTTGCTTTCAATGCAAAAATTCTGTTCCTGAGAGGAAGCTGAGAAATAAAATCAAATAGCATCAGGTATGATTATATCGCTGACCAGAATGTAAGACTCCGGTTGTAACGGTTAAACGGGCCGAGATCCTTGCTCCCTCGGTGACCATTGGTTACAAAAAACCCGAGACAGACGCGACTGGTAGTCATGCGGGATGAAGCGATTGAAGGCGTTTTATAGAGCGGTAGAACTTGGATTATTGTTATTGCTGTAGTAATTGGACAAGATTATAGCCTCTCGGTATTAAGCTTATATATTTTTATCTACCTTTATGACTTGCTTGGTTACTTTCTCTTCCCATAAACTACATAAGCTAAGTGCGGAAAGTCCGGTATCTCTAGAATATGACTTCTAGCAGCATGAACTGAGTTGTGTAGCTTGACATGTTTGTGAAAAATACTACTGTTAAGCATAAACGCTTTTCATTCCATCTAAGCTATAAAATTGGCGTCACAATAATTATTATTATCTCGCAGTATAGATGGACAAAGGCATTGAAATCCTTATGAGCGGGCTGAAGAGCATCCTATATTTTCGATTGAAGTGATTCGCCAGTGGGACGAAAAAGCAACCGAAATGTACAACATGATAACTGATTATCGAAGAGCAAAAGAAACCAGGTATTATATACAGATAACTGCTGATCTGAATGTAAAGAACAAATCTTGAAATTACATAGAATTGTATAATTTCTGAGAGCCGTAAAACAAATCTACAGACCATTGATTTAGATCTGAGATTAATACAAGAAAGAAAAGAAGCAAACTACAAAGAGCCCAGCCAAGAGCAACTGGAAATTAAGGGGTTAGCAAGAAGACGATGACGTTCACATCTCAAGAATAAAAGACGGAACAAAAGCGGTCAGACGAGGACGGTGTAGATTTGGGAAACACAAGTAGTACCTGATCTACGGGTACCAATTATAGAAACCATTTCCAGGTTTCTCGTTCAGCAGCCTACTCTAGGAAACGCCATCCCCGCGACTACCATGAGGTCCTTAGATCAGGCCAACGCGCCGTGATAGAAGGGACGAAAACAGGGTTTGAGGTAGCATCAATATATTGTGTTACATCCCTCCTGACTAATCAGGAACACCAGGGCACAGAAGACACCGTGCATCAGATAAGGGAAGAGTTGACGCGAGAAGCGACGTAGCCCTAGGGTAAAGGTAGCATGCCGATGCCGACGCGAAGGTGTTGGGAAGTTAATATAGAGATGCATCGAAAGTTCGAGGACTAGTTCCTTATATTATGCCAAGATGTTGGACGGAGTACCAAAGCTCTATGGATTTTCCGGATTTTCCGGATTGCAAATTACCAATCCCACATACTCTATCTAGAAATCATACTTAAAGTAGATAGAACGATAGAGCTTCAAAATTTCTGATCAAGCGACTGCAATAGTTCCAGGCGGTTACACGTAGACTATATCTAAGATATCTAAGGGGTGTAGCAGCTTCTTGATCTCACCACATCGTCGGCATATACCGCTCAGTTTGCAACCTTCAACATAACCCATGGAATTTGAGACGGAATACGGGGTATGAAGCTGGTTACTGCTACCATGCATGCAGAAGCTGGTTAGTTTAAGTATTGAAATCTAAAAGGTAGATACGAGCAGTCATCCAACTGTGAATGGGTGTGCTCAGTCGCGTAACCTAAAATGAAATCCATCACTTAAAAGTACCGTACCTAGATGAATGATTATTGTCAGAGTCTGCAGAGAAAACTACTCTACCATGTTACGCACTTCGAAGCTATCTAGCACAAATCTGTAGTCTGCGAAGTGCTACTTACCTAGAGTACCGTGATCATCTCAGTCTCTCAGAGTTTTCCTACCATTCACATTATGATGATATCTGACGTGAGATAACAATCTATTTCCCATTTTACCTATGGATAATTTCGTGTACGTCTTAACATGCTAGGCACGTAAGAGGATTACATATTAAATGCTGTGCACAAGCTCCCTTATAGAACATACTAAATCTCTGCCGTGTTATTTTGGTCTCGCACCCGAGCATAAATATTAGAGTGATGAAAGCAGAAATTTTGTCGCCCAACATTGAATATCACGATGACTGTAGTTATTCACATGTTTTCATCTTTTATGCCTTTCCACTCTCATAATCAGATCGTTTGACGCTGATGAAGAAATGATTTCAAGATGTGGAGCAAGCGCTTGCCATGATCTTCTACACTAAAATATAGGACTAGAGCATGAGCATAGTGAAAACATCCCGTCTGCGAAGAACGACAGTCGAGAAAACTTTCCTTGATTCCTCTGATGCAGTCCCTAAAACACAATTAAACACTTACAAGACAAAGAGCTAGCTCTTTTTCGACACGTAGATCTACCTTCGTGTCTTTACAATTACTTACAAGATCTGCGCACAATAAGATAAATTTATAAAAGGCAGTACAGGAGGTATGAAATGGAAGAAATGATATAGGAATAGGACGGAATCATGTATTATTCTGGATTGGATCAAGTTTTTTGAGAGCAGCTTCTTAGATTGAACCTTCATAACAGGTGACAGCTTCGCTCCTAGACTGCGGAACTGAATATACATGGAAGCACAGTCGATGGATAAAGATCGTCGAGGCGCATGTGTTCAAATTTTGTAACATATCACAATGTCCAACATGCCAGGCTCAAGGGCTTACCTGTCGGGGAATGAACCGGCTAATTCATCAGAGCCATAATCTCATCTGGCAACGCATATATCTACTCAGTCTCTATTTAGATATGGCATCAGGTGGGTGAACATGAACAGTGAACGGATAAGTAATGAATTGTAGATTAAGAACCATGCTTCTTGGTAATAGGCTATAAAATACTTAATAATTATGCGATCAAGAAGTGTAGCTACAGATAAGTCGCGATCAACGCTCATTACACGGGCCCGTATGTCTTATAAAGTATAGTATGCTCTCATGTCACGTGAATGCTCGCTAATTCCCAGATCGCAACCATCCACAGTCAGTGCGCTTGTTCCAGTAGCGACTGTAATGTATGACCAACCGGCCATACGTAGAAGATCATTACGTAGCAATCGTGAAAGAACTATAGAAAAACAGCTATCTTCTTTCCTATAGCAACTAAGCGAGCCATTCCATGTTTTTACTAAAATTGTGCAAACTAATTTGATATAAACTCACTGTATTATGCTAAAAACCGTTTAATGACCACTCATTTACATCTGTCTCCCGCCATGCAATCAATTTGCCATCAACTCCAAAACAAAACCATGCAAAAAAGCCTCCCATTAAACATTTACATGTCGTTGCCGACTTTAGTCTTCTATTTCCCAGCCCTGTATACGCCCCCCTAGCCCTTCCTTTCTTATGCCAACAGATGCACCCTTATAATGCACACAATGAAAACCGCGAGTATGCGATCAGCTCAAAGAATCTCGTCTCTTTCCACCCATAGATCCGTGTCTTCTCG
>Ga0247808_10001260_pt1 | contig 12282 bp, 9 predicted proteins | sample UWRJL089202R1_FD_179914 | JGI IMG/M metagenome (GOLD analysis project Ga0247808, IMG submission 179914) | Plant litter microbial communities from Arlington Agricultural Research Station in Wisconsin, United States - UWRJ-L089-202R-1 | ecosystem: Environmental > Terrestrial > Plant litter >... | reverse complement strand
GCAGGCCCGTGAACACGAACGGCACCGCGGTGGGCAGGGTGACGGTCTTGGTGGCCTGCCAGCTCGAGGCGGCGTAGGAGCGCATCAGGTCGCGGTGCACCGGGCGCACCATGCGCAGGCCCTTGAGAGTGTTGAAGTACACCGGCACGAACACCGCCAGCGCGGCCACGAGCTGCCGGGCGGTCTCGGCGTTGGCCCCGAACATCGTGTAGAGCACGGGCGCCAGCGCCACGATGGGCACCACCGCGAAGGCCGCCACGACGGGCGCGGTCATCTCGTCGAACACCCGCACAAGGGCCGAGAGGATGGCCAGCAGCACGCCGACGATCGCGCCGAGCACCAGCCCGATCAGAGCGTTGCGGCCCGTGACGACCATGCCATTCACCACGTTCTGCAGGTTGGCGGTGAACTGCTCACCGATCGCGAACGGGCCGGGCAGGATGAACGGCTTGATCGCCAGCACCGTGACGGCGCCCTGCCAGAGCAGGATCGCGATGAGTCCGAGCAGCACCGGCGGCAGCACCGTACGGGCCAGGCCGGAGCGCGAGGCTCCCTGGCGCGCCGGCCCGGCGGCTGCCGGAGCCGCCACACTGGTGCTCGCCCCGGCGCTCATCGCGTCTCGACCCCGCGCGCCCCGGCGGGGGTGGCGCCGTGCAGCAGCTCCCGCACCTGGCTGACCGAGTGGAAGAAGTCCTCGTCTTCCCGCAGGTTCTCGCCGCGGTCGCTCATGCGGCCGAGGTTGACGCTGAGCACGTCGCGGATGCGGCCAGGCCTAGGCGACATCACCACCACCCGGTTGGAGAGGAACACGGCCTCCGGGATGGAGTGGGTGACGAAGACCACGGCGGCGCTGGTCTCGGCGCAGATGCGCACGAGCTCATTCTGCATGCGCTCCCGGGTCATCTCGTCGAGGGCGCCGAACGGTTCGTCCATCAGGAGCAGGCTCGGGCTCTCGGCCAGCGCCCGCGCGATCGCCACGCGCTGCTGCATGCCGCCGGAGAGCTGGTCGGGGTAGTGCCCGGCGAAGTCGCTCAGGCCCACGAGCTCGATCAGTTCGGTGGCCCGCTCGCGGCGGGCGGCCTTGCCGGTGCCGTGCAGTTCGAGGGGAAGTTCGATGTTGCCGGCCACCGTGCGCCAGGGCAGCAGACCGGCCTGCTGGAACGCGATGCCGTAGTCCTGGTCGATGCGGGCCTGCCTGGCGCTCTTGCCGAACACCTCGATGGAGCCGTCGGTGGGGGTGTCGAGGTCGGCGATGAGCCGCAGCAGGGTGCTCTTGCCGCAGCCGGAGGGCCCGATCAACGACACGAACTCGCCGGGGGCGACGGTGAGGCTCACCGCATCCAGGGCCGTGACGGATGCGCCCTTGCGGCCGGCGAAGACGCGGCTGACCGCGTGCACCTCCACGGCGTGCTGTACCGGTAGTGCTGCCGTGGTCATGCGGCCACCTCTCCCCTGCGGAATCGACGTAGGAACAGTGAGATCAGGCCGACGAACCCGGCGGCCACGAGGCCGACAAGCACCGACCCGAAGATGGGGGCCCAGGGTTTGCCCGGGTCGCTGCCGGCGGCGCCGGCGTATTCGACGATGAGCCGGCCGATGCCGCCGCGCAGGCCGATGGACACCTCGGCGACGACGCTGCCGATCACGGCGCTGGCCGCGGCGAGGCGGAGGGCGGGCAGCAGGTAGCCGACACTGGCCGGCAGGCGCAGCCGCCAGAGCGTCTTCCACCAGCCCACCGCGTAGCAGTGCATGAGGTCAACGTGGTTGGCGTCGGGTGAGCCGAGGCCCTTGAGCGCGCCGATCGAGACCGGGAAGAAGGCGAGGTAGGAGGCGATCAACGCCACCGACATCCAGTTCTCCCAGGTGAAGGCACCGAACTCGATCTGCGCACCCCAGCGCCGCACCAGCGGCGCGAGGGCGATCAGCGGCACGGTCTGGCTGAGGATGATCCAGGGCAGGATGGCCGATTCGGCCAGTTTGAACCGCTGCATGAGCAGCGCGAGCGCGAGGCCCACCGTGACACCCACGAGCCAGCCGACCGCGGCGATACCGAGCGTGAACAGGGCGGCTTCGAGCACGGCCTGCCACATCGGGACCGCGCTGGAGCTGCCGGTGACCGGCTCGAGGACGCGTTCGAGCATGACCCAGAGGTGCGGCATGGCCATCTCGCTGGCCCGCGGCAGCACGGTGACGCCGCCCACAATCACCCCGTCGGCCGGGCCGAGGAAGATATAGAGCTCCCAGAGCAGTGCGAGGGCGAGCACACCGAGCGCGCCCACCAGGATGCGCCGCGGCATCCCCTGGGCCAGCCAGGACCGGCCGCGCGGCGCAGTGGTCGCCCTCGCCGGGGCGGTGCTGACGGAGCCGGCCTGGGTCATGCCTTGGCCGTGATGTGGTCGGCGAGGGCGGGGATCACGGTCTCGCCGTAGACCCGCAGCGTCTCCTCTTTGTTGTCGTGCTGCAGGTAGCCGGCGAACTGGTCGACGCCGAGCTCCTTGAGGGCCTTGAGCTTCTCGATGTGCGCTTCGGCGGGGCCGAGCAGGCAGAACCTGTCGACGATCTCATCGGGCACGAAGTCGGTGTGGGTGTTGCCGGCGCGGCCGTGCTCGTTGTAGTCGTAGCCCTCGCGGCCTTTGATGTAATCGGTGAGGGCCTTGGGCACTGCGGAGCCCTCCCCATATTTCTCCACGATGTCGGCGACGTGGTTGCCGACCATGCCGCCGAACCAGCGGTTCTGGTCGCGCATGTGCTGCCAGTCGTCGCCGACGTGCATGGGCGCGGCCACGCAGAACTTGATCGCGTCGGGGTCGCGGCCCACGTTGGTGGCGGCGGTGCGCACGGTCTTGATCATCCACTCGGCCACGTCGAGGTCGGCCATCTGCAGGATGAAGCCGTCACCGACCTCGCCGGTGAGCTTGAGCGCGAGCGGGCCGTAGGCGGCCACCCACACGTCGAGGGTGGAGCCCTGGCTCCAGGGGAATTGCAGGGTGGCGCCGTTGTATTCGACCGACCGGGAGTTGGCGAGCTCGCGGATGACGTGGATCGACTCGCGCAGGGTCTTCAGCGTGCTGGGTCGGCCGTTGGTGACCCGCACCGCGGAGTCACCGCGGCCGATGCCACAAATCGTGCGGTTGCCGTACATCTCGTTGAGGGTGGCGTAGGTGGAGGCCGTGACGGTCCAGTCCCGGGTGGCCGGGTTGGTGACCATGGGCCCCACGATCACCTTGCGGGTCTCGGCAAGGATCTTGCTGTAGATCACATACGGTTCCTGCCAGAGCAGATGCGAGTCGAAGGTCCACACGTGGCTGAAGCCGTGGTTCTCGGCCAACACGGCCAGCTGCACGGTGCGCGCCGAGGGCGGGTTGGTCTGGAGTACTGCGCCGAAGTCCATGGTGTCCCCTAGATCAGGTACTGGCTGAGGCCGCGTTTGATGTACTTGCCATCACCCTTGGCGCCGAGGTAGGTGTTGTCGTCGATGACGACCTTGCCGCGGGAGAGCACGGTGTCGACGTGGCCGTCGATCTCGTAGCCTTCCCAGGCCGAGTAGTCCATGTTCATGTGGTGGGTCTTGCCCACTCCGATGGAGGTGTGCCCGTTCGGGTCGTAGATCACCACGTCGCCGTCGGCGCCGGGCTGGATGACGCCCTTCTGGCCGTACATGCCGAACATGCGCGCCGGGGTGGTGGAGGTGACCTCCACCCAGCGCTCGAGGGAGATCTGCTTGTCGACCACGCCCTGGTACAGAAGGTCCATCCGGTGTTCGACCGAGCCGATGCCGTTGGGGATCTTGGAGAAGTCGGTCAGGCCCATGTCTTTCTGGCCCTTCATGCAGAACGGGCAGTGATCGGTGGAGACCATCTGGATGTCGTTCGTGCGCAGGCTCTGCCACATGTGGTGCTGGTGGCCCTCGGCCTTGGAGCGAAGCGGCGTGGAGCACACCCACTTGGCTCCCTCGAAGGTGCCCCACTCGTCGCTCTGGGCGCCGAGCTGGTCTTCCAGCGACAGGTAGAGGTACTGCGGGCAGGTCTCTCCGAACACGTTCTGGCCGCGGTCGCGGGCGATGGCGATCTGCTCCACCGCCTGCTTGGCCGACACGTGCACCACGTAGAGCGGCGCCCCGGTGAGGTTGGCGAGCATGATCGCCCGGTGGGTGGCTTCCTCCTCGGCCTGCCACGGCCGGGTGAGGCCGTGGTGGTACGGCGTGGTGTTGCCGGCGGCGATGGCCTGCTGCACCAGCAGGTCGATGACGCTGCCGTTCTCGGCGTGCATCATGATCATGCTGCCGTTGCCGGATGCCTTCTGCATGGCCTTGACGATCTGGCCGTCATCGGAAAGGAACACGCCCTTGTAGGCCATGAACAGCTTGAAGCTGGAGACGCCCTCGTTGACGAGCTCGTCCATCGCGACGAGGGAGGAGTCCTGCACGTCAGAGAGGATCTGGTGGAAGCCGTAGTCGATGGCGCACTCGCCGCGGGCCTTCTCCTGCCACAGGTGGTACTGGTCGAGCACGTTCTCGCCGGCGTACTGCACCACGAAGTCGACGATGCTCGTGGTGCCGCCCCAGGCGGCGGCGCGGGTGCCGGTCTCGAAGGTGTCGCTGGCCTCGGTACCGCCGAACGGCATCTGCATGTGGGTGTGCGCGTCGATGCCGCCGGGGATCACGTACTTGCCGGCGGCGTCGATGACGGTGTCGACGTTCCGCTCGATGTCGAAGCCGAGCAGGGTGGAGCCAGGGGCGAGCACCGCGGCGATTTTCTCGCCGTCGATGAGCACATCCGCCATGGCCGTGCCCGTGGAATTGACCACGGTGCCGTTCTTGATCAGGGTCTTCATGAGTGGTTCTCCTGTTCGTTAGTTCGTCTGCGGTCGTCACCACGTCGTCGGTCGAGCCTGTCGAGACCTCGTGAGCCGTTCTCGGAACGTAGGCCAGGTCGCGGGGTCTACTTCGACAAGCTCAGTACGGCGTCGACAAGCTCGACCGACGTATGGCCGGGTCTCGAGACTGGGTGTCGGATGCGGCTACGGCTTGGGGATCGAGGTGTAGGACTCCGGGCGGCGGTCCCGGTAGAACTGCCAGTTGTTGCGCACCTGGCGGATCATGCCGAGGTCGAGGTCGCGGATCACGACCTCCTCGTCGGTGCCGCTGCCGAGCTCGCCCACGTAGTTGCCCTGCGGGTCGACGAACTGGCTGGTGCCGTAGAACGTCACGGCGAGTTCGCCGTACTCGTTGTCCTCCCGGCCCACCCGGTTGGGTGCTGCCACGAAGTATCCGTTCGCGGCGGCGGCGGCCGGCTGCTCGATCTCCCAGAGCCGGTTCGACAGCCCCGGCTTGGTGGCGTTGGGGTTGAAGACGATCTGCGCGCCGTTCAGGCCCAGCTCACGCCAGCCCTCGGGGAAGTGCCGGTCGTAACAGATGTAGACGCCGATAGGTCCGACGGCGGTGTTGAAGACGGGGTAGCCGAGGTTGCCGGGGCGGAAGTAGAACTTCTCCCAGAACTTGTCGAGGTGGGGGATGTGGTGCTTGCGGTACTTGCCGAGGATCGTGCCATCGGCATCCACCACGACCGCGGTGTTGTAGTACACGCCGGGCTGCTCCTCCTCATAGATGGGGAGCACCATGACCAGGTTCAGTTCCTTGGCCAGCTTGGCGAAGCGCTGCACGATGGGGCCGTCGGCGGGCTCCGCGTAGTCGTAATACTTGGCATCTTCTGTGATGCCGAAGTAGGGGCCGTAGAACAGCTCCTGGAAGCAGATGACCTGGGCGCCGGCGGCGGCCGCGTCGCGGGCGAACTTCTCGTGCTTGTCGAGCATCGAGTCGATATCCCCCGTCCACGTGGTCTGGGTGATCGCCGCTCGCACGATGTTGGATGTGCCGAGTCTGGATGGGTCGGTGCTCATACTCTTGCCTCCACTGGGTCTCACACGGTGGGAACCTCGTCAGCAGGAGAGCAAGACATCGCTTTATGGGCGAGCCATACGGGGAAGAGCCTGTCGAGATCGAGCCACATTACGGTGTCCGGTTTTGTTATTATTCGACGTGAACATTTCTGTTCTGTTTCTTCATATGACGCATGCGTAAATCATCCTGTCGTTCGGGCATGCTTTTTGGCAAGCATCCGGGCTAGGAAGGACACCATGCAGCTCTATCTCGACGCGATCGAACAGGCCACTCCGGCCGGTATCGCCGCTGCACTGGGCCGCCTGATCAGCTCCGGCCGGCTCGCCCCCGGCGAGCGCCTGCCCACGGTGCGCGACCTCGCCGCACTCCTCGGCGTGAGCCCGGCCACGGTGAGTCACGCCTGGCAGGCGCTGTCGTCGGCGGGCCTGATCGTCTCCCGGGGCCGCAGCGGCACGTTCGTGCGGGAGCCGTCCCGGCACTGGCTACCCGCACGCACCCAATCGTTGGCCGGGCACGTGAGCGACGCCCGGATCGACCTCTCGCGGGGTACCCCGGACCCGCTCCTGCTGCCCGCGCTCGGGCCGGCGCTCTCCCGGGTCTCCCAGCGGGCCATGACACCCAGTTACCAGGCGCTCCCGGTGATTCCGGAGCTGCTCACCGTGCTCACGGGCTCGTGGCCCTACCCGGCTGAGGCGATCACGGTGGTCGACGGGGCCCTCGACGCCGTCTCGCGCAGCCTTGAGCAGGTGGCCAGGTTCGGCGACCGGGTCATCGTCGAAGACCCCGGCTTCCCGCCGTTCTTCGACCTGCTCGACCAGATGGGCATCGAACGGCTGCCCGTGGCCGTGGACGCGGAGGGCATCGTGCCAGACGCCTTCCAGGCGGCGCTCGCGCTGTCGCCGGCCGCCGTCATTTTGCAGCCCCGGGCGCACAACCCCACTGGCGCGTCGATGTCGGCCGACCGCGCCGCCGAACTCGCCCGGCTGTTGGGCGCCAACCCCCGCGCGGCGCACACCGTGGTGATCGAGGACGACCACTCCGGCGCCATCAGCACCTCCCCGGATGTGTCGCTCGGCCGTTGGCTGCCCGAGCGGGTGCTTCACGTGCGCAGCTATTCCAAGTCGCACGGGCCCGACCTGCGCATCGCCGCACTCGGCGGCCCGGCGGCGCTCGTGGACCGCGTCGTAGCCCGGCGCATGCTCGGGCCGGGCTGGACCAGTCGGATGCTGCAGACCATCCTGCACGAGCTGCTCACCGACGGCGTCAGCATGGCGCAGGTCAACGAGGCCCGGCACGTGTACTTCGCGAGGCAGAAGGCGCTGGCGGATGCCCTCACCGGGTTCGGCCTGCCCCTGGCCCGCGCCGACGGCATCAACGCGTGGGTGCCGGTGGCCGACGAGCGCGACGCCATCGTGCGGTTGGCGGCCTCGGGCATCCGGGTGGCCGGTGGCAGTCCGTTTCTCGCATCGGAGCGGCCGGAGTCGTTCATCCGGGTGACGGCCGGGGCGCTGCCCGACGACGTTCTGCCGGTGGCCCGGGCGATCGCGGCCGCGGCCGGGGTGCTCTCGGCCTGACGGGCTCGGCGGGGAGCATGCACGGTGCGCCGGTCGAGCCCGTCGACGGCCCGTGAGACAGCCTGCTCAGCCGGCACAGGAATCGCCCGGGTGATGACCCGCAACCCGCGCGGTGTCGGCAGGCAGCCCGCCCCATAAGCCGAGCCTGGCCTTCGTGGCCGGGCACCACGCCGATACCTAGCATTGGAGGCACAGCGGCGCCGGTGTGTGAATCGGTCCAGCCGTATCCTCAGCTAGGAGACCCATGTTCGACACCTTCTTCGGTCTGCCGCTCCACCCCCTCGTTGTGCACGCGACCGAGGTGATCGTTCCCACGGCCGCCCTGGTACTCCTGCTCGCCGCGGCCTGGCCACGCTTCCGCCGCTGGGCCCGTTTCCTGCCGCTCGGCCTGGCCCTGGCGGCACTGGTGCTCGTACCGCTCTCCACCGAGTCCGGCGAGGCCCTGGAGGAACGCGTCTCGGAGTCGGCGCTGGTGGAAACCCACGCCGACCTGGCCGAGGGGCTGCTGCCCTGGGTGATCGGCCTCGTGGTGGTGGCCGGCGTGCTGCTCTGGTGGAACTGGTCGGAGCGTTCGCCGCGGAAGCCACTGGCGTGGGTGACGATCGCTCTGATCGTTGCCGCAGCCCTCGTGCCGACCGGAACCGTCGTGCAGGCCGTCAGGATCGGGCACAGCGGTGCCGCGGCCGTGTGGTCGGACAGCGTGGGAACGCCGCCGAAGTAGGACTCACCGGCCAACCGCGTGCGAGCGCGGTCATCCAATTGCGGACATCCCACCTTCACTGCGGAAACGAAGGCGGGATGTCCGCAGTTCGGTGCGCGCCGTGGTGGCGGGTCGACGGCACGGCGGGGTCGCGGGCGCTGCGGGGCGGGGGCATGCTGGGTCGCGAAAGCAGTGCGGGCCGGACGGAGGCGGGGGCTCGCCCGGCGCCGCATGCGCGACGCGTGGGAGGAACAATGATCGACGGATTTGCGGGCACCATCCTCGTGCCCGGGTCGGAAGACTACCCGGTGGCCGCGACCGCCTTCGGCACGCTCGGCAGCCCGGCGGTCATCGCGAGACCGACAAACGCGGCGGACGCCTCGGCCGCGGTGCGGTACGCGCGGGCCCAGGGGCTGCCGTTGGCGGTGCGCAGCGGAGGGCACAGCCCGTTCAGCACCGATCACGGCGGGATGGTGCTGGACCTCGGCGACATTCGCGGGGTGGAGGTGCTCGAAGGCGACCGGGTGCGCGTGGGCGGCGGCGCGATCTGGGGCGACGTGGCCCTCAAGCTGCAGCCGTACGGGCTCGCGATCTCCTCGGGCGACACCTATTCGGTGGGTGTCGGCGGTCTCACCCTGGGCGGCGGTATCGGCTGGCTGGTGCGTCAGCAGGGCCTGGCCATCGACAGCCTGGTCGAGGCCGAGGTGGTGCTTCCCAGCGGCGACATCGTGACCGCCAGTGCCACGGCCGAGCCTGAACTTTTCTGGGCGTTGCGTGGCGGTGGCGGCAACTTCGGGGTGGTGACCCGGTTCTTGTTCCAGGCGCATCCACTGCCCGGCGTGATCGCGGGGTCGATCGACGTGGACCCCGCCCTGCTGGCCGAGACGCTGCATGACTGGCGGGATGTCATGCGGCAGGCGCCCGAGGAACTGAACTCGACGGTGATCGCGATGCCGGTGTTCGGGCCGGGCATGCCGGTCGTGACGAAAATCCTGGTCTGTTTCGGCGGCGACGACTCCGCTCAGGCGCTGGCGGCGATCCAACCCCTGCTCGACCTGCCGGGGGTGCGCACCGAGGATGTGGCGCCCAAGCCGTACCTGGAGATGCTCGAGCAGGGCACACCCGCTCCCGCGCCGATGCGCATGGTCACCCACAACGGTTTCGCCAGCGACCTCGATGACAGTCTCATCGCCAGGCTTGCCGCCACTCACTCCAGCCTCAGCGCGATCGGCGCGGCCACGCTCATGCTGCGGTATCTGCGCGGTGCCTTCAACCGGACGGCGGCGGATGCGACCGCGGTGGCGTACCGCGACGCCGAGGCGTTCGTCGTGGCGGCGGCGTTCCTGCCGCCGGACGCTCCCGCCGACGCGGAAGCACGCATCCATGACGGCTGGGGAGCCGTGGCCGACGCCATGCCGGGTGTGTACGGCAACTTCACCCCGTACCCGGATTCCGACACGATCACGAGCATGTACCCGCCGGCCACCGCGGAGCGCTTGCGCGCGGCCAAGCGGCACTACGACCCCGGGAATGTGCTCGCGTTCAACCACAACATCGTGCCGTAGGCGGCCGGGGCGGGGGTCGCATTGCGCTCCGCTGGGGGCGGGAGACCTGGTGAGAAACCAGAGTGGCTGGGCGGGGTGGCAGAAACAGCTGCGCGGGCACGGCGCCGCTGGGCGGGTGGCGCGCCCGGGGCGAATCGGCGCCTGACCCGCGCATCGCGCCGGGCTGCATCCGCGCGCCGAGTAGCGCGGGGGACGCGCCGCTACGCGGGCGCCCCGCCCAGGCGACGGACGGCAGCTCGGACGCATCCGCCCGAAAGCGGATGGGTTTAGGCTGGATATGACCCCCGGTTCGATCTGACCGGTTGCGCTGGCCCGGATTTGGGCGGCAGGTCGGGGCATTGCCTCCAGTTCTCTCCCCCACCTTGTACGAGCTCCTCCGTTGGAGGCACATCCTCTCGCCACTGCGTTGCGGTGTGGTTCTCACGCCGTCGCCGCTGTGTCGGCGCCGCCGACGGATGCCGGGCTCCCGCCTCAGATTGGTCTCATGAAGACTCGCTACCCCACTCTCGCCGCTGCCGCGGCCGTGCTGCTGCTGGCCGGCTGCGCATCCGGTTCGACCGGTGCCGCGCCTGTCGCCACGGCCTCGCCCGGAGGTTCGGGGGCGTACCCGGTGTCCTTCGACAACTGCGACACCTCGGTCACCCTCACGGCCGCCCCGGAGCGGATCGTGACGATCAAGTCCACCACCACCGAGCTCCTGCTGGCCCTTGGCCTCGGCGACCGGATCGTGGGCTCGGCGTTCCTCGACGGCCCACTGCCGGCATCCCTCGCCGAAGAGGGTGCCGATCTCAACGTAATCAGCGACTTCGTTCCCGGCCAGGAGGCTGTTCTGGCGCTGAACCCCGACTTCGTCTACGGCGGTTGGGAGTCCAACTTCTCGGCCGACGGCGTGGGCGAACGCGACGCACTCGAGGCCCTCGGCATCGGCAGCTACGTGTCGCCGGCCGCCTGCAAGGGCGACGCGATGCCCGACCCGCTCACCTTCGACACTGTGTTCGGCGAGATCGATGAGGCCGGCACGCTCTTCGGGGTTCCGGATGCCGCCGCCACGCTCGTCTCCGACCAGGAGGCTGCGCTGGCCGCGCTCACGCCCGCCACCGGGAAGACCACGGCGCTCTGGTACTCGAGCGGCACCGACACTCCGTATGTGGGCGCCGGCATCGGCGCTCCGCAGATGATCATGGACGCCGCGGGCCTGACCAACATCTTCGCCGACGTGCACGACACCTGGACCTCGGCCGGCTGGGAGTCGGTCGTTGCGGCCAACCCGAGCGTGATCGTGCTCGTGGACGCCACCTGGAACACCGCGGACTCCAAGATCGCGCTGCTCGAGGGCAACCCGGCCACCGCCGGGCTCGACGCCGTCGTGAACCACCGCTACATCACCGTGCCGTTCGCGGCCGGTGAGGCCGGCATCCGCAACGTTGAGGCGGCCGGGTCGATCATCGACCAGCTTGCCGCTCTCGACGCGAAGTAAGTCGCTCGAACGCATCGACCGTTCGCACCGAGGAGCAGGGATGAGGGAGCAGGGATGACCGGAACGACGCACCCCCGCAACACTCCTCCGTCGTTGCAGGAGCGCGCCCCCCGCAGGAGCCGCGATGCGGCATCCGTCACAGTGCGTCGCGGCCGGCCGGGCCCGTACCTGTTCTGGCTGGTCACGGCGTTCGTGGCCCTGCTTCTCGGCTGCGCCGTCGCCGTGACCATCGGCCCGGCCAACGTGAGTCTGGCGCAGGTCCTGGGCAGCGTCGGCAGCCACCTCGGCCTGCCCGGGCTCGCCGGTGGGACCCCGGTGCCGCCGCTCACCGACGCCATCGTGTGGCAGCTGCGGATGCCGCGCGTGCTCACGGCCGCGATGGTGGGCGCGGGCCTCGCCCTCAGCGGTGCGGTCATGCAGAGCGTCACCCGCAACCCGCTGGCCGACCCGTACCTGCTCGGACTGTCGTCAGGGGCGTCGCTCGGCGCGGTCTGCGTGGTCATCCTCGGCGTGGGGTTCGCGCTGCCGGCGGCGGCGTTCGCCGGTGCCCTGGTAGCCCTGTTCGCCACCCTCAACATCGCCCGTGTCGGCGGCAGCATCACCCCGGGCCGCGCCGTGCTGGCCGGGCTGGCGATCGCCCAGCTGGGTTCGGCCGGCACCTCGTTCATCATCTTCTGGGCCGCCAAGGGCGACTCCTACCGGGAAATCCTCAACTGGCTACTCGGCTCCCTGGCCGGCAGTTCCTGGACCAGCGTGCTGATCTCCGCGACCGCCCTGGTCGTGGTGGGCACGGGCATCCTGCTCGCCGCCAGCCGGCTGGATGCGTTCACCTTCGGCGACACGAACGCCGCGTCGCTGGGCATCAACGTGAACGCCACCCGCTGGGGATTCCTCGTGGCGGTCGCGCTACTCACCGGCGCGATGGTGGCGGTGAGCGGGGCGATCGGGTTCGTGGGGCTGATCCTGCCGCACCTGGTGCGCGGACTCAGCGGTCCGGGGCACCGGCGCCTCCTGCCGCTCGTCGCGGTGGTCGGAGCGCTGTTCCTGGTGCTCGCCGACACCCTCGC
>Ga0247808_10001259_pt1 | contig 12283 bp, 4 predicted proteins | sample UWRJL089202R1_FD_179914 | JGI IMG/M metagenome (GOLD analysis project Ga0247808, IMG submission 179914) | Plant litter microbial communities from Arlington Agricultural Research Station in Wisconsin, United States - UWRJ-L089-202R-1 | ecosystem: Environmental > Terrestrial > Plant litter >... | reverse complement strand
TTTGTGGCATTGGCATTTGGGTTGGCAATGTCAAGTTTCCAAGGATAAAATATAGTTCCGGAACCGACTTCTACAACACGAAGATCTAAATCATTTACGATTCTTGAAGTATGATTATTCTGCATATCAGCATCGCTTGTAAAAAATGCAATGGCAGGATCTACCCAGGAGATACTGACTTTCAATGGTTCGTTACCTGTTGCTTTTATTTCTTTTGAAAAAGGAACATTGGATTGTAGATTTGCTCTTTCCAGATAAGATTCTTCATTCAGTCTGTTGACTAAAACCTGTGCGGCTTTTTTACCATCTACCAATCCCCAGCCGTACCAAACATCCGGGCCAGGTCTTCCTGCTTCGTTGGCCGTATGCGTGAGGAGGGCTTTCATCTCGTCTGCGTTGAAGATAAAATTGTTGTTTCCGGAAATTCCTCTTTGGATCTGAGTCAGTGCGCCTGCTATTCCGGTAACAATAGGCGTGGCAAAAGAAGTTCCAAATGTAACGGTATAAGTTCCCGTACCAGAATTGGCCATATACATATTGACACCTACTGCTGATAAATCTGGCTTCACAGCACCATCTTTTCTAGGACCTGCACTGCTAAAACTTCCTTTTACAACATCAGTAGACGTTGTATATTTATTTCCCGGCGTGGTTAATTGATTCACTGCGCCCACCGTTATGATATTCTTAGCCAAAGATCCATATCCTATGCAATTATAACCCTGACTGCAATTCGCTGGCGGAATCACATCGTCTGCCGCAAAAGGAATCCAGGAACTTGTGGCAGTATTATATTTCAACTTGGTAGAAGTAGGTCCGGGACCAACACCATAATAATTACCGGTTGATTTGAAAATAATTTGCTGTGGCTGTGCGTAAACTATTTTATCAAAATTATAATCATTTTCATAATACGCACCAGAGTAAGTATCCTGGGCATTCAGTTCATAATTCCCATACCAGTAATAAGTGCTGCCCGAAAGTAACCATCCAAGATTAACACCATAAGAATGGTTGGAAATATTCAGATTAGGAAGCGTTGCCAATTTTTCATATTGATTTCCTAATGGTACTGTGTTCGCAAACATATAATTATCCGTCGTACCCAGTGGCAAAACACCTTTAGCATAAGATTTCGGAAATCCGGAAGCATTACCTGTGATTGCGCCACTCGCAATCAGCACACTATTCACATTGGTTGTATGGGCGCTGACGGCAACAGTTGGACCTCCCGGAACCTGGACTGATGCATCTTCTTTATTGATGGCTCTACCTGTTGCGAATTGTTCGTGACCAGCTACCACAAGACCGGAATCGAAAAGAGTAATTTTAATTCCGTTTCCAGTTACCGCAGACGCACCGGAAATACCGGATTGTAACTCATCTATATTTGAAGTGGCATTAGCTCTTGTTTCTTCTGTTGAATAAAACAGCGGAATCTGACCTGCAAAACCTGCAAAATTCTGTTTCAAACTATCAACAGCTTTTTGCGAATATCTATTTTGATTATTCTGAAAATACTGATCTAGCTTCTTTTCATTGTCCAATCTCTGTTTCGTAAACTCATTTTTCAGTTTAAGATCCTGAGCATTAGAAAAATAAAAAGAAAATAGCAATCCTGCACTTAATAAATATTTTTTCATCTCAATAACTTTTTACAAAGATAAAAAATACTTGTATCAAAATAAGTTTTAAAAATGTTAACTATTTATTTTTGAATTTCTTAAATGAAGTTTCGAAGTGTAATTTCAGATTCCCAACATCTTCTTCGTTGCAATAGCCATATTTAAGAATAGTTCTTGTTCCAAAGCTCTGAAGCGCGTAGAAAATAAAAGAATTAATTTCCTGAGAAATTAATCCGATTGAAGTAAAATAATCATCCGTCAGATTTTCCCGAAGCCATTCCACAAGGTCCGGTAAAGTCCATTTGTTATCAATTTTTCCAAAACTTATTCCGCCACCAACTGGCTGCACAAATTCGTCGTGTCTTGCTTTCATTAATTCCTCACTGGATTTAGTTTTAAAATAAACCTTCAAATCATTATTCAAAGCAACTTTTTTCTTGTTTTCATTAAATAATTTTGAGTCCGCTGCAAGATCACCGGATAATTTCTTCTTGACTTCCACTTCTTCGATTTCCGTCACTAATTTTATTAGATTAATTAATACTTCATCATAATTATTAATCCTCAAAACTTTTCTTTCATAGCCTTCTTTTACAAGCCTAATCTCATCGCCAATATTTATATTAATGATAAATTGACCTTGAAAATTAGAATAAGTTTTTTGATTTGAATTCATATTAATAATCAAAACTTGATTAACTGCAACCGAATCTGACACAATTTTTCCTTTGATCTCTTGCGAACAAAATTGTTGTGAAATCAGTAAAATGAAAGAGAATAGAAATATTTTCAAAGGCTATTTTTTATCAAAAATAAATTTAATTCTGATCGCCAAATTAGATTTAACCAGGATTAACTTTTTTGTGAGGATTTAACAAAACCGGATTTCCAAAGCATTTTATTTCTCTGTTTAAAACCTTAACTTTACGCAAAATTACAATGTAGATGTACTTAGTTTTCGATACAGAAACCACTGGTTTACCCAAAAATTTCAATGCACCTCTCTCAGATTCAGATAACTGGCCAAGAATGGTTCAGATTGCCTGGCAGATCCACGATGACAATGGAAACCTGATAGAAAACCAGGATTACATCATCAAACCAGAAGGTTATGACATCCCGTTCAACGCCGCGAGAATCCATGGAATTACGACTAAAATCGCTAATGAAGAAGGTCGAGATCTGGAAGAAATCTTAATAGAATTTTCTAAAGCTTTGGAAAACGTAAGAGTCGTTTCCGGACACAATGTAGAATTTGACTACAATATCGTGGGTGCAGAATTTTTCAGAAAAAACATAAAAGACAATCTTCAGGAAAAACCGAGAGCAGACACGATGATCTTAGGAACAGATTATTGTCAACTGGCTGGCGGACGAGGCGGAAAATTCAAATCGCCAAAACTGGAGGAACTTTACGAGAAACTTTACGGACACAAGTTTGATGAAGCGCACAACGCCGCAGCCGATGTGAACGCGACTGCCCAGGTTTTCTTCGAAATGATGAGAATTGGCTTGATTCCAACTGATGTTTTGAAAATTTCTGAACTTCAATTAAAAGAATTCCAAAGTCATAATCCGAATCCAATAAAACCATTCGGAATCGTCATCAGAAGACAGGTTGCGAGTTTTAACAATAAGAAAAAACAATCCGATGTAGGCAGCATTGATGACATCGATCTTGGAAAATATTTCAACTTCGACAATCACAGTGTATTTTCAACCTTGACGGCTACGACCAACATCAATGACTTGATCAAAAAAGCGACAGATGAGAATTATGCCGCTGTTGGGATTGTTGATATTGGCAATATGATGGGTGCTTTCAAATTCGTTTCTGCGGTTGAAGACACGAATTCTGGAAGAGTTAAAAAGCATAAAGAATATTTGGCTAAAAAACAGGAAGCCGAAGAAAAAGGAGAAGTATTCAATGAGGAAGAGCCGAGTACAGATCAACTGATTCCAATTGTCGGGTGCGAATTTTTCATTTCAAACCGATACGAACAAAAGCAATTTACCAAAGATGATCCGGACAGACGGACACAAATGGTTTTGCTGGCAAAGGATTTCAATGGTTATAAAAATCTGATCAAACTTTCCAGCATTGGTTTCCAGAAAGGTTTTTATTTCGGTGTTCCAAGGATCAGCCGAGAACTGATCTCTCAATATAAAGAAGGACTGATTGCATTGACTTCCGGGATCAACGGTGATATTCCAAACACGATCTTAAATATCGGAGAACAAAAAGGTGAAGAACTGTTCCAATGGTGGAAAGAGGAATTTGGTGATGATTTTTATGTTCAGATCCAGAATCATGATTTGCCTGAAGAAGAGCATTTGAATGAAGTTTTACTTCAATTTGCTGATAAATATAATGTCAAAATATTAGCCCAAAACGAAACATATTACACCAATAAAGACGATGCGAATATCCAGGACATTTTAGGTTGTATCAAAGACGGTGAAAAACAATCTACACCAATTGGTAAAGGTTTTGGCAAGCGAAAAGGTTTGACGACCAAAGAATATTACATCAAAAGTCAAGATGAATTAAAGCAAGCTTTTCTTAACTATCCAGACGCTTTCGAAGCTTATGAGGAATTTTTAGCGAAGTTCAAACCTTATACTTTGAAGCGTGATGTTCTCCTTCCGAAGTTTGACATTCCGGAAGAATTTATCGACCCGAAAGACGAAGCTGATGGCGGAAAACGTGGCGAGATGGCCTACCTCAGACATTTAACTTACGAGGGTGCGAAAAAACGTTATCCGGTCATTACGCCTGAAATTCAGGAGCGATTGGATTTTGAATTGGAAGTTATCGCCAATACAGGTTATCCCGGTTATTTCCTGATTGTTCAGGATTTCTGTAACGAAGCTCGAAATATGGGCGTTTCGGTTGGTCCAGGTCGTGGATCAGCAGCGGGATCGGCAGTGGCTTATTGTATTAAAATAACGAATGTTGACCCCATTAAATACGATCTCCTTTTTGAGAGATTCCTGAATCCGGAAAGGGTTTCGATGCCCGATATCGATATCGATTTTGATGATGAAGGACGGGATAAGGTCATCAAATGGGTGGTTGAAAAATATGGTCAGGAACAAGTGGCGCAGATCATTACTTACTCAGTTTTAGGAGGAAAATCGGCGATCAAAGATGCTGGTAGAGTTTTGGATTTATCAATTCCGGAAACGAATATGATCGCCAAATTGATCCCGCCAAGTCCGGGAATGAACATTGCGAAAGCGCTTTCAAAATATGACAAACTGAAACCTGAAGATCAGCAATTGGTTGATGAAATGAAATTCATCCTTTCCAACTCAGACGATTCCAGATTTTCTGTTTTGGAAAGTGCCAAGAAAATGGAAGGCTGCATCCGAAATACGGGAATCCACGCTTGTGGTGTAATCATTACGCCGGAACCTGTGAGCAATTTGGTTCCAATCACGATTGCGGCGAAAGATGCGGACATTTTGGTCTCTCAGTTCGATAACTCGGTGGCAGAAAATGCAGGTCTTTTAAAAATGGATTTCCTTGGTTTGAGGACATTAACCATTATTAAAGATGCTGTAAAACTAGTCAAAGAACGTCACGGCGTTGATATTGACCCAGACGAAATTCCACTGGATGACGCAAAAACGTATCAATTATTTAAAGAAGGGAGAACAATTGGGATTTTCCAATACGAGAGTCCCGGAATGCAGAAATATATGCGTGAACTGAAACCAACAGTTTTCGCCGATCTGATTGCGATGAATGCCTTGTATCGTCCAGGTCCTATTAAATATATCCCAAATTTCATTAATAGAAAACACGGAACCGAAGAGATTATTTACGATTTACCGGAAACCAAAGAATACCTTGAAGAAACTTATGGGATCACTGTTTATCAGGAACAGGTAATGCTTTTGTCTCAGAAATTGGCCAACTTTACCAAAGGTGAAGCTGATACTTTGAGAAAAGCAATGGGTAAAAAGCAGATCGAGGTTCTGAATAAAATGTACCCGAAATTCATTGAAGGTGGAAGGAAAAACAACCTTGATGAAGAAAGACTTGAAAAAATTTGGAATGACTGGAAAGCCTTTGCAGAATATGCTTTTAACAAATCCCACTCAACCTGTTACGCCTGGATTGCTTATCAAACTGCTTACTTAAAAGCCAATTATCCGGCTGAATATATGGCGAGTGTGATGAGCAATAATATCAACAACACCGCTTCTATCACAATGTTTATGGAGGATTGTAAAGCAATTGGTGTGGATGTTTTGGGGCCAGACGTAAATGAATCTCAGTATAAATTCTCGGTTAATGAAAGAGGACAAATCCGTTTTGGGTTGGGCGCAATTAAAGGAATCGGTGAAGGACCAAGTGAAGCAATCGCAACCATCAGACAAAACGGGAGATTCAAAAATATCTATGATTTTTTTGAGAGAATTCCACCTTCGCAAGTGAATAAAAGAGTGGCGGAAAGTTTGGTTACTGCAGGAGCGTTTGACGAATTGGACACTTATCATCGTGGACAATATTTTGACATTGATGCTTCCGGAAGAACCAATATTGAAAGACTTTCACGTTACGGGCAGAGTTTCCAGGACAGCAAAAATGAAATGGAAAATTCTCTGTTTGCAGATTTCGCCGAGGAAGTTCAGATCGAGCAACCGAAACTTTTGCCTTGTGCAGAATGGCCGAATATGCATAAACTTAATAAAGAAAAGGAAATCATTGGATTCTATTTGTCGGCGCATCCTTTGGACGAGTTCAAATATCAGTTTAAATTTATGCAAGGTGTTCTTTCCAAAAAAGCTATCCTTGATGAAAAGAAAGATGAAATCCCGGTTTTGGACGAAGTAATTCCGATCCTGGAAACCGACAATACACCAGATGAAGAAGTTCCTGACATTCTGGTTTCTGATGAAGTCGGACTAGAAGATGAGATAGTTGAAGAATCTGGCAAAAAAGCAGAACCCAAAGGGAATTTCAACTTCCTGAATCTGGACGAAGTGGAAGCTTTCAAAGACCTTGCATTTCCTCCAAAAGCACCTGAACTTTTTGAAGAAAAGAAAAGCTGGAAAGACAAAATGAATGAAAAAGACAACACTAAAGAATACACGGTTGCCGGTCTGATCACAGAATACCGCGTTGCCGACGGTTTCCGAAGTGGAGAAAAAGTGGCGTTCGTCTTGTTGGAAGATTACACAGGCTCCTACTCTTTCCGTTTGGGAGATCGTGATTATATGCGTTTGAAAGATAAATTGGAAGTTCAGCGATTTGTGATTATGAAACTTAAATTCTCTCAAGGGAAGGACGGAAGGGTTTTCGTAAATGTGAATGATGTTTTGGAACTTAAAGAAGCTTTTGAAAAGTTTGCAAGAAGCTTATCTATTGTTGTTCCATTGGATTCTCTACGCAGAACTGATATTGAATTCTTTAAAGAGAAACTAATTGAGAATCAAGGGGAACAGAAACTGAATTTCTTTATTAAAAATCCAGAAGACGAATCGGTTTTGGAAGTTGTATCTATGAAACATCATATAAATATTAATGAAGATCTTTTGGAAGTAATACATCAGATTAATAATTACGAAGTTTTTCTTAATTGATCTAAAACACCAAGTATTTAGTAAAAAAATCTTCTGAAGTAAACGAAAACGATAAAAAAAATCTATTCTAACGATAAGAGTAGATTTTTTTTGTAAATCTGTATTGTTTAATTTAAAAAAAATCCATTATAATTCTAAAAAGAAAACATTATCATTAATTAAATGTATTTTTTTTTAAATTATAATTATTACATTTGCCTGATTAATATAAATTAAATAATTATGAAGAAATTTTTACTAACGTGCTTTGTTGCCATGGGAATTGGTGCAAATGCACAGATTACATTGGGTGGTGCAACAACCACGCAGGGACAACCTGTACCCATAGACAATAATTATGGGTATTCTTATGTGCAGCAAATTTTCTTAAAATCTGAAATTAAAGCGGATGCTGCCGGAAACATAACAGGTCTTAGATTCTATCTTCCAACAGCAGCAGTTTTAACAAACTCGTCCAGCTGGACTGTCTATTTAGGACATACAACTAAAACGACATTTTCGACTACAGCAGACTGGATTCCGGTTTCATCTAGCGCTTTAACTCAAGTTTTTTCTGGAACTGTTAGTAATGCTTCTGGTATAGTGGATGTTACGTTAGCGGTACCTTTCGCTTATAACAATACAGATAATCTGGTTGTAGCCGTGGATGAAAATACTGCGAATTTTGATGCAACAGCAAATAGATTTTACTCCTATGCAGGTGCTGCTAACTCTACTCTTTATTATAGAAGTGATACTGTCAACCCAGATCCTCTCAATATTACTCAGACGGGAACCAGAAGTGCTCAAAAATCAAAAATTACTTTTTTAGGTTTGACATCTTCGGCACCAGACTGCCCTGTTGTTTCCGCCCCAGCCGCTGGAGCTGCATCTCAATCTTTGACACCAACAATAACTTGGGGAGCTGCTAATAACGCTACTGGCTACAAACTTAGTGTTGGTACAACTCCTGGAGCTACAAATATTCTAAATAATGTAGACTTAGGTAATGTTACCACTTACACATTTAGTTCGGGTGTATTATCTCCAAGTAAAAGATATTATTACACAGTTAATTCTTATAGCGCAACTATTACTAATTCAGGATGTACTGAAAGAAACTTTTCAACTGCTTGCGCTGCAGTAAGTTTACCTTACAGTGAAAACTTTGAAAGCCTTACCGTACCTGCTGCTCCAGTTTGTACACTTTTTCAAAATGCAGGTTCAGGAAACAATTGGGCATCATATAATTTCCCAACTGCTACTTTTGGATTTAGCGCAGGAAATACTTTAAGATACGCATATAATACTACCAATGCTGGTAATGCATGGTTCTATACAGTTGGATTAGCTCTTACAGGAGGAACAACTTATCAACTGACATTCAGATCAGGAAGCTCTAATAGTGATTTTACAGAGAAATTGAAAGTTGCTTATGGTACTTCCGCTGTGAATACTGCAATGACAAATATCCTTGCAGATTATCCAGAAGTAGATCACGCAACAAGTTCTATAAAAACAATATCTTTCACGCCAGCTACAACAGCAACATATTACATCGGATTTAATGCATATTCTGCGGCAGATCAAGCATACTTATATCTTGATGATGTCGTTGTAAGCCTTCCTCCTACTGTAGCTCCAAACTGTACAACAGTTTCTTTACCTGCAAATGGTTCTACTGGAGTTTCCCCAACACCAACTACATTCAACTGGGCTACCGCAGCTAACGCTAGTGGATATAAAGTATATGTAGGAACAACAACTGGCAATTATGAGGTAGTGAATGGAACTAGTGTTGCAAATACTACATTCAGTACAAATCTTTCTCCTTTTACAACTTATTACGCAAAAGTAGTTCCTTATAATGTTGCAGGAGATGCGACAGGATGTGCAGAATTCTCTTTCACAACAGGCATTTATTGTGCTGGTAGCGGAACAGTTGATGGTAACACAGGTTTAGCAATTACGAATGTGACACTTAACACATTAAACAATACATCTGCTCGTGCTGCTTACACAGATTTTACAGCAAATGGAACACCAACAGAACTTCGTCTTAACACTTCTTATAATGTAAGCATCACAAATGGTAGTACAACCGGCTATTATACAGACGACATTGCTTATGTTTGGATAGATTACAACCAAGACGGCACGTTCAGCGATACCACAGAACGTACAACAGTACCTGTAAGTGCAATTACTAATACAGCAAGTATAGCTATTCCTACAACAGCAACATTAGGTGTTACTCGTATGAGAGTGAAATACACCAATTCAGCAGGAAATAATTACAATACCGCTTGTGGAATTGCTACCTATGGAGAAGTGGAAGATTATGCTGTAGAGATCAAAGAAACATTAGCAATATCTGATGTAAAAAAAGCAGGTATCTCAGCTTACCCTAATCCATTTACTGATGTTCTTAACATCTCACATGTAAAAGGTGTTAAATCGATTTCTGTAAATGATGTGTCTGGAAGAGAGGTTAAATCTCTTGCGCCTTCTACAGAACTTAATCTTTCCAACTTAAAAACAGGTTTATACATTGTAAATCTTAAAATGGAAGACGGAAGCGTAAAATCTTTCAAAGTAATCAAAAAATAATTCTACAGAATTATAAATACTTAACCCGCTCAAATAATTGAGCGGGTTTTTTTGTCTAAAATATAGTATTATCTATTTTACGACAATATCTGGGTATCAATATATTTAATTTATTCCAAAAGCCCATTTATTGAAAATATTGTCTATTTTTGTCGCACGTTAAATATAATTAAATAATTATGAAGAAATTTTTACTATCTTGCTTTTTAGCAGCAGGAATTGGTGCAAATGCACAATTCACGGCAAATGTTAATTTTGAAAGCGGAGATTTTTCAGCTACAAACACACAAGGATTTACCTGGTTTGGAATTGGAGGACTTAACTCAACTGCAGCCAACTCTTGTAGCGTTGCTAATTCCTGGATTACACAATTCCAGAACAGTGCAACCAACTTATCTGGTGGTTTCGCAATAGATCTTTCCGTTTATCAAGGTGGGCAAACCAATAACGGAAAAAAAATTGACGTATCTGTACAATATAAAAAACAACTTAACTTCACAGGTACTATGACGTTAGCTTATTTTGAAAAGGCTGACTCCACACCAAACAATTACGCTACTTTTACCGCAATTGGAACACCTGTAACTTTAACGGCTGCTGCAATTACTAACTGTACCACACTATCTGGAACAATACCTGCAGGCGCATTAGATCCAACAAAACAATATGGTATTGGAGTTTACATAACAAGACCTGCAACCTACACAGGAACTCTGAACTTATTTTTGGATGATTTGACGATTCTTCAGGAAAATCCTTTATCTCCAAGCTGTACTACCTTTACTTCTCCTACCAGTGGAGCAACAGTAGGAGCTGGATCTTCTATACTATCTTGGAACGCAGCAGCAGGAGCAACGGCTTACAAATTAACTTTAGGAACTACTAGTGGTGGTTCAGATCTTTACAATGGTACAGTTACAGGTACATCTCAGGCTGTAGCTTTCCCTGCAAGTTCTAATTTATATGCTAAAGTGATCCCTACAAATGCTAATGGTGACGCAACAGGATGTTCAGAAATTTCTTTCTCAACAAATAGTACTGTAAGTTATTGTGCTGCATCTGCTACAAATACCAACTATAATTTTGGTAATATCTCAGGTGTTACATTTTCAAACATTGCACACACATCACCTACTACGGATCCTGCAAATAATGTAGGTTATAAAGACTTTACATCTACTGTAGGAAATGTTTCTCAAGGTGTACTTTACCCGATTTCTATTGCACACTCTATGTTCAATGCAGGAAATGGTAATGTAACTGCAGTTTGGATAGATTATAACCAGGATGGCTTCTTAGCTGATAGCGAAAGAGTAATCCTTACTACCGCTACTGGGACATCTACAGGAAATATTACAATCCCTGTCTCTGCAAAATTAGGTAACACGCGTATGAGAGTAAGATTAAATTTACTATCTGCAACTCCTCCTGCTTGTGGTGCTACAACTTATGGGCAGACAGAAGATTATACTATCAATATTGCAGGGCCTACAATGGCAGTATCTGATGTAAACAAAGCTGGCATTTCTTTATATCCCAATCCTTTTACAGATGTTCTTAAGATCTCTGACGTAAAAGGTGTGAAATCTGTTTCTGTAAATGATGTGTCAGGAAGAGAAGTTAAATCTCTTACTCCTTCTGCAGAACTTAATCTTTCTAATTTAAAAGCTGGTTTATATATCGTAAATCTAAAAATGGAAGACGGAAGCGTAAAATCTTTCAAAGCAATCAAAAAATAATACTTTAGAATTAATCTTAATGTAGAAGCCCCCTCAAACGAGGGGGCTTTTTTGTTATCACTATACATTATCAGCTTTTAGTGTTAATATTCTTTTTTTAGAACAAAAAAAATTTTATATTCGTATCAGTTTTAATAAATTTATAATATTATGAAAAAAATTCTATTCTCTTGCCTTGTGGCATTAGGTTTTGGAGCAAATGCCCAGTTCAATCATATTGGGGATTTTGAAGATGAGACAAACGTTGGTCAGTATGGTCAGTTTGGAACTGGTACTATCACTGCACCTGCAGCTTGTACTGGAGCGTTCGGTGGTCAATTGGCAATTGTAACAGCAACTTCCCAAACAGGTTGGATGGTACAGTTGGATGTTTTAGAAGCTGAAGGTCAAATAAACAATGGTCAAAAGGCAGATCTTAGCATCAGCTACAAGAAAGCAGCTAATGTTGCCGGTACTCTGTATCTTTCTTATATGATTCAAGATGAAGAAACAGGACAATGGACTATTATGTATGTAGGTGCTGGCGTGCCATTAACTGCTGCAGCAACAACAACTTGTTCCACTATTACAGGAAGCATCCCTGCAGGAACTCTACAACCTGGTAAAATCTACGGTGTAGGTGCTTGGTTTGTAAAGACTACAGGTAATACAGGTGGCAACATCTATATTGATAACATTTCTATCGTACAGGAAGCTGCTGCTTCTGCTCCATCTTGTACTACTTTTGCTGGCCTT